>Ga0115006_10001198_pt1 | contig 15766 bp, 12 predicted proteins | sample ArcOceMetagenome_3_FD_88943 | JGI IMG/M metagenome (GOLD analysis project Ga0115006, IMG submission 88943) | Marine eukaryotic phytoplankton communities from Arctic Ocean - Arctic Ocean- Svalbard ARC20M Metagenome | ecosystem: Environmental > Aquatic > Marine > Oceanic | place: Arctic Ocean...
ATTTGATTTGCTTTTCAAGGTTTTCTTTATGTTGTCCGGTAATTTATCAAAGTCGTTATTGAAAATTCCTAGCAATATGTTCGTGTATTGGGTTTTCTTTTCAATATCATTGTACGTGTTTTTGAAAAAGGCATATCTCGTTTTACCTTCAGTTTCGTCCATATTCGTTTTCCAGGTATCACCATCCAATTCGATTTTCAATTCGGCATATCCATCATGGTCTAGACATTTTGATAGAATCGCAACACCCTCGACGCTACTGAAGTTCGAGTATATCAATATGGTGCCTTTAGACTCTTTCATATTGGTTAAAACTTTGTTGAATTTTGGTGATAGAACGTCGAGATCTTGTGTAAGATGTTCCTGTGTTAATGAATTGATGGAGTTCTGTAATTCTATATAGTATTTATCCATTTCTTTTTTGAATTCTTTAGGCTTCGGTCTTTCAATCGAATCGGGGAACGCGAAATTACACAATTGCCTAGAATACACTTTGAAAACGGAGACAATGTCCTCTGTAGGTCGTTTCACCTTTTTCTTTTTTGCCAACGATTCTAATTTATATTCGTCTTTTCTACCCTGTGCATATTTATCGAATTGATAATCGGACATGTCTAACACTTCGTTTTTAATGGTTACGCTCGGATACAAGTTCGGATCATTGTCCTCAAAATAGGATACACTTCCCAAAGCTTTCCTCATGAATAAATCTTTATTTTTCATTCGTGAAACTTTGGTTGTCGAATCGATAAATAACGAGTTGAAATCTTCCTCCTTGTCGGAAAACGGAAGAAACTTTTTGGAAGTGTGAGACTTGACAACGAGATCGTTCTTTTTGAAAAGTTTGATTATATTTTTTACACGTACGGTGTCACTTGCTACAGTGTCGCTCGTTTCAATACCGTCTTTCGATTTGGTATTCACGAAACCATTTGGGGTCAAAGAGAGCGACAATTTATTTTCTTTGAATTCAAACTCGTCAATGAAATTGATTGCTTTGAATGTATTTTCGACTTGTTTGTTGGTCACTTCACCGTCAAATTCGAGGTAATGTATTCTTGTGTAACCCTGAACCAAATTGATTATTGATGCCAATTCGAACGGATTGTTAATGATTGGGGTACCAGACAGCAGCACGATTTTCGTATCCGACGCCTTGAGAATGAGTTTATTCAGTTTCGACGCAATTTTCGATTTAGGATTCGATACCGCAGAAATGAAATTATGAACCTCGTCAATGATAACCGTCTTATCATCAAAAAAGTTTTTGTCACCCGCCGCCATTTGACCCAATTTCGATTCTGTGAGGCCATTGTATGCCACGAATTCATAGTTTTGTTTGATCATGTTCTCTATTTGCGTCGTGATTTGTGTTTTTTTCTTCATCGAAAGTGTTTCGTAATTTGAATCCTTGTCGTCCAAAACGTACCATACACCACCATGTTTTTTACTTATTTTATCAGAAACATAAGATTCCTTCTTATCTTTGATGAAATGCCAATAATATTTTGATTTATCATAGTATTCATTTCCACATTTAATAATCTCATTCAAGTAATTTGTTCTCAATGAAGCTGGTAATAAAACTACCACTTTCCGTTTTTTCATCAAAACTTCAGCAATACCGATAGAGGAGCATGTTTTACCAACACCTAAGCCGTGGTACAATAACAACCCTTTGTATGGGCTGTTTTGTTGTAGGTAATCCCTGACGAATTCTTGATGTGGAAAAAGGGTCATAGTTGAGGTTTGTTTGCTGTCACAAGTTTTCGTCACTTTGGTCTTTTCGGCGTAGCTCTGAAACGTATCTGCTATCCAACTAATATATTCAGAATCATTGGGTACAATCCATTTTTTGGGCGCAATCTTAATATTTGTTTTGATTGCATATTTTTTCATGTTTAGTTTTTCATTATCAATTGATTCGTTAGTCGCGTCTTCAGTTTCGTCATCAGAGACTACCACATCGATTTTCTTTTTTCCTTTTTTTGCATCCTTTTCAGTACCATTTCTTTTTTTATAACAACATTCTTCATCATAAGCGTTTGGTTTCATTTTAAAACCCTCTTCACATGGCGGTCCAGGATTTTTATTCGTTCTACATTTACCCATTTCTTTACCTTCATTTGATATTTAAATATGATGTGATAAACAAAAATGATTAACAGATCGAAACATATATAATTTACATTACGTATTTTGAAACTACAACGGGCTTTAGGATACTTGTGTCGTGCTGATATGCTTCGATAGTCATTGAAATACTGTGTTGCAAAGACATATTGATCAGTTTTCCATATTTGTAGTTGTCAAGAAAACTTTCGGACTTCTGTTCCTCCATTATTATTTCTATCTTATCGTTGAAACTCGTTAATAGACTTAATAATACTTCATTGACATCAAACTTACCCGTTACAGAATTAAATTCACCTGGTGCATAAATGTAAAAGGAATTATAGTATCCGTCGTCACTCGGTTCGCCTATTTCGTAAATAACATGTCCATCCGTTTTATTTACAAAACGGATGAGTTCATTTATATTATCAAGGGTTGTGTCTTGTTTCATTTCTAGAAGTTTGAATAGGGTAAAGTCTTTAATCTGGATGTAGTCTCCTTTGGAGAAAGAATCTTTGATGAAATACTTTTCTGTCGTGATTTTTAAATAATAGTTTTGATCCGGGGAAATATGAAACACTGTTAAACCATCTTCTGATTTATCAAGTAGTTCTCCGTTTGGCTTTCGTAGTGATATATTCAGCGTTGGCAATGAAGTTAAATACGATGGATAAAATATTTTCTTTTCATCTTGTACGGGTTTGAATATGACATACCCGCGCCCATTGGGTGTTTTCATGTAATCGTGATATTGTAACTGACAAAACGTCTTTCGTATAATGTTGTCAGTCCCGTCGTAAATATCCTGAAATTCGTCTATGTAACATAAGATATATGGAAAATTGAAGTTGTAATTGTAATCGAACTGATGTGATGCATTTGCATTCACCGTGTTTGTATGCACATGGATACGTTCGGAGGGTATTGTTATATTTGTGATAGAAATACTATAGATATTTTTGAACAGATTCATGGTTGTGGCGTCCTGATCAACGGGTAATTCGTATGTTTCGACACCAAGTTCCTTTCCTGGAGGATTTCCGCTTATGTAAGCCACTCGGGAGATATCGTTTTTATCTAAATACCCTGATATATTTCGAATTCCGTCGAATGTTGCAGTCTTTGTAAATGGTATAGTCGGATTGTTTTCGTAATACGGCACGCGTACGATTGTATTATGATAGGATGCAAACTTGACGGGATACTTATATCTGTATTTATCTGTAACCCAGTTTCGATTGAAACTATTGATTAGTAAATATTTCTTCACAAGAACTCTTTCGTTTGGCGGGTCTTTTGTCTCCAAATCAAAGACTTCTGTTTTTTTATTGTTGTATGAATCGTATTCTTTATCTTTGGAAGCTTGAATGATTTCATTATTCACAAAGAAATCTTTCGGTTCAACTTCCCCTACATTTCGCTGAACTATGTCCATGATGTCTTTATTTCTATCATGTGATACGCTGGTTTGCTCTTGTTCATGGATCTTCTGTAAATCTTCTGAAAACGACACTCTATCGTTCTCCAAGGATGCTAATTTGTTTTTAAATTCATCCTGACTCAAAACGCCCCCAACCAATTGCGTATCTAAAGTATTCAATCTTGGAATGTCTTTCAATGTAGGTTCGGTTTTCGATGTAGCTATGCTTTTCATCTTCATATTGACATCCGAATTCCCTGATGGTTGTGTTCCTCGTTCCGATATAATGTCGTTAATGACCACTTTACGATTGGAGAATACTTCATTGTCTCTCGGAACTGATTTTTGCAACTCTAACAGTACAATCTCCTTGACTATTTTCAGAGCCATTTTTGATTTGTAACTGTTTGTTTGTTGTTCGTTTTCTTTGTGTATTTTTGTCATCATATTATAGAATATTTCTTTAAGATTGACTGTCTTTAATAAGACGGGATCCACATTCTGTTTGTCTATTAAATAGGTTTGCATGATATTCATCAACGATTTCATATTTTCCACGGACATAAACTCCATGCTGTTTGAATATAATTTAAAATTATACTTTAAATTAAATTGAAATGACATCGCATGGAATGAATAATGACGTGTATATGTCTCAAGCTATTATACCGCCTCCAGAAGATTTGGAAAATAAATTCTCGACAAAACATATAATTGTTGATAGTCGTGACAGGAATAGACACACATATCCGAATCCTTCAAAATACTCGATTGCATTCGACGAGCCTTTCGACCATGTCCATAGTGTGGAGCTTACCGTATATGATTTCCCATTCAACGAATATAACATCACAGAATTCAATAATGTTCTTCACGTAAATGAAATTGATTATGAAATACCAGCGGGCAAATATACAGAATCTGAACTTGAAGACGCATTAAACCTCTTACCGACTGGCATTACGTTCGATTACGATGAAAAAAAAAGGACATTTAAGATATCTGGTGTCGGTAAAATAAAATGTAAAAGTGATAATAAAGAAGTAATTGTTACCATTTACTCTAACAATCCGACTAAACCAGGTACGAAGTCAGCAACTAAACCAGAAGGTGAGCCAAACAAAGGTTGGACTGTGGGGGAAATCATGACTGATTATATTAATATCGAGAGTGATATCGACGATTATCCAGCTTACAAACCCAATGAATCTTTAGGAGAATCACTTGGTACAGAGACATACTATATACCATTTCATACTTACCGCGAAAACACTATTGCACAGGTCCTAGGATTTGATGCGATAGACTACGAGGTTACTACTACTGAATTCTTCTGCCCATTTCCATTGAATTTAAATGCACGCCCAAATTACATTATCATGTATTTAGGACGTACCAAGTTATACTTTAGTCAAAACAACAAAGCCCATCAATCATTCGCGATAATTAGACCATCAAATAAGGAAAACGTTGTAAAGTTGGGTAACGAATTAATAACGAAGGTTTATAATCCCCCAATCGACATGAAGAAAATGGATTTTAAATTTGTCGATTACAATGGTCGTCTATACGATTTTCAAAACCAAGAACACTCATTTGAGTTGAAAGTTAAGTGTTTCAAACAAACTCCGAAGTATAATAATATTTTCAAATAAACACATTTTTCCGCAACTGAATCATATCTTTATCGTCAAATGATGATTTCATTATTTCTTGGTAGGATGGACCTTTAATCATTTTTACTAAAAAGTATAAACAAAACATACCACATTCGGTGTTCGAAAACTGCTTGCGCATATCGCTCGAATGAATTTCAAATGTTTTCGACTGAATACTTTGTTTTGTCCTATTCGCAAAATCCCTGATTTCAGATGGCATTTTTGATCCAAAAGAATCGAAATAATAAAACCCGTAATTCTTGTGTGATTCTTTTGTATTTAGATATACACAAACCCAGTGTGATCCCGGCTCGTTATGTTTATCTAAATTATACACAATACCGAATTGATATTCCTTATATTTCTTGAAATCAATAGAACACAACTCATCCGCGATGCATCTCGATGAAAGTGGCGAAACCTTTGCGTTGAAATCTATAGGGAGTACGCCTATAAATTTAAAAGATGGAAACTTGTCCTCGTATTGTTTCATAACGTTTAAAATATCAATATTGGATAGCCAATTATTATAGTGGGTTGGTGAAAATGGTTTGTGTGATTTGTCTGCATCGATTGTATCGATATTCTTTATCCAACATATTTCATCTTTAGAAGAACATCGGTCTAACATTCGATCATTTATGTTTTTCCATAACTCAATCTTGTTTCTATTCGAATACGGTATTTTCAGTTGTTTTGCAATATGTATCAATTGCTTTTTGGAAAAACAAGTGCGATGCTTCTCGTATGAGTTCGCTCTTGTTGGAGAACAAAACATGACTTCTTCTTTTATGATAGTAGATATTTTAAAATTTGAAATTTGGTTTAATAAAATGGAATTAAAAATATCACGAATATATAATCATAATGACGCAGCAGCAATGTATGCGTTTGCTAAACGACTTTTTAAATGATGTTAAAAGTGTTAAAAACTCATCTTTCACACATACGAGTATCACATCACCTGCAGGATCGTATTATATTCAGGCAGACGAAATGGATAAATTCATGAAGTTATACGCAAACGCATACAAAACTGGAAACTCTCTTTACTTTACTGAAAAACATCGGGATGTTTCACCGGTGTTACTTGATTTTGATTTTCGATTCAAGCTGGGAGACACTGCACGCAAATATACGGATAAACATATTGAATCCATCATCACAATATATGTTAAAGAACTTGTTAAATTTGTCGATTGTGATTTGGACCAGATGGAGATTTATGTGATGGAAAAATCGGCACCCGTAGTTTTTGAAGATAAACGTGTGGTGAAAGACGGTATTCATATTATAATTCCATCGGTAGTTACCGTCCCAGCGGTTCAACTCCTCATTCGTGAAAATGTCTTGAAACAATTGGAGCTTGCTTTATCAGATATGAAATGCACAAACACAATCGAGGATATTTATGATGAAGCGGTAATTCATAGGAACAATTGGCAGATGTATGGGAGTAAGAAACCGTCATGCGAAGCCTACAAAATCACAAAGATATTCAAAATCAACGACGAATACGAACTGACGACGAGTGAAATTGAACTAGACCATTCTGGATACGTGAATACCTTGAGTATTCGCAATAAGTTCGTAGAATCGACATACAATACGGATGTGTCAGATACCATTCATGAAAAACACAAAGAAATCTTGAAAAATGACAACAAGCAAAAGAAAAAGAAAGAAATTATGGGGAAGATAATTCAAACGAATGCAACGCATTACACGAAAACGTCGGTAGATATCGGAATTGTGAAAAAGATGCTCAGTATTCTCGATACTAACCGTGCCTCGAATTACGACGATTGGATTCGTTTGGGTTGGTGTTTGCGTAATATCGACAATTCGCTTCTCGAAGATTGGGACGATTTTAGCCAGAACTCGCAAAAATATCAAGTTGGCTATTGTGATAAACTGTGGTTCCATATGAGGGAATGTGGATTAGGCATGGGTACCTTACATATGTGGGCAAAGAAGGATAATCGTGAAGAATACGAAAAACTAATCACAGCCGACATATCCTCCTATATTAATAAGAGCTTATCTGGAACCGATTACGATATAGCGTTGGTGATTGAACGGATGTTCAAAATTCGATTTCGCTGTGCATCACACCGCCATCATTTATGGTATGAGTTCAAAAACCATCGATGGCATGAGGTCGAAAAAGGATATACGTTGTTCAGTAAAGAAATTCCAACTAAATTATTTGACGAATATACCAAGGTTATGATCCAATTATCGTCACAGAGTTTAGGGAAAGACAATGAACAGCAGTCAGATCTAGAAAATAAGGATAAAGAACTCAGAAAGATTCGATCCAAGTTAAAAAACACAGCATTCCGTGACAAAATGTACAAAGAGTGTTCTGCATTGTTTTACGAACCTGGTTTCACTGATAAATTGGATGCTTCTCCCACATTAATTGGGTTTGAAAACGGCGTTTTCGATTTAGAAACGGACGAATTCCGCGAGGGACGCCCAGAAGACTTTATCAGTTTCTCGACGGGTATCAATTACATCGAGTACGACAAGGAAAACCCATACATTGAAGAAATCAACGATTTCATGACCAAGGTCTTGCCAAATGACAATGTTCGCTATTACGTATGGACATTGTTCGCCAGTATGCTGGATGGTTCAAACAGAGATGAGAAGTTTCACATCTGGACTGGTTGTGGTTCGAATGGTAAAAGTAAAATCGTTGAACTGTTTCAAAATGCAATCGGTGAGTATGGCTGCATCTTCAATATTTCATTGCTCACACAAAAACGTGTAGGTTCTAGTGCGACAAATAGCGAACTGGCGATCGCTAAAGGAAGGCGATTTGCCATTCTTCAGGAACCAGAGGAGCACGAAAAATTAAACGTAGGTTTGATGAAGGAATTAACAGGTGGTGATAAGATCCAATGTCGATCCCTCTTCAAAGAACCGATTAAATTCAAACCGATGTTCAAAATGATTTTGACATGCAATCACATGCCATCCATTCCTCCCGATGATGGTGGCACCTGGAGGAGGGTTCGACGCGTCGAATTTACATCAAAATTTGTAGATAGTCCCACACAACCCAACGAATTTAAGATTGATCGCGAGTTGAACTATAAATTCGAGCTTTGGAAAGAAACATTCATGGCGATGTTATTGAAATACTACATCGAGTACAAAGCTACCGGAAAGATTGTGGAACCCAAAGAAGTCACGGAATATACCAACGAATATCAGAAGAAGAACGACATATTTGCTGACTTTTGTGAAGGATATATCAAGGATGATGAATCCAGTAGCGTGCCTCTGCAAAAAGTCTTTGCGAAATTCAATGAGTATTGCACAATGGACAATATCAAAACGAAAGGTATCAATAAAAATGTCTTTAAGGAAGCGATGGTGAAACGCTATGGACCTCTCCAGAAACTGAAGAACGTTGCAATTTGGAAAGGAATCGCATTGATTGAGAACAATAACGATTTGTCGGATTCAGATGACGACATTTAAAAATTGAAACAATTTAAATAATACTATAAATAAGTATATATAGTATGGATCTCAATGAAGTGACGCGTACGTTTATGACTGTGAAACAAATGCTGGTGGATAGAAATATCGATATCTCTAACTTGGAAAATGTATCAAATACAGAACTATTGGCAATGAGCAAAGCAAATCTTATATTTTCTGTGAAAGTCAATGAAAACTTTCATGTTGTGTATTATTTGCATTCAAAATTTAAAATCGCTGACTTGAAAAAGTTTATTCCTGAAGACGCGCACATTTTCCTTATTTTCAAAGAAAAGATCAATACGCAAAATATAAAGAACATTAAAGAACTATCGAACGACAGTATTGAAATCTTTATGTTGAATGAATTGATGTTTAACATAACCCATCACTATTTGGTCCCAAAACATGAACTATGTAACGAAGACGAGATTGTAGAAATAATGACCCGATACAAAATCAAGCAGAAAACACAACTTCCGATCATTCTCAAATCTGATCCGATGGCGAGGTACCTCGATTTGAAACAAGGGAACGTTGTCAAAATCACCAGACCGAGCCCTAGTGCTGGTGAAACACTTGTGTACCGATATTGTGTATAATAAATATATATTATTAATAAATATGACAACAGCAGTAGGGGAGACCTTTTCAATCACACCACCTTTAGCTTTAGATTATGGTACTTTTTTGGGCCATATTAACAGTTTATTTGAGACAGATTTCGATGATTTAACAGAACTGAAAGATAATATACATACATTGACTTTTTTTGAAGCAAGCGAGGTTCATCCATTACCCAAGGGATTACAAAAGGCATTTCATGATTTATTAAGAATATTGATGACAGAAAACATTACAGAGTCTGAAATCTTATGTTACATTTGTGAAAAAGATAAAATTCACAAGTTCGTAACGGAATTGGATGACAATGATGATATCATCAACGCGAAAAAAGTGTTTGAAATCGAAAAAAATAAAATGATTACCTTCGCATCTAAAAATTCCAATATACAAGACCGATTATACAAGAACAAGATGTGGCGATATTCGTTGCTTTTCGGACTTTTGTTCTTTATTATCGGGTTATCTACGATATATTACATGGGAAGAACCTCTAAACAACAGAAGTTACCATTTGATTTGATATTGATAAGTGTGTCAATGATGTGCGTTTTCTTTTTCATTATAATGGATCTCATCATTCTCTTCTCTAGAAGAACTGTGAGTGAAACCTTCGTAGATTCGTGCGCAACGGAAGATTGTCAATACAATAACAATGTCTTTCCGAATATCAATTCGAAAATCATGGAATTCTTTGACGATTTGGTAACCATTCATCGATACAATCACACACTACAAGTGAAGGATGTGAGAAAACAAACTGAAGTTGTGAATGCGTTACTGAATGATTACAAGAGAGTTAATTACATAAATCTTCGCAATTTCCAATTGACAAACTATAAACTGAACGCAACTAGATATAATATGCACTTCATCAAATGGGGGTTCATTATCGCGGGTATTATTGGAATTTTCGCAGGATTGAACATTCGAAAAAACTCATCCTATCCGGTATCTGACATGTTTTTCATCACTGTCGCGACAACAATAACATTGATGTTTTTCATCATATTTTTGCTAAACCAAAAACAACACATGATTCGAAAGAAATACAATTGGGATAAACTATATTGGCGTATCAAATCAGTTGAAAAAGCAACATAAAAACAAATAACTTTTTAAGTTTGTTGAGGTTATTGGATCAACATCAAAAAAATATTTATTATTATAAAGATTACTATAATTAAATGGCGATAATCATCAATACAGATAATTATATAATCGGAAATTTGTTAGATATACTCATCATCTTCGGACTTGGCGTGGTATTGTTATTATTTGCGAATGCGTTATATACAGACTCTAGAATGTTCATGTTGTATCTAACACTGCTTGTAATATCTATCACAGTTTACAGCATGATATATACTTCAAATAATTTGTCAGACAAGAAAAAGGAATCCACGGGGTATAATATTCTGGTTTTCATCCAACTGTATGTCATTGTATTGTTCGTATTCCTAACGATAATGTATTCGTACGTTAAATCAAACTATTATATCCAATAATGTCATCATAAACACCTTGAATATTTGCATTTGAATCACCAATTATATTAATATATGATGTACTATTTTTTTCGTCAAACATGTTGTTTTGTGCAGAATGCAACATGTCAAGTGAAATTACGAACGATGGGTCTTCGCAGTCGTCCGCCGGTTCCGATAACTTTGGTTCTTCAACATCTAATTTTATAGCGGGTTGCAAAACCTCCTTTTGTGAGTCGGTCTCCAGGACTTTTCTGCTGACTGAATCACCTTCTTCAAACGTATCTATATAACTTGTGGAATATCCATCGTCTGCTGTGATCGTATCGTCAATCACGAATTCTCCAGGTGAAGTAGTTTGAATAAGAATTATCGTTAATAATAGGGTGCTTAAGGGATCGACATACATCAATACTATCAAACAACATAACATACTATAGGTGATCACATCATTATCGTTCAAGGTTTGTGACAGTTTTATCGGTTTAACAAATACAATAAATGTCAAAATCAATAATACTACATGAATTAGTTTTGATATATCCATTGTAATTTATTTAAATTGAGAAGATAAATAAATTTATGAATACATTCATCACTCAAAAACACATCTAAAAGAGAAAGAGTATAATAAGTTATTAGTATCACAAAAGAATATTATTATCCATGCTGACTGCTTACGGATATAAATTGAATAAAAAGGATGTGGACGAACGAGCAATTCTAGATGTATTAACGGTGAAGCCAGGAAATGATTTCATGGGAGATCAAAATGATATTGATTCAGAGTTTTGTGTTTGTTTGGAAACGAAAAAACATATTTACGTACCAAAATACTATGGATTAACTACTTACGGATTACCTACCACAACAGTATTGCCTGAGCCAACATCCATTGATTTTGAGTTCATTGGAACGGTTATGCAGTGTCAAAAGGAACCCATCAATACATTTTTGCAAGCAGCGTCGAACCCATTAAAAATGGGTGGAATTCTTCAATTGCCGCCAGGATTCGGGAAAACGGTAATGGCACTGAACATCATATCTATATTGTCTAAAAGAACCCTGGTTATTGTTCATAAAGAGTTTTTAATGAATCAATGGAAAGAACGAATACAGCAATATTTGCCTAAAGCGACAATCGGTATAATGAAACAGAACAAATTTGAAATTGAAAATGATATTGTTATCGCAAGCCTACAGACCATATGCTCTAGAGATTACGACTCCTCAGCGTTAGCGAGTTTTGGGTTTGCGGTTATAGACGAGTGTCATCATATTGGAGCGAAAGTTTTCAGTCGAGCATTGAATAAAATTAATTTCAGATACACATTGGGATTGTCCGCTACTGTGAATCGTAAAGATGGTTTGTCGAAGGTGTTCAAATGGTATATTGGTGATGTGGTGTATAAAATCTCAAGTAAAGAAACGTCGGTAACTACCGAAGTTCAAATCCATAAATTTAAGAGTAACGACATCAACTACAAAAGAGAATGTTTCATATCCAATGGTAAAATGAACATTGCCAGGATGATTACGAATGTATGTGAGTGTGTGGAGCGAAATGAGTATATTGCAAACATTGTTAATGGTATTCTTACCAATGAATCGACTCGCAATATTATATTGCTCAGCGAACGCCGAAAACATTTGGATGATATTTCAAGATATTTTGCCAAAGATGTATTTGGGTTTTATGTTGGGGGAATGAAAAATTCAGAACTAGAACTATCAAAAACGAAACGGTTGTTGCTTGGAACATTTAATATGGTGAGCGAAGGATTCGATTTGCCTAAATTGGATACATTAATATTGGCGACTTCAAAAAGTGATATTGAGCAATCTGTAGGTCGGATACAGAGAAAACACACATATACCGATGACGACAATACACCACGAATCATAGATATCGTCGATTCGTTTTCAGTGTTCGGGCGTCAAGCTGCGAAGAGAGCGTCGTTTTACAAAAAAAAGAAATACGATTTTTTAAAGTCATAATTATATAAATATTATATAAATAGAATAAATAATGGCATTGTATGTTATTTTGAAAAATACTTTATTGCTAGCTTTAATAATATTAATTGTCCATTTTATGGTTATGAATGATCTGCTTGAAAATGAATATATGCACACCAAACGATTGGGTGAAGACGAAAATGCGAGATGTCGATTACCCATTGAAGAAGAAATGCCGAAACCAGTTATAAATCAGCCTCATTTCTCTTCAGTAAAGGTGCAGGATATAAATACGAACTCATCACCAGACATAGACGAATACTTCAATGAATCCACTGTCGATGTATCTGATATTAGAATGAAGGAATTGTACGACTTTGTTTATGACGACACTGAAGCCACTGATGATTTAAATACCTTATTTGATGCAAAAATTGAAACTCCTGATGTTCAAAACACAGAAATCGATACACACCATACGATTATGAAAGGGAATCAGGTGACGAGCATCAACGCACATTTGTGCGATTATGAAATAGTCGGAGAGTTGAGTGGGGCGTCAGACGATCCATTTTCGGGAATAGATATGACGTGCCAAACGTTTTCCAAAACGATTTAAAATTTGATATACAGAATATAATAAATCCCATCATCTTGAATTATGCAAACGGGTTCGATTTCATTTTGTGATACGAATGCTTTAAACATCAAGTCAGAATCTGTAAAAAAACTTATTCTGAATAAAATCGAAAGGACGTATGGTTTTAAAATAATGAACAAACATTTCGAAAACTATAACGAATCGACACCTGGGAAGCTAGAGAGAAATCCGCATGTGATGTCTTTAAAATCCAACGGAAATCCATATTTTATGTTTTTAACATGTATCCATAATGTAAATACATGTTTGTTAATCGACAAAAAAATACAACAGGGTTATTTTTATCCTCGTATGATTATTGTTCATATGATGTTTGATGATGAATTATTTCAAGACACTTTACTCGACGGTGAGATGTTGAAAACCGTATCCGGTTCGTGGATGTATTTACTGAATGATGTGTTCGTTTTCAAACGCGAAGCGTTGAACAACATGAATCTCATTAAAAGAGTTAGTTTGCTACATTCCATTCTGATGGATAAATTCAGTGAAAACATATCGTCCTTCGACATTCAAATTAAAAAGTATTTTGAATGCTGTGAAATCGACAAACTAACAAATTTCAAACACAACCTACCTTATACCACAAGAGGTATCATATTTACACCCCTATTCTTAAAGTTTAGAAAGGTGTTGTTCAATTTCGATTCATCCCTAATCAAAAGCACGAGAAGGATGAAGCTTTCGAATGAAAACGAGTTCATTACACCGAAACAAAACCCGTTACCACAAACAAATATCAAACCAGTTGTTAAAGAACAAAAAGATAACTTTATCATACGATATTCTGGAAATCCCGACGTGTATCATCTTCATGATTCAATTACGAAAGCCCAAGTCGGATTCGCATGCGTGAATTCGATTACAACAAGTAAAATGTTATCTGATAAATTCAAAAATACGACTCTTCAAGCAGAATTTTCGGTACAGTGCATTTACAAGGAGAAGTTTAACAAATGGATGCCGATCTCAATTGTCTGATATAGTCGTTTATCTTTTCGGACACGTGACACACATCGGTCGAACCCATTTTATTATTGATGTTGAAATATATATTATTATATACACTTGTATCTAGATATTGGATACTTTCGAAATTCAAATACAAGTTGCTCAATATCCGCAGGGTCGTTCTTTTTACATCGTAAATGTCGAAATATTCTTTTGATGATGGAAAACTGTGGGTTGGTACTATATGTTTGTCGTAATGCAAACAAATCATGTCCCCACCCACATCATATTTGTTCAATAAAATTGGTGCAGTCACAATATCTTGTTTCGAACCGTCTTTAGAAACAGATGAAGTGAGTTTCAAGTTTTTGTATATCACAACCCTTTCATCTTTAGTACTCAATCTCAATCTTTTATCGTAGTTCATCAATTTGTTGATGTAAGATTCACATTCTAGTTCAGTGAATGCGATGTCATAATTATGATCACACTTTTTCTTTTTATAGAGCATCAGTTCGATGTAATTACACTTATCAATTTGTTTTAGTTCGAATGACATACTATATAATATAGAGTCATTCTAAGTATCTAAATCAATTTTTACATAAAAAATTGATATAAAACTCTAAACATTAGACATAGTATGTCGGATCCTAGAGAAATTTGTATTAAACATGCCAGTAAGTTACCATTGTCAGATGATATGGTCAAAGATCTCGAAGTCGGTATTTTCAACTGGACGATCCATTATGCGGATAATAACGGCATTCGAAAAACATGGAAGGACACCTTGTTTAAAAAAGTTTATATTCAAAAAATGCGATCTGTATTAGATAATTTGGATTCGTCGTCCTATTTATCAAATGTTCGACTGATTGAGCGTCTCCAAGAAAAGGAATTTAAGCCACATGATATACCTTCATTAGACGTGACAACCATTTTCCCAGAAAAATGGACTTCTATTTTGGATAAACGCATGAAAAAGGAAGAAAATTTCCACAACAGCAAACAGGTCGCCAAGACGGAACTGTTCAAATGCAGTAAATGCAAGAAGCGAGAATGTAGTTATTATGAACTACAGGTTAGAAGCGCTGATGAAAGCTCCACGATTTTTGTTACGTGCTTAAACTGTGGTAACCGCTGGAGAATCGGATAAACTCAATTCACATTCGTCGATGTTTCCGACGCTGAAGTTCGATTTTGGTTTAAATTTTGGACACGTAATTGACGTATTAGATACATATGTTTGATAACTTTTCGAAACAATCAAAAATCAATTGTGAAAAAGATGAACTTATTTTTATGGTTTTGAGGCGACTACTACAAATGATCAACGAAGAACAGTTTGTTAGAGACAAAAATGATTCTATTTATTATAAAGACGACACTATAC
>Ga0115006_10001199_pt1 | contig 15763 bp, 23 predicted proteins | sample ArcOceMetagenome_3_FD_88943 | JGI IMG/M metagenome (GOLD analysis project Ga0115006, IMG submission 88943) | Marine eukaryotic phytoplankton communities from Arctic Ocean - Arctic Ocean- Svalbard ARC20M Metagenome | ecosystem: Environmental > Aquatic > Marine > Oceanic | place: Arctic Ocean...
ATGCGCAAGGAGGGTATGGGCGTGGTCCCCCGGCGTCGTGAAGCCGCTGTCGTTGCCGCTGTCGTTGCCGCTGTGCACCATGTCCATATCCAGAGGAATGTCCATGAAATCAGACTCCGGGATGTCCATGAAATCGCCCTCGCTCACATCCATGTCCATGGCGCTGTGCTGTGAGAGGTCGTCGGCCATCTGCAGATCGGAAATAAAGGCGGGCGACGCGGAATCGGCTGCAGGCGGCCTCTGAGCAGGCTTGTGCGCTGGCCTGTCAGGCGTTGGCTCCTGCAGCCCTTTGAGAAAGCTCGTCCCCACGCCCCCGGGGCTTGCGCGCAAATGAGCAGCTCCATTGCGCCCGGTGCTGCCGGCCGTCAACGAGGGCAACGCGCCAGGCCGTGACGCTGCCCGACCCCCGCTGCAGTCCCACATGTCTGCAGTCAGCCTCTGGCCAAACATCGCCGGCACCGTGCACCTGGGCGCACCGAGGGCATGGCCGACACAGCTCATCGCCCACTTGTGTGGTCGCCAAGCTCTGCCCCAGCGCGTGGTGGCGCAGCGCGCGGTGGCGCTTGCTCGGCCAACGCTAAACGGCAGCCGGCACGCCAGAGCGCAAGGCACGGACAACAACATGCGCGGCGCTGCACGCACCTGGGCAGCACCACCCCCTTAGCATCCTCCTGTGCCCGTCGCGCCATGTACTCTTGCGCCCACCATCTCGCTCGTTCTGCACCCACGCGCCCCACACACATATGCCGAGACGCATGAAAAGACAGCCCGAAACATGCACAGGGCACGGCAGCGAGCGCGGACACGGGAAGAGACTGCCAGCGCGCGGCGCGTGTACCCGCCGCCCTCTCTCCTCTCGCACACACCGCGCGCGCACGGAACAGAGAGGAGAGGAGCACAGACCAGGGCGCGTGCGCGCCCAGCGCTGGTGCTCGTCGGCCGACATGAGCTCCTCGCGCAGAAGCGTGACGTGGTCGCCTGGCGCGCGTGCGCGAACGTGTAAGAACATGTTTGATCGTGAGGGCATCAGTGTAGTCAGCGTGCGCGTGTGACGTGCCATGAGGGTGGAGAACACACCGCACACAGGCAGCAACCAGGCAGCAACCAGGCAGCAACCAGACAGCAAACGGACAGTGAGACCTACCCTTGAAAACCATGAGCACGGCGAAGGTCACGGGCCACGCCGTGACCTTGATCCCCGATGACACTGCCTTGTAGCTGCGCACCGCCACGCCGTAAGCTGTTGCCACGTCTCCCGCGCGTTGGCAGGGCACGGACGGAGGCGCGCACGGGCACGCGAGGGACTTGCGCATTGCGAGCAAGAACACGTGACGCTTGCGCGCTGCTTGCCGCGTCCGCTGCCTTGGTCATGCTCGGGGTGGCTCTCACTTTATTGAGAAGGAGGCGTGGCCGTCGATGAGCTCGACCGAGACGACGTCGCCTGTAGAATACTCGATGGCGCCCTCACGCATACACTGTGCGGCACACGCATGCGCACACAAGCAGGTCGCATCACCAGGCCCGCGTCTCAACCGCCCTGCACGCGCATGTCCACCACCCAGCCTGCCGCCACCAGCATGAAGGGCGGGGCGTGTGCCGCCGGCAGATGCCTTGCGTGCACGTGCAGAAACGCAAGCGCTCGCAATGGCAACGAGTTGCGAGCACTACCTTGTTGCCCTCGTACGTCTCACCCTCGCTGTCCAGGTACCAGCTTGATCGCGCGCCGCGCCGATCGTTCCAATTGTGCCCCAGCTCCAGACCTGGTCACCACACGTCACCATCCCACGCCTTCCAGCGAGCACGGCCCGCACGAGCCGAGGGTGAAGCTTTGCAAAAAACCCGGATCCAGGTTGCTGCGGGGTCCGCCTGCGCGCCGGAGGCTGCAGAGGGCGCTGGGCAGGGGAAACAGACCCGGATCGCCAGGACCGCCGGTGTGGAAGTATGCGAGCCCCACCTTGCACAGCCCGGCCCCCTTCTTGTCGAAGCGCACCTCCCAGTACGCACGGCCTACGGGCCCGGTCGCCACCAGCTTGCTGCATGCCGTCGGCACGTCTGAGCTGCCGCCGCCCCCGAATTTGGCAAACGCCGCGCTCCCGTTCGTCTGGCACAGGTGGCACACCCCCCAGTCCGGCCGGGGCGCGTCCTCCGCGCCTTCCGGCGGCGGCGGCGGTCCCTCGACGTGCTCCTCCTCGGCGCCGCCGGGCGCCGCCGCGGGCGCCGCCGCGTCCGGCTTCACCTGGCTCTCCCACCCGCCATCGCCGGCGCCCACCACCATAAAGTCGGGGACGGACCGCGGGGGCGGGGCACTGCCAGACGAGGCGGGCAGCAGGCTGACGCCGCCGTTTTCGCGCCCGCTGACACCCCCCCCGCCGCCCTCGCCTCCGAGTGCGTGCGGGGCGCCGCTTGCGAGCGCCCTGTCCAGCTCCTCGTGCGCGTTGACGTCCATGTCGGCCTCGGCCTCAGCCAGCATCTGGTCCAGCAGATCCATGGTGTCTAACGCTGGTTCTGCCGACGATCAGCCGGGCGCTTGGGACCTAGGGCGCCATCACGGAACCGCGGAGGTGACAGCGGCGCTAAGTCAACGTTAATACCACACCCGCCGGTAGGAGGCGTAGCTAGGGTAGTGTCGATGCGGCGAGCCGCGGCAGGGGGGGCGGGGGGGGGCAGCCGATTCTGTCGCTGCCCGATCTGCGGGGTCCACGTTGCCCTCCTGATGGCACAGGAGCACGCTGCGGCGTGCGCCGAGGGCACACTGGTGCGCGGGGGGGCGCAGGCTCCTCCGGCTTCTGCGCCCGCTGACGAGGCTCCTCCGGCTTCTGCGCCCGCAGACGAGGCTCCTCCGGCTTCTGCGCACGCGTCGCAGGGCAGGGCGTCGCCGCCCGCACAGCAGCCCTGCCCGCAACCACGGGCGTGGGGTTCTTTGAAGGCGCCCTCGGCCAAGGACATCCGCGGTCCGCGCCGGACGCGCAAGGCCCTGGATCGCCCGCCACAGCCGTTTGACTTTCTCCTCATCCTCGACTATGAGTGGACCTGCGACAATCGCCGGCGGCTGGAGCCGTCGGAGATTATCGAGTTTCCGTCTGTGCTGGTCAAGTGCGACTTCCCGCCGCACGTCGTGGACGAGTTCCAGGTGTACTGCAAGCCGCAGGTCAACCCCACGCTGTCCAAGTTCTGCACCGAGCTCACCGGGATCTGCCAGGCGACGGTCGACGGCGGGGTCCTGCTCGCGGAGGCCCTGGAGCAGCACACAGCGTGGCTGCGGAGGCACGGGCTGCTCGAGTCGGCGGACGAGGCTGCCGCTGGCGCGCGACCGACAGGCACGTTTGCCATCGTCACGTGGAGCGATGCCGACGTTGCAGGGCAGCTCAACTCTGAGCTCTCCCGCCTGGGCGTGCCCCGGCCAGCACACTTTGACACGTGGATTAACCTCAAGCTGCTGTACAAGCAGCACTACAAGCGCGAGCCGACCGGCGGACTGGTCTCTGTTTTGCTGCGCCCCGCCGCCGCACATGTGCGCCCCGGTGTGGGGTCTGGCACGCACCCGCAGACGGCGTGGCGCGCGAGGTGTGGGCGCGTGTTGAAAGCGTGCTGCGTGGTCCGGCGAGCAGGAGGCGTGCGTCAAGGCGTGCGGCCTGCCGTTTGTAGGACGTGCGCACAGCGGGCTGGTGGACTCGCGCAACACGGCGGCAATCTGCTGTCAGATGATGCTGCAGGGCTTCCGTTTCACCAGGTCGACGCGCGGTTTTGCCCCCGACGGCAATGTGTGGGGGCAGAGGAAGAAGCAAAAGCTGGCGGACGCAGCGCCTGCGTCGAACGGCAGCAAGGGCGGCGCCGCTGCGTGATGGCATGGTCGCCAGGTTTGCACGCTCCTCTGCCTGCATCATAGCCACGTGGTCTGTCGGTACAACAGACACACGGACCTGTGGTGTCACGCCCGCAGGGTAGGAGGTCTGTGGGCGGGATGGACGGGGTGGCATTCATCCGTAGGCTGCCATGCGGCCAGGGCCACACTCCAACGGGGGTAGCGTCGGTGAACACAGATTCTCTTCTCCCGGGGTAGTGGCAGAGGAGCCAAGGGGGGGACAACCACAGCCGCAGTGCAAGGGGCAAAGGGATCTGGGGCCGTAGAACACGAGAACTGCTCTGTAGAACACGAGAACTGCTCTAGAACACTCGGGCTGCTCAACTTGCTCTGCAACACGAGAGCTGCTTAGCTAGCTGGCGCTAGACATGCTTGCCTGTGCGCACTACACGTGCTCGCCGCTTTGTTTACTTGCAATAGACCTCAGGACGCGTATGCTCGAGTCCCTCGGGGACTGGGCGGAGCACGGGGCCAACACGGGCAGGGGGGGCTACCGGCGCAGACGCTCGAGGGCCTGCTCGGCGTGCGCTAGGTTGTGGCGGGCTTGGGCCCATGCTGGCTTGAGTGCCAGGGCGTGCTTGAAGAGGGCGACCGCCTCCTCGAGCAGGGGCTCCTTGTCATCCGCCGCCCCTCCGCTCGCACCCCCGGCCTCTGAGCCCACCGCCTTCTGGACGAGGAGGACACCGAGGTTGTTTAGAAGCTGCTTGCGATACCCCGCGCGGCAGCTCTTGCGCGTGTCTGCACCTGCCTCGGCCTCGGCGCTGCCGCGCAGGCACGCCTCCAAGGCCCTTCTGTAGTCGCTCTCCGCCCACGCCTGCGTGGTCTTGCCTCCATCTTCTTGCCTGCGGTCTGCACCGTGAGTGCCGCGAGCGCTCTGCGCCGCTGCGCTGGCTGCAGGCAGAGGAGCCTGCGCCTGTCCACCTGCTGGCGCCGGAGCTGTGTCCTGGGGCGTGCGCACCTCATGGTGCAAGGGCCTCTCGTCCAATCCGCTCTCGTCCCTTCTGCTCCCCTCCCCATCCTCCCGCGCCCGCGCCCCCGTCCGCGCGCGAGAAGGGGGGTCCCTCTGACGTGTTTGAGCTGTCTGGATGCTGTGCTTGACGCTGGCCTTCTTGCGAGCCGCTTTTTTGCGCGCAGGCGTCGGCTCCGAGGACGCAGCGTCGGGCGAGCGTGCGCCCCATCCGCCCCCTGCAAGCACCGCACCGCCGTCACGAGTCTTGAAACATATGATACGAGGTTGATGCGCAGCTCCGAGCATGACATGAACAACTCCTGCCATTTGCCTGCATCTCCTATCAACTATCAGCAAGCCCAACCTCAACTATCAGCCATCGCCAGCAAGCCCAACCTCAAGCATCCACCCCACACGAGCACCAACAACACCGCCTCTACCATCCCCCTTCCTTCCGCAGCGCGTGCGGGGCACCGACGAACGCTGCACACGCATTGGACGCACGTGCAAAGTCTTGAGGAGGGGCCGTGGGCAGGTCCTGGATGGTCTTGCCGGCATGCCCAGCCTCTTGCCTCTTGCCGCCATGCCCAGCCCCCCCCGCACCCTTGGAGCCCTGGCTTGCAGCACGACCCTGCTGGGGCAGGCTTGGGACAGTTGCCTGGCTGCCTTGACTGTGCTGCCTGTCTTGGCTCCAGAAGAACTTGTGCATGTTTTCGAGGGCGTTGGGGTGTGCGGGGTCAAAGCGCAGCGCGTTTTCATAAGCCTGCCGCACCTGTGCAGGGAGCGCACGGCAAGCCGTGAGCCAAGTGCTGGCACTCGGCGCGCGCGTGTGGCGGCAGACGAGGCCGCATGGCATGCAGCATGGCAGGCCAAGCCACGCACCGCACGCAAGGCGAGCAAGGCACTGAGGAGCGTTTGGGGTTGAGGGATTGGCGTTTGGTGCTTTGTGTTCAGGGTTCAGGTTGTGGGGCTAAGCAAGGGCAAACCGCGCTCATGTCGTGGAAAGCGAGGAGGGTGTTGCCGAGGTTGTTGTGCGCGTCGGCCCACGTCGGGTCAAGACGCAGAGCGTTTTCTAGATGGATCTTGGCGCGCGGAATGTCCACCTGTGCACATCAACCCCACGCACATCAACCCCACGCAGTCGCTGCTCAGGCCAGCAGGGCACGCCAGCCTACCTCCCTGCTGGCCAACGTCCAACCGACGCGTCTCGCTCCAAAACACCATGCGAATCCTCCAAAATATCAAATCATGCGGATTGTCAAAGTGTGACCTAGCCCTAACGGCGGCGGGCGCCCCCGGCGGCGGCGCCGGCGGCGGCGCTGACAATCCGCATGATTTGATATTTTGGAGGATTCGCCGTCCTGCTGTCTTGCGCGCGTGCGCGTGCGCGCGTGCGTTTGCGCGCGGCAGGAAGGCAGGGCGGGCTGATGATTGAGGGTAGAGGGCTGAGGAGGCGAGGCAGCAGCGCACCTGCTTGCGAGCAAGCGCATCTCCGAGATTCTTCTGCGCCACCTTGCTGTGCGGGTCCAGGGCCAGGGCCGTCTCGAGATGTTGCAGCCCTGCTCGCTCACAGCAAGTCAGCCAGGCCCTCCATCCCTCCACCACACCCTCCATCCCTCCCGCCCTTGCGTTGTCTGCCGCTGGGAAGCAAAAGGACACCCGTGCTCCTCCTCAGTACAGATGCGGAGACACTCACACAACTCACACAGTGAGCCGCTCGCCACGCCTTGCTCAGGGCAGCATTGTCACATGCATGGGTCAAGAGGAGGCGACGGGGACGAGGGTCAAAGACCTCGCTGCACGTCTTGATCGATGACGAGTGAGCCCAGCGCCCCGTGCGCCTGCTTGGCCACATGCCATGCACCACATGCCATGCATGCATGCACGCCAGGGCGCCGGCGGGGTCAAGACGCAGGCGCCCACGCACACGAGCTGGCATAGCAGCGTGGCGTGCGAGTGGTGGCCAGTGGTCGCCGCGGGCAAGTGGTGTCCACAGGCAAGTGGTCGCCACAGGCAAGTCGTCGCCACAACCCTTCCTCTTGTGCGCACGGGTCTGAGCTACACCTGGCGGCAGCTTTTCGTGCCAGCTCGGTTGCAGACAAGAGCTAGAGAAGGCAGCTCGGTTGCAGACACGAGCTGGACCAAGGGCAGTGCGCCTCTAAGCTGCAAGATGCTGCATGCTGGATGCAGCATGGCATGCAGCATGCAGCATGCAGCATGCAGCATGCTGGATGCTGGATGCTGGATGCTGCATGCTGCGTGCTGCACGGTAAGAGCATCATGCATCAATCTCTCTGCCCCCCCCTTCGCCCCACCCCCCGGAGCACCCGGCACGGCAATTCAGCAATGGGCACGCAGCAACCCACCTCTTGGAAATCGGGCGCCAGACGGACGGCCTCTTGGAAGAGCCTGCGGCACCGCTTCCACTTTTTCAGGGCGCGCTTGGCCTTGGCGCCGGGGGTCTGGGCCTGAGCCACCGCCAGCGCCTGCGACACGTCCTTGCACGTCACGTGTCCAAGGTTGTAGTGCAGCTTGGCGTTGTTGGGCAGCGCTGCCACGCCCGACGCAAACAGCGTTTCTGCTCCATGTGCATAACCAAAGTCGGTGAGCACGTTGATCCGCATATTGATAAACACAGTGGAGACGCAGGTGGACAAGCAACACGTGTGCGCATGCATGTAACTCGTGTGTGCATGTATGTTGGCTTGATGTTGACTTGTGCCGCACGCGACGCATGACTTGTGCCGCACGCGACCGATGCTTGACACAAGCAAGGCCTTTGTGCAAGACCGCAGGGATGCGCGCCGGCGGAGCACTGTGCGCGTGCCCTGGGCGTGAGGGCATAGGGGCAAGAGAAGTAGCGCGTACAACTTCTCGCAAGAAGCCGCGCGTACAACTTCCCCCTTCCCTCTGCCGATGGCAGGGCAGAGCAACAAAGGAGCTGCGGCAGAGCAGCACAGGGAAGAGCAGCGGCAGAGCAGCTCAGCGAAGAGCTGCGGCACGAGGCAGGGCACGCGGACCTGAAGTGCGCCACTCGTGAGTTCGCGCGCGAGTACGCACCACGAGGGCGGCGGAGACCCCTAGCACCACTGCCCACCTGCTTGCCACGCGTGCACTGGTCAGCCACAGATGCGCTGGCTCGGTGCCACACCACGGCTTGCGCAGGCAGGCGAATGCACAGTAGCGGTACCGCACAGTAGCGTTACCGGAGGACGCGGCTTGAGAACAGCTGCCGGAGGAGGCAGGCGGCGAGGAACGCCGGGCCGAACGAGGGCATGTACAGGATGCGCTCGGCCACCACAAAACCCACTGGGAAAAACAAGTTGCAGGCAGGCAGCATGGGCGCGAGCGCGAGCGCGCCGGCGAGAGCAACGACGCGTGACGTCGGTCTCTGCCACCCCGCTGAGCTCGCACGCACCACGCAGGCGGCCCAGGCGCACAGCACGCCGAGCAACAGCAGCGACGCCAGATTCCGCCCGTCCCGCCTGCCACACGACACCTATTCAGATTTTGCGGGCTCTGGCAGCCCCTGGCACCCCTTGCATGGCAGGCGACGGCGCGCGGCGCGCTATCATGCCGGGCCGCGCGCACGTGCGTCGCGCCTCCACGCTTGGCCCGCCATACTCTAGCTCCATCCCGTGCTCGTTGTGTTGTCGGCGACCTATGCACGCTCTGTTTAGCATACTCCCTTGTGCACACTGACGGCAACAGTTGCGGCTTGCTTGATTGCTGCGTGCTGCGCAACGGCCGCGTACGCAAGGGGAAGGGCGGAGGGGGGCAGGGGCGGTAGAGGCAAGACCACGAACGGACGACGGGCACGGCACCCATGGACCAGTCGCAGCAGAGGCGACGCGGCCAGACGAGGAGCTGGGCGTTGATAGCGTAGTAGTGCCAGTATGTCATGTAGCGCTCCCACATGTCTGTCGTGAACGCTGCCGTGCATGTCGTTCGTGAACGCTGCCGTGCATGTGGTGCATGCCGGTGCATGTGGTCCATGCCATGTGCGCGCGCTTCCTGTCACCCGCGCGCGCCTTACCCTTGCGCACACTGCACACGCTGCCTGCACGCAGGGGAGCGCGTGGATGGATACCAGCGGGGTTGTTGTGGGCGGTGAACTGGGGCTTGCTGCCCTGCTGCATGCGCAAGCGCTGGCAGAAGATGGCGCCCCCCGCTACCACCAGCCCCGCCATCCTTGCCAGAAAGCCACAGGAGGCCACCGCTCCCGTTTCCAGCTCCTGCTCGCCCTGCGCCTGATGCACGTGCGTGCCACAGGCAGCCGCCTCTGCCGCCGTCGCTGCCGCCTCCCCCGCCACCGCTGCCTCCTCCTCTGCCCCCTCGCAGGCCTGAGTAGCAGACGCACCATGGGCGCACGCCTGCACAGGCGCAGTGTCGGCAGCCCGAGGCTGCTTGCTGTGCGCTGCCACTGTGTGCCATGTTGGTCCGGGGGGTATGCCGTGCGCATCCCGGTGCCGCGCGCGCGTGTGCTCTTTCCTGCGCGCGGTGCCCGCGCAGAGGACGGCAAGGAGGTTGACCCTGTTGAAACAGGCGTCCATCAGCCCCTGCCGGGACACCGCAGCCTCTCAGCATCAGTCCCGTGCCACGTGCAGCGCACTTGCGCGCGGCGCGTGCAGCCAAGCGCAAAGCGGAAACAGGGCAGGCAGGCGGCGGGGCATGCGGGAGGAGGCGGGGGGGAGGCGGGGAGGCGGCGGCAGACCAAGAGTGCCAGGCCCGTCAGCCCCGTCTCTTTGCACAATGTCGCACACACAATCAGAGCCACCGCTGCCACCACACAAACAAGTCCCACCCCGGCACCCGCCAGCCCGTGCCCCTGCGGCACCAAGCCACGTGTCAAAAACACACACACACACCATCCGGCCGCACGCACGGGCGGCGCTGCCTCGGCAATGCGCCACGCTGCCTCCACGCCCACTGCCCCCGCCTCCCAGCCGTATAGGTATACGTAGGGCGTGCCTTGCAGGCAAGCAGGAACCTTGTGTGCGGCAGCCGGGTAGTAGGCGAGGAGGGCGAGCAAGACAAACAGGGAGGCGAGCACGTCGGCTCTGCCAACAAGCCCGGTGACCGCCTCGCAGTGGACCGGGTGCACGGCAAAGAGGATGCCCATGACCAGCAGCACGCCTGTCTCTGTCGCGCGCGTGGCGTCGCGCGCCCCAGCACAGGCGCCGAGCGGCACGAGGCGGTACAGGCGCACGGCAACCACCAGCAGCCCCGTGACTGCCGCGTGCAGGTACACGTTGGTGCCGTGGAAGACGGACGAGTCCAGCCGCTGCCCCGCTTGCATCCAGTTCAGACGAAAGCTGCCACCCTCGCGCTGGTTACCCTTGCAGCGCGGCTCTCGCAGCGGCGCTTGCACGGGCCACGCGCGCCGCGAGCCGCGCCCCGCGCGCCGCTGCACCACCTGAGGACAGTGAGGGGGCGATACGACTTGTGCGAGCTCACGCGCATATCGCTGCCCCAGTAGTCGTGCGCCGCCATGTCGCGCAGCTTGTCCCAGAGCTCGCCGGGGCCCATGACGTCGGGGTTCTCGACGATGGCGCCGTTGTCGTCAAACACAAACTCGGCGTCGAACGCGTTGCTGAAGCACGCAACGCTGAGCCCCGCGCACGCCGCAGCCGCCGCTAGCACCTGCAACCACGGCGCGCGCGTCTCGTCGTGGCCACTGTCGGCGCCGCCAGCGCCTGCCGTGCCTGCGGGCGCGTGCGGCGCTGGGGCACCGGGCCTCGCGGGGCGCTCAGCTGCTGCGGCGTCTGCAGATGCTCCCGCAGGCCGACGGTGCCGCAGCGCAGCCGTCATGGCGCGCACTGCGGCAGGTCAGGACGGCTCGTGCCGTGCCCTGCAGCTGGTCTCCTCAGGCTCGCCTCCTCGGAGCGTGCTGCCCATCTCGGCCGGCTGTTTGAGTTCGTGCGAGATGTGACGTCAGGGAGAGCCTTCCATGGAGGCGAAGCTTGCCGAGCTCGGCCAGGGGCATCTCCTGGAGGGACTCACCCCGGAGCAGACGGCGGCGCTCGTGGCGCAGGTCTGGGTGCTGGCTGCGCGCCTGCGCCCGCGGCCGGCCGCGTGACGTATGCCGTATGCAGGGTGCGCCGCGCAAGTTGAAAAGGTGCTCCATGGCTGACCCCCCCGCAGGCGCAGGAGCTCGACTCGCAGCTGCCGGGCGGGCTGGCGCAGTATGTGGCCTCGGCGCGTGGCCTGCTCGAGCAGTCGCAAAAGGGTCAGCCGTCTGTCCCTGCCCGCCCTGGCGCGTTCCAAGCGTGCAGGCACGCTGTGCGCCGCGCACGACACGACGTCCTGGTGGCGCAACCACGTCGGGGTGCTCACACCGCACGAGCGTGTGCCGCACAGGCATCAACCCGCTGGCAGGGTGTGTCCCCTCAGTGCCGACAGGCGAAAAGCTCGCGGTGGGCAGCCCAGAGTTCCTTGAAATGGAGAGGCTCGGCACGGCCGAGCTCCCCTTCTGCGGCTTTGTCCTGGTCGCCGGCGGCCTGGGCGAGCGTCTTGGCTACCCGGGTACGTTGCGTCGCCGTGCAGCAGAACATCTCGCGCGCTGCGCTGTACTCTTGAATGCGCCACCAGCAGCGGGGTGAGACGGCGGGAGTGGCAGGCATCAAGGTGGCGCTGCCACTCTACATCGTGGAGCGGGAGATGTGTTTCCTGGAGCTATATCTGGAGCACATTGCCTCCATGCAGCGCATGCACGGCCAGGGCAGGGTGCTGCCTGTCGCCATCATGACATCCGACGACACCCACGATCTTACAATCCGGCTGCTCCACGAGAAAAAGGTATGGGAGCTTGCGGAGCTTGCGGGCGGCACGTCGTGCGCGGTGCTTGACGCCGGCCCGTGCTGCCCCTTTCTGCCTGCGCCCGTGCGCAACTGCTCTGGCGCATCCCGCCGGTGGCGGTTGTTGTCTTCCAGAGCTGCGCTTAGCAGGCGCGCGTGGAGGTGAATGGCATCTCCGAGGAGAGGGCGGAGGGCGCAGGTGCGGGGCGGCGCACGTGAGCCGTTGGCTTGCTCCCGCCCTCGGCTTGCTGCCCAGGACGTGACCTGCGTGTCTTGATGTCTAGGTTGCCACGCTTGTGCCTGGTTGCTGACAACGGGCGCGTGGCCCTGCGGAAGCATGACGTGACGGAAGCATGACATGAACGCATGACCTGACATGAACGTGACGGAAGCATGACATGACATGAACGTGCAGAACTTTGGCATGGCCGAGGGACAAATCACGCTGATGAAGCAGAACAAGGTGCCTGCCATGCTCGACGCCGAGGCGCGCTTTGCAGGTGCTGCCGCGCTTGCCCCTGACTGGTTGCGAGCCTTTTGCTCCTACCGCTGCTTGGCGCACCGTACACTCGACAGTAGTACCCGCAGCAGAGCCTTCCCGCGGGGCGACGTTCCTGAGCAGGCGTGGCGGCCGAGGCGGACAGCGCGCTCTGACTGCGCCAACACGCCTGTTGCATGTTGTGAGATGTAGTCATCTCCGCGGGATGGGGTAGGCAGGGAGCGGGCGGCGCGGAGGCAGCGGCGTGTGGCGCAAGCGTCTGCCCGCACGGGGCACTGACGGGCTGTTGGTGTGCACAGGCAAGGACGGCAGGATCGATACCAAGCCGCACGGCCACGGCGATGTGCACACACTGCTGCTCCAGCATGGATGCGTGGACGCATGGTCCGCCGCGGGTCTCGCCCATCCTGCCGGCACCGCGACGCGCGCGGTCGTGTGGTGTTCTCCTGGGCTGCCCGCGTGCATGCGGGCTGACGTGAGAGAGGGAGGGGCACAGGGGTGAGGTGGCTGGTATTTTTCCAAGACACCAACGGGCTCATCTTTCGGAGCATGGCGGCAGTGGTGGGGGTTTCAAAGAAGCTGGACCTGGGAGCAAACTCCGTCTGCGTCCCGCGCACTCCGGGCGAAGCCGTCGGCGGCATTTGCAGGTGCGGCGACCCGCGCCGCCGTGCTGCTGGCGCTTCTGCGCTTGTGCAGTGCCTAGTGAGGCGGCGTGAGTATGGGCGTGTGCTCTAGTTGGGCGTGTATGTTGGTTGGGCGTGTGCGCTGGTCGCTGCATACCTGCCCCGCCTGCAGCGCACACCTCGAGAGAAGGGCTGACGAAGCCTGACTGCGCACGGCCGGCCGCTGCCTCAGACTCACGCGGCCTGACGGGAGCCAGTACACCATCAACGTCGAGTACAACCAGCTCGACCCTCTGCTGCGCTCCACCGCCGAGTTTGCGCAGGGCGATTCCGCTGATCCAGGTCTGCCCTTGGCCCGTTCCTCACTGCCCCCCCCCCCCCGGTCCCGGGGTCTTCTGGAAGCAGTGCGAGGGCGGCAACATGCAGGGACGCAGGAGAAGATGGTCAGCGTATAGTCAGTGCGTGCCGTCACCCGCCTGGCTGCTGGCGCTGGCCAGCAGGCGAAAGGAAAGGGAGGAAAAGGGTGGGCGATGCCGACAGCTGGGCATGCCGATGGCAACCGCTAGCGTCCCCCCATGCGTGCCCGTGCGTAAAAAAAGCAACGCTGTGAACGAGTTGTGTGTGCAGCCAGAGCCTGGTGGGAGCAGTGAGGTAGCGAAGGCAGCAGAGGGAGACAGGGAAGGCAGGAGAGTGAGGTAGGGGCAGCAGAGTGAGGTAGAGGCAGCAGAGGGAAGCAAGGCAGGACAGTGAGGTAGCGGTAGCCAAGCAGCCAGGGACTGACTGGGGGAGCAGCGACGGGCTTCTCGCCGTTTCCGGGCAACATCAACTGCCTCGTCTTTGGCATGGGCCCGTACAAGTCCGGTGTTTGTCTGTCTGTCTGTCTGCCTGTGCCCACTGCTTCTCGCTGTCTGCCCTCCCGTTGGCCCGCCTTGCGCCTGGCGTCCGCGCCTGCCCTGTCTCTGCTGCGCGATGCCGAGGTGGCGAGGACAGTGGTGTGGGTGTGAGGGCTTGGGCGGGGGCGTGCAGTCTTGGACCAGTGGTGCATGTGCTGCCGCATGAGTTGCGGCATGTTGGACGCCGTTGCGTGCTGAGCAAGACAGGACATGGGGCAGCACATGGGGCAGCACATGGTGTCGGCACTGCCTATGCGCATGCAGTGTGCGCATGCCGTGTGCGCATGCCGTGTGTGCCTGTCCTAACTCGACGTGCGCACACTCGAGGGCAACAGTGTTGACGGAAACCGGGGGGCGCATTGCCGAGTTTGTCAACCCCAAGTACGCCGATGCCGAAAAGGTTGCCTCCCCTGTGCGCACGCCAAAATGTGGCTGCGGCGCTGTGCCTGGACGTGTGCTGGCGGCGGTTTAGCCACGGCTGCGACACTGCTTGCGCACGTGCGCGTGTCTGCGATGCTGCATGCATGCGCGCAGGTGCTGCTGGAGCTCGGTGGCATGACGTGGCAGGCTGACGTGTGGCCGAGCTGATGGTGAGCTCATGGTGGTGCACGGCACGTGCGCCTGCAGGTCAAGTTCAAGAGCCCCACGCGCCTCGAGTGTATGATGCAGGACCTCCCGGGCATGATGCCGTCTCATGTTTCGGTCTCGCCTCGCACGCCCGAGCCTCTCGCCTCGAGCCTCTCGCCTCCCGCCTCCTTGCATTGCTCTTCTTCTTCTCTCTCTCTTTCTCTCTCTCTTCCCCTCTCTTTCTCTCTCTCTCTCACATCCTCTCGCTTTTCCTCTCTCTCTCTCTCTCTCTTCCTCCCTCCTTCTCTCGCTCTGTCCGTCCGTCCGCGTGCATCTGTCAGTCGGTACGTGTGTCAGTCAGCACGTGTGTTTTCCTCTGTGTCTGTGTGGTTTTTGGTACATTTGTCTGTGTGCCAGTGTGTGCGTATATCTGGCTGTCTATCATTAGTAGCTGACGATCATCCATGCGTGCACGCCCTCGCCTACACTGTCGCCTACTGGCACTGTGCCCCGTGCCTCCTGACCCTGTGGGCCAGAGCTGGCCGTGTGTATGCAGATATGTATGTATCGCGCGAGCGTTTGGGCCTCTGCGTATCCGGATACCCACACCCAGACGCCCACACGCTGGCACCCACGCCACACACGTACATATCTGCATACACACGGCCAGCTCTGGCCCACCGGGTCAGTAGGCGCGGGGCACAGGGTGAGTAGGCGATAGTGTAGGCGAGGGACGAAAGACTAATGAGGAGCGGTGGTGTGGCGGCGGCATGTCGTGTGCTTGTTTTGGCGCGTGGCAACTTGCCATGTCGTGTGCATCGTGTGGCATGTGGCAAATTGGCATGTGGCAACTTGTGGCGGCATGTGCCGACTTGGCGTGGTGTGCCATGTGCCGACGTGACATGTTGTGCCGTGTGCCAACTTGGCGCATCCATCGTGTGCGCACTTGCCGGATGCCGCCCCTCCGGCAAAACGCAGGTGGGCTTCACGGAGCTGGAACGCTGGCTGTGCTTTTCGGCGGTCAAAAACAATTTGGCGGATGCTGCTGCCAAGGCTAAAGCTGGTCCTCCCCCCTCCCCCCCCCCCCCCCGCGTCTTTCCGTTACTGGCTTGCTCGTGCCTTCCCTACTGCGGCGCGCTCGCCTTCTCGATTGGCATGCACTCGCCTTCTCTACTGCTCGTGGCTTCTGCCCCGCGCGCAGCCAGCATAGCATGCGTTGGGGCCAGAGTTTGCTGTTGATCAAGGAGGGCGTAGAAGACAAAGCATACGCCCAGTGCAAGCCTACGCACAGTGCGCGCGACACGGCAGTAAGCCACGCGGCGTGGTCATGTGGCGCGCAGGGCTGCCGGCGGAGAGCGCGGGGACGGCAGAGCGCGACGCCATGGCGCTCAACTGCCGGCTGCTGCGGCAGTGCGGCGCCGACATCCCAGAGCTAGGCTCGGAGGGCGAGTTTGCCGGCATTTCCCTCTCCATGCCGCCGCTCGTCGTCTTGCTCCCCTCCTTTGGCTCCTCCCTCAGCGATATCAAGCGTCGCTTCTCGGTGCCCCCTCTCACCCCCCCCCCTTGACCCCCC
>Ga0115006_10001200_pt1 | contig 15758 bp, 18 predicted proteins | sample ArcOceMetagenome_3_FD_88943 | JGI IMG/M metagenome (GOLD analysis project Ga0115006, IMG submission 88943) | Marine eukaryotic phytoplankton communities from Arctic Ocean - Arctic Ocean- Svalbard ARC20M Metagenome | ecosystem: Environmental > Aquatic > Marine > Oceanic | place: Arctic Ocean...
AACTGGTAGAACTTCAGCAGCTTCAAGGCGTGCTTCTTCACCATGAACTTCTGGAAGCTAGGCAAAAAGTACAAGACAATCTCGTCAAGGTCCGGCTTAGGAGCCTTGTCAATCGCCTCCTTCTTCTTCCAAGTCCTGCCGGCGAGACTCATGGTCAGGGCGTCGAGGAGCCTCCTCACGTTGGTGATGTCCTCCATCGCGATCTTACAGAGCATGCTGAGCTCGTCAAGCATGAGCTTCCTCTTGTCGTCAGTCAATTTCTGGGCCTCCCTCTTCTTGTAGAACTTATCCTTCTCCGCCTGCCTCTGCTGGCCGATCTTCTTCACGTCTTCCTCGAGTATTGGGTGCCCGCTCCTTACGCCACCAACCTCCGCAAGTGTGGCACAAACGCTGTCAAAGCCTCCCCTGGCAGCGTCCTCGCTGGGAGTTCCGCCGTACCAGTCAACAACGTTGGGGTTGAGCCCCGGGAGCTTCAGCAGGTAGTCGATCACGTTCATGTGCTTGTTGCTACAAGCTAGATGGAGCATGCTCCTCCCGATGTAGTTCCCGATGTTGATGTCCACACCGTTCATGACCATCACCTTGATTGTCTCAATGTCACCTTTGGCGGCAGCAGTACAAAGTCCCTTCTCCTTCAGCTTTGCCCCTCCCGTCCTCAGCACCTCCTGGACCAGGCTATGCTTCTCCCTGATACTGTCGGCCAGGGGCGTCCCACCCCATCCGTCAAAGGGACTCAAGCTGGCCCAATTCTCCATCAGCAACTTGACAGCCTCGAGGTTGCCTCCGCTGGACGCGAAGTGAAGGGCGCTCCTCCTCCTCCTCGCTCCCCCCCTGACCCTTCCAGCCACGTTAACGTTGGGATCGGCGCCGAGTTCGAAGAGGAGCTTCAACTTCTTCGTGTCGTTATCGCACGCAGCATTGCTGAGCATAACTGCTGCAAAATCAATATCCAGCTCCGCCCCCTGACTCCTCAAGTACTTGGCCAGATCGTCCCAACCGTTCTCGATGGCGTCGACCAGTGGCGAGTGCATCTCGTTATCCTTGATGTTGATGTCCTGCATGTGCTGAACGATCCACTGCACCACCCTGAGCTGTCCTTCGCTCGCAGCCAAGTGGAGGGGGGTCCTTCCGCCGTAGCCCTGCTCGCTCAAGCTCACTCCGCTCGAGCAGAGTTTCTTCAGTTCATCCAAGTTTCCTGAGGCAGCGCTGCTACACATACTGAAGACCCTCTCATTCGTCTCCCTCTTCCTGGCTCTCTCAACGGCCTTGGCGATCTCGCTAAGCTTCGCGTCCTTCGCCTCGGTAGTTCCCGCCGAACTCGCACTGTTATCGGACTGGGTATCGTCATGGGAGGAAGCACCGTCACTGCTACCCCCTCCGCTGCTGCTGCCCCCTCCGTTGCTGCTGCCTGCTCCGCTTTGGCTGCCACCGTCGCTACTTCCTCCTCCCACGCGGTCTTCAATGTTCAAACTGCTGCTGTTGCTCAAGACGTTCTTGCCAATCTGCTCCTCCTCGTCGGGATAAATGTCCAGCAACCTCTTGTACTCCGCCTTTGCAATCATGAAGATGGTCACGTAGCCCTTCTTGTAAGTCTTGCAAGAGGTAGTGTGGCGGGTGTCGAAGAAGAAGGGAATCTCACCCATGACGTCGCCCTCACCGAGCTCCTTTCCTTCAAAGTCTTGATCACCTGCTCCTCCTCCCTTCCCTAAGCTAGACCTCCTTTTTTCAGTGGATAGACTGGTAATCATACCACCAGACGACGATCCCTCATCCTCAGCCTCGCTTTCCACGTCCTCATCCTCAGTTAGGACGAGAACCCTGCCAGAAGAAATCACATAAAAATCACTGCTGGGCTCGTTCATCCTGAAGACGTAAGTGTTCGGCTTGAAGGACTTCTCGGTCAAGACCGTACTGATACTTTCCATGAAGTTATCGTTGCAGCCCTTGAAGGCGCTCACACCTTCCAACAACTCAAAGTACGTGTGCTTGGCAACCTCGACCTTAAGAGTATGTGAAAGCTTGTCGTAAATCTTCTTGGCATCGGTCAAGCTCAAAGTGGACGCACCAATCTTTGACGCGGGCATGCCAGCTTCTCCGACATTGCCCATCCCTCCCTTCACTGTGTCTCTGATTTCACCCTGAAGGTGGGAAACGAAGCTGTTGTTCGCAATGTAGCTTTCGATCAACGTCACCTCCTCCCTGACTTCTACCATGGCCTCATCCGCGATCATGAAGAGCTGGGAAATGGCACCCAGAATGTAGGCGTAAATGGACAGGTTCAGAAGCATGAGGAAAATGGTGAAGATCCTCTCCTTGGCGTTTTGAGGCATAAGCTCCCCGGCGCCTTGGCCCATAGTGCTGATGGTGCCGGTGACCCAGTACAAACTGAGCATGTACTGCTCGAACATCCAGCCGTTAGAGCTCACGACTCCGTAGCCACTGAACCAGTATCCATCAACTGTAGTTTCAATCTTGGTATTGTGCAAAACCGTGTCCTCATCCTCGACGTTCGTCAAGAAGAACCACATGCATGCGGGCAAGTGGGTCAGGGCAAAGAGCAGGAAGGAGAAAACGCCTAGTTCCACAGCGATGCGGTCGTGGTTGGTGGTAGTCTTCCTCCTCGCCGTTTTGAAGCTCTTCATGATCTCCACCACAGTAAACATTCTCGGCAGCCTAAACCACCTCAAGACCTTGTACGATGGATTGAAAATTATGTAGGTGATGAAGTCGAAGGGCATGCAGGTGAGGAGGTCGAAGGAGAAACCGTGCGCAAGGTAATGCTTCCTGATCTTCACGGGGTTGGTGACCTTGACGCTCCTTCTGTTCACGTACGTCTTATGGAAACTCACAAACATATCGACGTAGAGAATAGCATCAACGCCCCATGAGATCAACTTCATGTCCTCGGAGTTGCCCTCGGGAGACCCGTGAACGAGAGCAATCTCATAAGGGACCAGAAGGAAGTACGCAAAGGCGGCGTACACCTTGAGCCTGTCTACGAACTTCACCACACGACTAGTATCAGCATCGAACACAAGGGCCCAGGAAGTAGGCGCCGAGTCTTTCTTCACCCTGCCACCCCTGCCTCCCTCAGCATCTCCTTCATCTTCACCACCCTCCACTTTATCCCTGTACTGGACAAGCTTTGTCTGGAACACGTGCTTGAACAGCTCACCGGTCTTATCGTAGTCAAAGAAGGCGAAGACACTCTCAATTTCAGCCTTACTGAAGGAGGTTTTCCCGAAAAGGTCGTGGATCATGTCAGTGAACTCCTCCATGTCGATGGTACCTCCTCTGTCGGCATCATAAGCCGAAAAGATTCCCTCGATGTTGTCAGCATAGTCCATACTGAGGCGCAGAAGTAGTTCGTCTTGAAGCGACTTAGGCTTCTCCTTCAGTCCGATCTTGATGAGCATTGCGGAGACGCGGCCAACTCTAGGTTCGGCTGTGCCATCTTCGCCCTCTCCAGACTTTCGGGTGCCATCGGCGTCGGTCATGCTAAGGCGCGAGGAGCCCGCGTCGCTCTCGGCATCCATGGAGCGATCGTCACCAATGGCCTCCAAGTCATGACCATCGTCCTTGTCGTCTTCGTCCAAGACGGCCACCCACCTAGCAAAGACAACGGCCATGTCGTTGGGATATATGGTTTCCATGTTATTGAAGCAATGAAAGAGCTCCTCACCGTGAGCCAGCTCCCCCATGATGTCTTCGTTGTTCTTCAATTTCCTCACGTTAACACATCCCTCTTTCCCGGAATCGAGCAAGTTGAAAGTGACCCTAGCTAGCTGATAAACGAGACCAACCTTATTGACAACCCTGTTGACGTAGTTCTCCGAGTGCTGGAAAAGGTCCATGGCTGTCTGGGAGGATAGAAGCTGCTCGAAGTCAAGCGTCTCTTCGTCTTTGATCAAGTTCTTCATCTCCGTACCAGAGCCTTGCTCGTCGAGCTTACCAAGGCGCTCGTCTGTAGAGTGGTTGGAAGGCGTGTCAACTCCCTCGAAAGAGTTGCACTGGGCCATGATGTCCTTTGAGGCATCGGAGCAGTTGCTTAGGCCCGAGGCCTTGAGGACACACTCGAGCTCAAAAAGATTAATTTTCTCCTGATTGTTGCCCTCGGCGTAGCTATCGTAGATTCTCTTCAGCTCGGTCAGTCCAGAGTCAATCTTGGTGTACGAGAGCATCACCTGGTTCATGGTCGTAAATACGACCTCCTCCTGACTCGCAGCGCCGCCAATCACCTCAGGAACTTCAACCGCGGCGCCGTTGAAGAATGATCCACTAGCGTCTGGCCCAGACCTGGAATTTGAGCGCGGGCTGTTGTTCAAGCTTTTAGGTGAGTTCGGGTGGGCGAAGAACCTGTTCAAGATGTAGTTATCATCTAGGTCAGCTCCGTATGCCTTCGGGTGAGGGTTTTCGTTGTTGTCGTTGCCACGATACCCAAGCAATTGCCCAAGGATAGAGTCCTGGTGCTGAAACTCGTCATAGTCATCGAATTCCAAGTCGCTCTCCTTGAATTGGTCCCTGGCTCCGACTGCCGTCAATCTACTCGAGCCAAGCCTCGTAGCAGCCGATTCAATGCTCTTGCACTGTCTCTCGAAGGTTTGGCAACTGGCAGCTACATCTTCCATGAGCTTTGCATGCAACTGCTTCAATTTGTGCATTGCTCTGCTCCTCTTGGACTGAGTGATGCACTCCAAGTTAATTTCCTTCCTAATCTCCTCAAGAGTAACGGCGGAGCCTGCAACTTCCTGGGCGAAAATGGAGGAAGCGTTGGCGTAGGCCCTGCCACCACACGCAGCTAGCAACTTGCAGCAAAAGACCGACTCCGAAGCAATAGCCTCGTCAAGCGGGGAAGTTCCCCACCTCGATCGTGCGTTCACATTAGCCTTGGCAGAAAGGAGAAAGTCGACAGCAACGGGCTGGTCCGCAATCGCAGCAACGTGGAGGGCGGTTGAAATATCATAATCGGTGCAGTCGACATCGATGCCATTCTCCACGAAGAGCTTGAGCTGGGCAAGATCCCCCTCACGGGATGCTGTGCGCGAGGAGCAAAGTAACGCAAGGAAGGAGCGTTGTTAGTAATAGCTTTCTAGGCGTGATGCTGTAGCTTCTCTCGAGCCCTTACCTTTCATGAAATTTCCCTTGGCGGTTGACATATTTAGCTCTCCACCCCTCGCGAACAGGGCCGCTGCAACAAGGTCGTGACCCTTACCCACAGACTCATCTAGTGGCGTGTGACCCCACCTGTCCTGCTTGTTCACGTCAGCCTCCATAGAAAGGAGGAGCTCCACAACGCGGAGGTTGCCCTGAGAAGAAGCAAGGTGGAGGGCTGTGCGGCCATCGAAGTCAGCACAGTTGACATCGATACCGTACTTGACGAGTACCCGAATACGGTCCATTTTCCCGTGTCCTGCAGCCGCGCAAAGGGCGTCAGCAGGCTTCTTGTAGTTGAGCTCAGCTCCGTTGCGAGAAAGGAGGTCAGCAATGAGAGAATGGTCGTTGATGACAGCATAATGGAGCGCATTGTAACCGTATCGATCAAGGGCGTGCACGTTGGCACCCTCAGCAATGAGAAGCTCGACGACCTTTGAGTTTCCTTCCGCACAGGAGAGGTGGAGCGTAGAACGCTTGTCGTAATCCGTGGCGTTAATGTCGAGGCCTCGCATAAGCATCGCCTTAACTCGATCCGCATCTCCCTCACGGGCTGCGTCCATCATGGAATAAAGGGCAGCCGCGAGGCGCTTCTTGAGAGCGTCGCGAACGGTGGCTTTAAGGGCAGCGGCATTATCGTCATCGTCTCCGACAACAGTCTGGGTCGAAAGCGAAGCGAGCAGCGGAAGAGAGCGTTAGTTAGGGTGCTGAGCGGCAGTGCTTTCGGTCACTTTCGTTCTATGTTCTCTGTCCAACTCACCTGCTTTTTCTTCTTGCCCCCCCCGCCACCCGGAGCGCCACCTTCCCCGACATCAGCCTTGTCAGCCATGTCGTCACCATTTGTATCCAGTCCCATCTCGGCCAGAAGAGAAGTCACGATGACCTGATGCGACTCAGGGTACTTCTCAAGAGCCTTGGTGTAGCTGTACTTGGTAAGCGAAAAGAGGGAAACGTCGGACTCGGCCGACGCCATGACCATGTGGGGCTGAGGAATAATGAGGAAGAAAGAGAGATCTCCAACGATCGAGGGCGATGTTCCGTCATTCTTGACGTTGTTGAGGAAAGTTTTCCCCTCCTCGTCACCATAAATTTCCAGGGATCCGCTCGAGACGAAGCAAACTTCACGACTCATGTCACCCTTTCTGAAGAGCTTTTCCTTGGGCATGATGTATTTGGGCTCAAGAGAGGAGACGAGCGCGGTGATGAATTGTGGGGGTGGGTTCTCGAAGATGGGACAGTTTAGGATGAAGTGTCCGTTTTTGTGCATGGAGATCTGCAAAAAGCAAAGCGACGAGGAGTGGGGATGCGATCGGGTTAGGAATTGGCTTAGCAATTACATTATATATTAGCTTCGAGGCTCGCTTCGCTCCTCGTCCCATTCTCACCTTGTCGAAGATCTGTGCCGGCATCTTCCCCAAGACAGCAACCTCTTCGAGGTTGGCCTTTTGGGCCTGGAACTCAAAGTATGACTTCATCTTCTTGACGAGCTCGGAAGGGAGGTTCCGCGAAGAACCGTACATCTCCACAGCCTTGAGATCCTTCCTGAAGTTGTCAGAAGTTTGGTCGCGCTTGGAGAGGGAGAAAAGGGTACTGTTCCCGAGAACGTAAGCGTAGAAACCAACCTGCGCCATGCACAAAACGTAAGCATAGACCATCTCAAAGGAGTTCTGGGGTAGGATGTCGCAGTAACCGAGGTTCGTGAGAGCCTGGAATCCCCAGTAGAGGGAAAGTTCGTACTGATCGTACGGATTTTCGAAGCCATATCGAAGGAGCAGCTAAGGCGCGAACGAAGCGAAGCGAAGAGAGGTGCTGTAAGTCACAATGTTGCTGAATGCAGGCGCTTCGCTCCTCGCGTTTCGTGTCACCTTACCTTGTCAGCGTCCGTGGTGCCAGAGACCAGGGGCAAGAAGGCATCAAAGTATCTGAAGACCCACGTGGTGTCGTCGTAATCGCGGAAAGCAGCGGCGACCCACCAACTGCAGCCGATCCAGTGCGCTGCACCGCCCAGAGTGACCATGAACTTCATCAATGCGATTTGTCTAGCATCAGAGTTAACGGACATCTCCATCATCTGCGACGAGCGAGCAAAGACACGAATTGTTGGCTGGGGAGCTAGGTTGGTGATGAAAAAGCTCAAGCTTACCTTGAAGTGATGGGAGATGGACAGATAACGGTCTAACTGGACGAGGACAGCCAAAGAACGGAAGACAATCTGATGGTTTTCAATGACACCCTCTGAGATTAGGAGATCAACGACGTTGATCACGACCACAGAGAGGAAGTCAAGGATGAAACTGAAACCATGGTGTCGATTTAACAGCTTTGAAGTCCTGCAGTAGCGTTTCGCGATCGCCTTGCGGCTCACGACGTGGATGCCGCGATCATCGATGTAAGACGTGCTAAAAGAACGGAAAATATCCAGCAGGAAGAGGAGATCACTGACAAGTATCAGTGTGGAAGCAGCTTCTGGGAAGCTGATCCTGAAGGGTACAGACCATACGGAAAAGAGCAGGAGCCACAGCTTAAAGTTCAAGAGATGTTCATTCAATATCGACTTGACCGAGATAAAAGGGATGCTCATGAAGCGATTTTCCCGCCGTTTCACTTGAGCACTTCCCCTCGATTGTGTCAAATTAAAAGTGACCTTTTTAGGGGTCTTAATCTTCTTTTTTCGGTCGATCAAGGACGAATACTTGGAAGATGGAACCGGGGACCCCATTGTCGACAATGTCGCCACCGTGTCATCATCAGCAGGTTTCTTCTTGAACATTCTTTTAGCTTTTGCTCTGGAGAGGGTTAGGATGAGGTGGTGACTTCAAGATCGTATTGCTCTTGCCTTGAACTAACTGCATGCAAACCAAAGAAGTTTAGGTTGAATATGTTGAATGGGGGAGGTGGGGGAGGACAGGCGATAGTAAGATGCGAGTTGCGCGCGGAGAATGAGGAGAACGGCGTAAGATGGATGGGGAGGTGCGGTTGCGTCACGGCGAGGGTCGGGCTGGTACCTTTTATCCATGTGGGGTGGGGAGGCGAAGGTATCACAGGGAAAGGTTACTAAGAAGCCTAAATTGAAGTAAAATTGAGTTTTTTGGGGTTTTGGAGTTACGGGTGTTAAGTGGGCGGCGATAGACGGCGACGCGGTGGGTTTGGCGAAAGGGCTGGCGAGGTATTTGGAAGGAATGTGGAGGAAAGGGGATCAAACTTGGTTGGTTATTAGTTTGGGAAGTTTGTGGAAGTTTGTGTTGCGTTGACGAACAGATTGGACAGGAGGTTTTGCAACTGAGGAAAAATTGAGACTGGGCAAAGGAGAGAGGGCAGATTGAGAAGTGGACTTTCGGCGCTCCATCGAGGAAAGGCTGATTTGAGAGCGATTCGATGGCTATGACGAGAATACGGCATATAATTCTGGCGACGACGATAATTATTTATCTAAAAATTGTTTCATCATCTACACCACAGCTACCTGCTGATGTTAATTCAATCATCCCCCCAACACGATTCATGAAGTTGCAAGAGATGTATGCCAAGTTGAATGGGGGTTACGAGATTGAGAGGGAAAGGCTGGGAAGGGGCAAGTTTACATATGCGGTCCATAGGATCGTGAGGATAGAGGGGAAGGATTTGGAGGTTGACGGAGAGGTGAGGGAAGGGAAGGAGAGGCGAGCTGAGCCGAGGACGCAAGGGAGACTCAAGAGCTCACCAATAACTAATCCCCTCCCGTTACTTCGCTCCTCGCCCCGCAGCAGGAGGATGAATTTGTCATAAAGCTGCTGAAGCCAACACAACCAGCACGGGTCATAAGGGAGGCATGCACATTGCTCTCCCTCCCACGATCGCGGCACCTCCCACGCCTCATCGCGATGCGATTTCTGTCGTCTACTACAGGGGAGGAGGTCAAGTTTGACTCTATTCCTGCGTTTCTGTCCAGTGAGAAAGCGGCGATTGTAGCGATACTAGTCATGTCGACGCTTAAGGACTCGAGGCCGTTGATATGTCCAAGCAAAGTTCCCAAGCCTCCGTCCCATAACCCCCTTTGTAAGATTCGAGTCCCCCCCTCGACCTCCCCACCATACAAGGAGGTCCACAGGTTGCTGCTGGCGATCAAGGCTGTGCACTCAGCGGGCTACGTCCATCTCGATATCAAGCCTGGGAATGTCGTTATTAACGGCACAGACTTGTTGTTGCTGGATTTCGGTTTAAGCACGAGGGTGGCAGAGGTGAGGCGAGGCAGTGAGCGAAGCGATCCTCAGTGGGGTTTGTACTTGTTCGTTGATCTAACCTCCTTGCTCGTCACCTCGCTCCGCTCAGCTCCATAGTCATCGGGTGGGGACGCTCAACTATAAGGCCCCGGAGATATGGAAGCCTCACAAAGATTGGACGGGGGAGGGCGTCGACTCATGGGGTGCGGGATGCGTTGTGGTGGAAATCGCAAGGAACTGGTTGAGAGAGGTGGGGAGGAACAGGGTCGGGGAGGAAAATATCAAAGCGTTCAAGGGCCGTGGGAGAATGTTTCCGGGGAGGGCGAGAGAGAAGATCGAGATGGGCCAACGGAGGTGGAGGGAAACGAGGAGGCGGGGCGGGGGGGTGGATTGGGGAGTTGAAGGCGTTGAGTGGACAGAGGAGGAAAAGTTATTCATGGAGAGAATGGAGAGGGTGATAATCAGATTGTTGGAGTGGGAGAGAGGGGAGCGGTGGACGGTGGAGAGAGTTTTCGAGGAGGAGTGGTGGAAAGATTGTGGTTGTGATTGATATGAACAAGCTACTATGTTGTTATAATATTATGAAATGTTCAGTATTATTTACAAATCTGCTAGAACCACCGTACACGTTTGCGCATGCACGTTTTTGTAGTCCTCTTCTCTTCCCAACCAAGCCAGCCCACGTCCACCCTCCGACAGCTTGGGTCATCGAAAACAACCTCGAAGTTCAATTTTTGATAGAACTTAATGGCGCTTCGGTTAGTCGCCTCGACTTGGAGGTACACATCCTTGCCCCATGACGACCCCGCCTTCAAGGCTGCGTCCACCAGTGCTGCGATGAGCGAAGCGAAGAGAGGGGCGAGGAGCGAAGGGACGAGCAAGGGGTTGTGAGCAAAGTGAGAGGAAGGTAGGTTATGTATAGTTCTAGCTGTCACTTCGTTCCAGCCTTCCGCCCAGCCGTCGCTTCGTTCCTCGCTCTGCCTTACCTTTGCCAACCCCCTGACCCCTAAAATCCTTGTCCACACAAAGATTCGTCATAAGTGGGACTTCAGCGAGGGACGCATTCCGATCAACCGCATATTGCGACAACTGCTCAAACCCAATGCCGAACTTTGCCAACCTAACTTCACACCAACCCACAACCTCCCCATTAACCTCCGCTACAAATTGCTTCCCCTTATATGCCCCCCGATCTTCCTCCTTATCCCACCTCTCCGTGACCTCCTTGAGAGTCAGACTTTGCAGGTACTTCATCGCCATGAAGGCAAAGGGTGAGGGAGGAGGGGAAGAGAGAGGTGGGGGAGGAGAGTCGATGAAGAAAGTCTTTATGGCCAGGGAAGCAGACGATTCCTGCAAAAAGGCCGGGAAAAATGGGAAGTTATGCGTGAGTGGTACGTAAAACGCGCATAAATCGCTCAGACACACAAAACACCAATCACTTACCAGCTCACTTGACATGGGCCGTCTTATTCTCACTCCATATTGCCGCACTGGAGATTTCAAAGCCACACCCGACGACAATGTCGAAACGAAAGGGAGAAAGCATATCAGAACGAGGAATCGTAGCGCATGCATGGGAATAGTGCTGCCAAAACAATAAATTTGCACCCAACAACCTTAACGTTCAATCGATATCATGGTTTGGGCGGCGGCAGCGGCGGGCGGACCGTTGTCCATCATGATATTAGGTGGCGGTCCACCCCCATCCTTAGATCAGCCACTTCCCTTCGTTGCCCCCAGACTCGATCGGGCTTGGGACCTCTACAATTCTCATCCTGGGAGCGCCGTCATATGTCTGTCTGCAGGCACCTTTCATACCCCAAATCTTCACCACTGTGGACGTCCAGTTGTCGAGAGTTACCCTTGCGCTCTTCATATGGCGAGGTTGGGTGTGCAGCCGAAGGTGAGGGGGGGGCGAGGAGCGAAGGACGGAAGGCTGGGCGGAGGTCTATCTAGCGCCATAACTAACACCATCTCTTCCACTCGTCGCTTTGCTCATCGCATCTCAGGATCTCCACGTTGACACCATGTCCCTCGACACTCTGGGGAATGCGTGGTGGGGCATTGGGTTGGTGGAGTCAAGGGGACTCCCGGAGGACGTTGCGGTGATAACGAGCGACTTTCACATGCCGCGCTCGTACTTTGCTTACGAGTGGGCAGTGGATGGGAAGGGAATGAGGCTAGTTGAGGCGAAGGTGGAGGACGTTGGAATAGACGCGGACGGACTGAGGGGGAGGAAGGAGCGGGAGGCGAGGAGTTTGGATATGTACAGGGAAAAGAGGGCAGAGTATCAGAACCTCGACGATTACATGTTCCTTGAACACGGCTTGTATAGTGGGAAGGGGGTCGTTGATAGGATGGAAGGAGAGGCAGAAGGTTGTGGCTCCATCGATGCTGCGACGCTAAGATCGTATGGAGGTCAAGGGAAGGGGTGGGAGGAGATGCAACCGAGGTTTTGGAGAGAATTAGCTGCCGCCGGGATGGGTTTTTTAGCAGGATTCTTATTAATACAAAGGAAGGGCGGCGGGCGTAAAATCGTGTAGCATAAGTCGTTCTTTTTTTCGATTGATCATGCGTTTATTTGATCACCAATCAACCTCCCGAGGATATCTTCAGTCTCCGCTGCAACCTTCTTCCCTCTCTCCTTGACCTCCTTGAGTTTCTTCTCCAGCTCGTCAATATCGGTCTGCAGCATCTCGATCTCCTTGACCTCCTGCTTGAAGTCGAGGGTGTACTGTATGATGAGCGAAGCGACGAGGGGAAGGTTATAAGTTATGTAGGAAGGCAGTATGCGCGAGGAGCGAGTGCAGAAAAGGATCTCCTTGAATAGCCGAGTTGATATGCCATTGTTGCTTTGTTCCAGCCGTCCTTCGCTTTTCCTGTCCTTCGCTCCTCGTCCGATCTCACCTTCTCCTTAACCATGGCCAATCCCCTAAGCACCTTGGCCTCCCCCTCCTTGATCATGGTCACTGCCTTCTCAACGAACTCGGTCTCCTTCGACCCGGTGACAGCTACATCCTCTTCCTCTCCCCGCTTCCTCTTCTTCCCTCCTCCCTCCATCTCACCCCGAATCCTCCTACCGTCCTGCACTGCACCCTCGGATATCATCTGCGATCCGTAGTCACGCAACATCACGAGGACGTTATGATAGGCGAGAGCTAGCAGGTCGACGCTGTCGGCGAGATAAGCTAGGGCCGATATGGGTATCTCGTCATCGGAATCCGAGTCAGAATCCGAGTCGTCTGCGGGAAGAGCACTCCCCCCACCACCGTCCTCCCCCATCCTCTCCCTGACCCGTTCCCACACCGTGCGACGGCCCTTCACTCCCTCTTCCATAACCTTGACAACCCTAGCCGCCTCCAACATCCAAAGCGAGGGGTTCACTGCAATGAGCGAAGTGAATTGCGAAAAGGGTTAGGATGAGGGATGAGGCGAGGAGCGAAGCGACGAGTGGAGGTTTGGTAACTATGTAGGTACATAGTATGATGCTTTTGCTGTCGCTTCGCTTCAGCCGTCCTTCGCTCCTCGCTCTGCCTCACCTCCACCCCCATGGTCCATGAGATCAAGGAGATCCACAGGAACCTCAATCTTGGGGAGGTAGGCGGTTTGCGCCCGAATTTCACAGAGCTGCTGAGATACAGTGACAAGATATTGATGCAGCAGCTTCGCGTAACTCTGAGAATTGAGCTCCACTTGCTCGGAGCTATCGTTGTTCCTTGGATTGTGTGGGATAAATTTCAATATAGTATGCAGGGTGTTAAGGAGCGGACGGAGTCCCGGAGGAAGAGTAGGAGGGTCCATCGTGAAAATATTGAGATTAAGGGGGAGGGGCTATTATTGAGGAGAAAAGAAGAAGTAAGGGGAGAGGGGTAAGGCAATTGAGTTTGATTGAGTTTCTTACAGGACAAAGGACAAAGCAGCAAGACCAGAGGATTGACTTGTTAGGGAAAAGACGTTATCTACAACGATCTCTAACTTCAGGTGAAAGAATTTGGAAGAAGCTTTTGCTCCACCTTCCTCATACCATTTCACTCCAATAGGACCCTCCCGTTTTGTTTTTTGTTTCCTTCACGATTTCCACCCCATTCTCTTAACAAGCAGCAATAGTATAACCAGAAAGAACGACAACTTCCTTCCTGACTCGACGTGCACTGACATCGGGTTACAGAAGTCTGTTGATTATCATGCCTCTTAAATACGCTTCGCTCCTTATCGTGGGACTTCTCGTGGCACCTCTTTCATCTTTCCGTCTGGTTCCCACGGCCAACCTCAATTCTGTCCATTCCTTCACGACCACTGCTTCCTCCACCGCTCTTGGTATGAGGAAGGGTGGGGGGAAGCCCAAGGGTCCCCTCCGTACTATCGAGGTTCGTCCTCCGATGAACTCTGGTATCAAGCACCCTGAGGTTAGGGTGTCCATCCCCCCACCTTCTGGTACTGGGAAGGATGAGGTCCTTGGCATCCTCCCTATTGCTTCTGCCCTCCAGAAGGCGAAGGAGCTCAACGTGGACCTGATCTTGATCAGCGAGTCCGGCGATGTTCCCATCTGCAAGCTTGTGGAATACACAAAGTGGCGCTACGTGAATGAGAAGAAGGCCAAGAACCTCAAGAAAAACAGCAAGAGCACAGAGGTCAAGGAGCTGAAGTTCTCGTATAAGATTGACGTCGGGGATCTCAAGGTGAGGCAGAAAAACTGCCTTAAGTTCCTCCGGTCCGGCAACCGTGTGAAGCTCAACGTCCAATTCAAGGGTCGGGAGCAGTCCCACATGGACCTTGGTTTCGAACTCCTGGACAAGTTCATGAGTGCTCCGGATCTTGAGGAGTGGGGCGCAATGGAGGGGAAGCCGAAGAAAGAGGGTCGCGGCATCAGTGTCATGGTGGCTGTGAGGCAGGAGAGGCTCAAGAGGGAGAGGGAGGAGGAGAAGGCTGCTGCGAGGAAGGCGAAGAAGGAAGCCAAGGCTGTCAAGGGAGACGAGGACAAGAAGGAGGAGGAGGAGGAGGTGCCACCCGCACCAGTTGTCCTCAACCTTGAGGAGGAAGACGACGACGACGACATTGACGTTGCCGCGGCGACCGGAGGCCAGAAAGACCAGGTTCTCAACGAGCTATTCTAGTGGAGGGATGTAAAAACAAGACATCGTTTACGTTCAATCTTATTATATTTCTTTCTACCCTTTCTGTCGTCGTCACGTCAATCTGCAAGCAACCTTCCCCACATTAAATAGGTTTGCCTTCTCCACCGTCGCCTCCATGTCCTCCCATTTCACCCCGTCTAAATAAACAATCAGCACCCTAACCTCACCCGTCTTTTCTTCAACCCTTTCAATGACCTCCCTCACTTTCATGCCCCTCCCCTCTATCTGCACCCTGACCTTCTTCCTCTCCTCTCCGAACTCAACGTCTAGCATCCACCGGGGCGGGATCCTTGCAATATCAATGACTCCTTCCTCGAAGGAGCTCATCACCTCAATCCCCCTCGGTATCTCCTGTCCCTCCAATACCTCTCGCCAATCGTACCCCACCTTATACTTCCCAGATCTTCCCGTAAGAGCAGCAGGTCTAGGTCTATTCTTTGGCTGCTCCAAATCCGGAGCGATCGCTGCGATCGGAGCCGCAGCCTCTAGGGGAGCTGCAGCCTCTGTAACGTGGAGGTTCTCTGACTTGATAGAGACCTCCTTCCCGTCCATCATGACTCTCACTCTCCCTGGCTTCGCCGTGTCGTTTCCAACAATTGTTCCTTCACGTCCATTCATTGATTTAGCATTGAGCCCATGAAGCTCAACCTTATCTCCGGAATTCATGACACTTTTCTCCTCCACTTTTTTGATGGAGTCTGAAAGATGGTTTTTCTCCTTTTCCTTCTTCTATCTTTGATTTTTTGGACATCGCAGCCCTTCTTTCTCCCCAATGCCAAGCCATCTACACCATGCCCCCTTTATGTGCACCATACAGCAATAAAATCAACCAACCTTGACTCAGTGAGTTGTCGGCTGTCGGGGAAGGTTGTTTTAAAGCATGTCAGGGTTTATGATGATGTCAGAGTTATATTTTTACGACATGCAGTTTCTTTCTTTTAAAGATCACCACTTCTGTTTCCACAATACCTCCATTGAACCCCTAACCCCCCTCCTCTCCTCCCCTTCACCTCCTTCCCCAAAACAGAGTGTTTTATTTTGGTCCCTCTTCAACTACACTCTTACAATGAAGTTCAGGAGCGGTTCTGCGAGATGCGTCTGGCTCGAGAATGATTCATCGGGTAGAATAGAGATATTAGGTGAGGGAGGGGAGAGGGGCTGGAGCGAAGCGACAGCGACAGTGACAGCGACAGTGACAGCGACAGTGACAGCGACAGTGACAGCGACAGTGACAGCGACAGTGACAGCGACAGTGACAGCGACAGTGACAGCG
>Ga0115006_10001201_pt1 | contig 15756 bp, 17 predicted proteins | sample ArcOceMetagenome_3_FD_88943 | JGI IMG/M metagenome (GOLD analysis project Ga0115006, IMG submission 88943) | Marine eukaryotic phytoplankton communities from Arctic Ocean - Arctic Ocean- Svalbard ARC20M Metagenome | ecosystem: Environmental > Aquatic > Marine > Oceanic | place: Arctic Ocean...
TCCAAACAAACATAGGGGAAGGTAATCCGAGGGGGGGGTCGACGCTTGGCTCGTCTGTGGCCCCTCCCGTTACGTTTCACGCCCGGCAGGCGAAGCCTGGCGGATAGGAAAAACCCGACAGCGACGCATGGAAAGGGAACGTCCCGCTCCTTCCAAAAATCCCGAGAGCCGCCTGGCCGACGTGACAAGTGACCACCTGTGACGACCTGCCTGGTGGACGTCGGTCGCTCAGCGAGCGCGGGCGAGCCATGCATGGGCGAGCGAGGACGCCGATACGGAAGCGAGGGGGGGGGCGCAACTTGTCGGGCAGCGAGGGGGCCCACAACTTGTGAGGCACGTCCCGTTATAATTGGGACACTCATTGACGAAAGGCGTAACGCCAGGGAAACAATGCACGACGTCGTCGTGCCCAATAGCTGACGTCGTGCCCAATAGCCACTCGCAGGCATTGAGCGCATGGGCCTCGTCCTCCTCCTCCTGGCCCTCAGACTTGCCGCATCCTCGTCCCAGCACTGCGACCGCGCTGGCGACAAGTGGGTCCTGGTGGACCCAAGCACGGGCGCCACCGTCATAGACAACTCGGGCATGCCAGAGCTCCCGTCGGGCACACGCAGTGTGAGCTACGGCGTCAAGCGCGGCAGGTACCAGGGCTACGATGGCACGATCGTGATAGCCGGGCCACTCTCGCTCTCCCCTTCGGACGAGTTCTACGCCTACGCCAAGCTCATGCGGCACTCGCTGGAGATCTTCGCCGACATCGTCAATCACCCGACCAACAAGTGCGTGCACGAGGCTTTGGACGGCTCGTGTACTTTGCATGGCCTTGGTGGCATCCGTGTCGGCGAGCAGCGGATGGCTCTCTACTTCGAGTGGGCCGGCGATGGTTCCAGCACGTTTCAGGTGAATAACGCCACTCTACAGGCAACGAGATCGACCTGCGCCAACTTTACGATCGCCGGTTATGCATCGTCGCTCACCCTGCTGACCGCGCAGCAGAGCTTCTACGACAACCGGGTGATGCTCGCGCCTGCCGCCGCCGCGACGTCCGTGTACACACAGGAGATCAACGGCCGTGTGAGCAACCTCTCCTTCGGCCTCGCTATCCCTTCCTCGCAGTACCACCGCACGGCCTTGGACCTCCTTCGGGAGACCGCCATGCGGAAGGGGCACCTGGACGAGCTCGTGCTCGGCTTCGTGCAGGCAAGCACCGACTTTACCACCACCATGTGCACGGGTGCAGTCGAGTATGCTAAGGAGCTAGGGCTGACCGTAGCCACCGGCCGCCGCTCGATACAGAGGGATGCTTCAACCTGGTCCCATGACACCGACGAGGACGCCGATCTCGTGTACACCGTAGCCAAGGTGATGCGTATGTGTATGTATATGTATATTACATGGGAACAGCGGAGAGGGGGGGCATGGCGCCTGTAGCGGTCGAGCACTCACATCATGTGTGTGTGCATTGCCCAGGCGCCCTGCGTCAACGCCAACGAGGCAGCCGAGTACCTCACGCAGCTACCAGCCGGCGGCGGCTGGGGGCCAGGAAAGGAGTGCGAAAATCCAGAGAGCGAGCAGACGAGCGTCGTGTACGCTATGGCTGCGCTCAAGGCTGCCGGCGCCAACGTACTGGTTGGCTGCACCTACGAGGTCACGACGCGGGCGATCGTGGAGGCGCTCGAGCGTGTCGACTTCTCACCGCGCGCCACGATCGTTTCGGCCTCGTTGGGGCTGGGCGCGTACAACACGCGGGTCAACGAGGGCTGGTGGCAGGGCGAGTACATCGCTGGCCCCACGCCGTGGCACGTCTCTGTACCTCGGACAGGAGCCTACTCGAAGCTTTCTTCGGCACAGTTCGCAGAGATGTACCGCGAGCGCACCGGCGACAATGTCGGCTACCAAGGCGCCGCCACTTTTGGCGCCGCAGCGGCGCTGGCCAGCGCGATCGAGGTCGCCGGCACGCTTGACACAGAGAGCGTGCGGCAGGCGCTGCAGGCGACCTACCTCGATGAGTTCTATGCGGACATCAGCTTCGACAACAACAGCCAGATCAGCGCGCCGATGCTCGTCGTGCAGATGCAACCAAGGGAGCAGCAGGGGTACTGTACCCCTGGCTTGCACCTGCACTGTATCTCTGCGGAGCAGGTCGTCAGCGACAAAACGGCCCGTGAGTTGATCTACCCCATGCCCTCCTGGGCACAGCGCAGGTGCGAAGCCCTCGGTCCGGGTCGCTCGGCGAACAACTCGCTCGCCGCCGCCACCTCTTCGGAGTTCATCCCACTCGCCGACCGGCCGAGCAACGCCAGCGCCGCGTGCAGCGGCCACGGCAGCTGCAGTGCACAGGGCAGCTGCACGTGCTACGACATGTACGCGGGGCTCCGCTGCCAATTCAAGAAAGACCACATGGGCTTTTGTGCGCCTCCCATTTCTCGCTACGAGCTCGATCCCAGAAGCCTCGCGCCTGCGTGTAGCCTCGCCCTGCCGCCCTGCCGCCCTGCCGCCCTGCCACCCTGCCGCCCTGCCACCATACTGCCCTGCCACCATACCACCCAGCCGCCCCTGCAGCTTCCGCGTGCGAGCGCTTAGTGGCTTGCGGCGTCGGCAGTATCCGAGCCGGCCATCATGACGGGCTACGCGATCACGAGCTGTGTCATCGGTGCGGCGCTGCTGTGCGGCGCCTGGGTGATCATGGCTCGCCAGCAGCCACTGCTCAAGGCCGCCCAGCCGCGCGTGCTACTGGTGGTCATCCTCGGCATCCTCGTCAGCCTGAGTGCACCCTTCTTCTTCTCCAGGGACCACCACGCCTCCTTCGAGTACCTGCACGCGTGCGAGGATCACGAGGGTCACGAGGTTAACAAGACGGATCTCAGAACGCTTGTCACAAGGGCCGTCACGGATCACAAGGGCCGTCACGAGGACCATAAGGGCCGCGGCTTTGAGTGCACCTACGCCGACGAGGGTCATGTGCACCTTTGGACGCTCGACGTCATGTGCAACGCGCAGCTCTGGGCGTGGTGCACCGGCTTCCTCGTCTCCTTCGGCGCCATCTACTACAAGCTCTACAAGATCACCTCACTCGTTATCAGAAGAGGCGGCAACCTCACCGCCGACGGCGTCCTGCGGCAGCGCCTGGCGAAGGCCGCGCCCATCGTCCTACTTCTCGTGCAGTCACTCGTACTGCTTGTTATGACGGTTGTCGCTCCGCTGCGCTGGCGGCTCGAGATGAAGGAGTTTATTTTCGAGGAGGGCATCGAGGAATACGTCGTGCAGGAGACTGCCGGTGGGTGCGCCGCCGACGACGCCACGCTGGCCTTCATCGTGCCTCTCCTCCTTCTGCGCTGCTCCTTCCTGCTGCTCGGCTCGGTGCTCTGCTACCATGCTCGCAACCTTCACGTCAAGTACGCCGAGGTCAAGTACATCAGCTTAATGTTATTGTCACAACTTCAGATCCTCATCATCTCCGTGCTGCTCGGCGGCTTCCTCTCCAACACGCCCAGCGCGGTCTTCTTCGTCAAGCTCTGCTTCACGCTCTTCACCGAGGGAGGCACGCTCGTCTTCCTCTTCGCCCCCAAAGTGCTCATGCTCGTGCGCGGCAAGGGGCTCGAACGCGCCAAACGCGTGCTCAACCGCACGGCGGTCGCCGCGGCCCTTGGCGAGCAGCGGCCCTCGGACTCCCTCGACAGTACCCCATGCAACTCCGGTCAAGGGTCTCGCAGGACAAGCAAAGGTCTCAGAGACCTACGGATCACGGAAGAGCGTGCCACGGAAGCGCGTGCATCGTCCAACGCGCTGATATCGTCGCCTGTCCTGGAGCGAAGTCCGGACAGGAACTCTATCTCGCGGGCGTCTAGTTCCGGATGTTCTGGCGGACTTTCCTCCTCCGTCGCCATGACCCAGGCAGGGTCATCCGATGGGTCACTCGACGAGTCGGACGCCGAGTCGGATGCCGAGTCGGACGGCGGCGGCGGCGGCGGTGGCGGCGGCGACGATGACGGAAGTGGTGCCGGCAGCCGTGTCGACAATGGCACTCGCGGCGTTGGCAGCGGCGAGGTCATATTGGCGGGCGAGGTCATTTTCGACCCGGATGCACTACGGGCCTTTGCGGCTCAGGATCGAGGAAATTAAGGAAGGCGCGAGCCGAGCCGCAGGCCGAGGACGAGGAGCTAAAGGGGCGGCTTGGCCCTTGAGGCGCGTGCCGGCGGGGCGTCGCTGTATGACTATTTTGTGTAGGGCGAAACAGCCCGACGCCCGAGCTTCCCCTCGTGCCGGTGCCTCGAAGGGCTTGAAGCTCGATTTCCCACACACGACAGCTTTTACAGTTGGAGTACCCACGTACTAAAACGTAACAGCATTTACGATTTAGTTTTAGACGGCTTGTAGCCGGTTTGCTGTTTTGAGCTCGAATAAACTCTGAACTCTACTACCATTAGACGCGTCCACATATATATCTCTATAGACTATAGGCGTGCGCGTGTATCTCACAAGAGTGCGGCTGTGCCTTGCATTTGCATACTGTGGTAGCCATCAGGCGAGCTCTGTAGACGGCTCATATCGCACTGCGCAAACCATGCGCACTCGCGGTGCTTCAGAGAGAACGAGACGTAACGGCAGGTGGCGCACCCAGCACAGATCCGGGCGCACGCTTGCAAAGTGTCGATGCCTGATAGGAGCGTGTCGTAGCTGCCGGAGCCAGATGTGGACGCGCAATCCCCGTGTATCCCGCGAGAGTCGAGCTTCGGTCCGCGGCAGACACCGCTGACCGCTCCAGCCGGCGGCGCAAGCTGCTCCGGACGCCGAGCCGCCAGCGGGGTCACATCAACTGTCACAAAGTCGAAGGCTTTGTTCGGAGGGAAGTGGGTTGGTCGGTGTCTGCGGGCCTCGACGCGGTCGGAGGCTGGTTGCAGTTCTTCCGCGGGCAACATGAGAGCCCCCACGTCGCAGGTATGGTACCAGCTGGTAGGGGTAGGGGTAGGGGTATCGAATGGGAAAGGGTGTGGGTCGGGTAGGAGGAATTAGGTCGCGCCGTCAGTGAGGTCACCGCGGCCCTACAGTAACCCTCCAACCCTATCAGTGACTAGCCCTGCTATACAATTCAACCTGCAGTCCCAGGTCGGCGCGGTGAAGCTGGCTGAGACAACATTGCAGCGCGCGCAGCCCAAGCAGGCACGAACGCAGTCGTCCAGCGTCGACATCTGGTGCAAGAGGGTGTGAAAAGAGCCGCTATCGCCGGCTTGGCAGTCGCCGCTGCTAGCCTCTGTCCAAGGATTATTCCCCCAATGGACCTTAGGAGCCACTGTCGGTGCGCACAGCCCTCGGTGAGTCGGATACTCCAAGTGCGGCTTAGGTGAATCAGTGGACAGTCGGACGGGCTTGGGGTGCTCCGGGGGCTTGAGTGATTTGGGATAGACGGATACTGATTTGGAGCTTTGGATGCGTGCGGCGCCATGCCACATGGTGAAGGCAAAGAGCTTGACGTTGCCGCAGAGCCAAAAGCGCAGACGCGCCGTTGGGCGGGAGCGACCTGCCGGTCGAACGGCCGTGACATCCGAGCCCACTCCCGCCCACCTCAGCGTCGTCGAAGTGTGGTCGCCTCGCAAGGGGCGGGAACGATCGCGGGTGAAGTTTGCAACGGAGCGCGGCTCTTCTTTGCAGCGCGGCACCACAAGGTCGTACAGCAGCTCGGACGTCTTGTCGTCGGGCGGCGAGTGCACGTTGACGGTGAACCACTGCGGCCCCTTGCGACGCCCCCCAAGTCGGAAAGGCTTGGACACCACTATGCCGCAGCGTTCGCCGTACGCAGGGTCGCGGCGCATGCCGGCGAGCCGGTGTTCTGTCCAGCTGGCGACTGCCAGCCCGGATGGGGCTTTCTCCGTGTAGCGCTCCTCGTGCCGCGCCTGGTTGAGGTGGAGTTGAGAGCTTTGGCCTAGGCTGAGAGACTTCACGGTGTGGAGACGTCAAATGTTGTGCCCATCTCTTATGGTTAGGGTTAGAGCTCGGGCCTATGGGTTCGGTTCTTGCATTGAGAGAGTAGCTAAGTCGGAGAGGGTCTCATATGCGCCGCGCCTGCCGCCCTTCGTAATGCAGAAGGTGCTCGCCGCCGACTGTCAGCATGTTTGAGGCCGGTAGGACGATCCCGTGATCAAACGGGCAGCAGAGCCCAGCCCACATCTTGGGGCCACCCTGAGAGAACGCTTCGGGCACCGCCCTCTTGAGCTCTTCGTTGTTGGCGCAGCCCGGCTGTCGGCGGCACACGCCGTGCGGGATGAGCTCTTGCTGCGCGTAGACCCACTCGGCGTCAAAGTGCACCCCGTCGCGCGACGTTGCGAGGTACACGCGCATCACATCGTGTGCAAACGGTGGCTCTGGCCCGTCGATGGCGAGCTTGCCCCACTCAAGCACGTTGAGCACGCCAACGAAGAGCCCTGGGCCCATCGGCGTCACCTGCAGCGAGTACACCTGTGCCAGTACAAGTACTCTCGAGTTCAGTATTGTCGGTTCCGGATTGGGGTTGGGGTTGGGGTTGGGGTTAGGGTTGGGGTTGGGATCAGGTTAGCGCGCCTGCCGGCGCATGTGCTCGCTCGGGCCCTCGCGGTCGAAGAGCCATCGAATGTCCTCGCGCCAGTCCGCTGGCGTGCCGCCGTCAGCGGCTGTCAACCCGGCGTTCGAGCTCACCCGCACGCCACGCACCTCGCGCCACCAGTTCTGATTCGGATTGGTCGTGCCGTGTGAGCCCTGCGGTAACGCCGCATTCCAGCGGTTGATGACTCGGTGCACGCCGGCCGCCTCGTCCGGATATATGGCGTTGGAGGTGTCTCCCGCCATTCGCAATGGCTCTGGTAGCGTGCGTCCCGTGTCGTTTTGTTTGCCAATGTCGTACTCAGTCCACAGCAAACCGTCTGCCGAGTAAGCGATGCATGTTGACTCCCACCACCACTGCCCCAGGCCCTTGTACTGCGGAACCTCGACGCTCAGCTCCCACGGCGGATGGCTGAAGACCTTGGCACACGACCGGGTGAAGGGTCCGGCGCACGGCAGCTGGCCAGGCGTGTGCCCGCTCCCCGAAGCCGAGCCGGCGTCGGCGCATGAGTAGGCGGCCTTGTACTTCTCATCCAAGGGCGCCGACGGATCGCTAGCGACAGTCCACGTGTTGCGCCGCACGCGTCGCCCGCTGCGTGTCCATATCAGCGGCTTGGCAAACCCGCTTTTGTCGAGGTCGTGCCGCTCCACGAAGTGCAGGCCGTCATGGCTCTCGAAGTAAATCTGCTCGGTCTGATCGAACCACGCCCGAAAGGTGCCGTTCTCGTACAGCACCGTGCCTGGAAGCCCGGCTCGCCCCGTCCCCGGCAGACCAGGGCCATGGTCCTCGGTCCCACGCACGGTCCGCCCCGGGGAGGTACGGCTCTCGCTGGGCTTGGCAAAGGTCACTGGCCGCTTTGTCGGCTTCTCCAGCTCCTGAAAGGGTTCAGAGTTCAGAGTTTATTCAAGCTTACAACAGGAAGAGGAGGGGCGAGGGGTTAGGGAAGGGCGAGGGGTTAGGAACGAAGGGCGAGGGGTTAGGAACAGGTTAGGAACGAAGGGCGAGGGGCTAAGAGCGAGGGGAGAGGGGCGAGGGGCTAGGACGGGGGGAGAGGCACCAAGACCACGCCACGCCAATCGCTTAGCGGCGCTTCATCGATTAGCAGGTTGGGCTGGCCGGCCGGCGCCAGGTCGGCAGTGCTTGCGGCCTTGCGCCACGCGTCTTGGTTGGCGCAAACGGTGCAGTTGCCAACGCGCGAGAGGTCCGGCGTGTACCGCCACGGTGCCGGCTTGAAGTTCATGCTCGTGCTCTCCAGGTGCTGCGGCACGGCACCGACAAGCAGGGCGGTGATGAGCGACCGCTCCCGTCGCAGTTTGTCGGCGGTGACGCCTGGATAGCGCGGCATTCGCGAGGACGGGAAGCATCGGCTGCGGACAGGTGGCCGCGTCGAGGCACGGTCTCGCATCAACCAAAGGGAATGAGCAAACGACGTGGACGTTTCTAGCCTGTTGCTGGCTGTGCACTGAGGGTGGTAACAACATTAGGAAGCCGGGTTTGGGGCTTCTCACCTGGCACCTACGGCCAGCAGGATGGCTACCACCAGAGGGCCAGGGTGGCGACCTACAGCAAGACGTCTACGGAGTGAGCCACACCCCATGCGAGAGCTGCATGCTCTTTTTCCCTCGCCGCGGCGGGCCACACTGCCTCACCCAAAAGCGCCGCGCGTATCGCACATGCACCGCACCCGTGGCACGCGTGGGTCTTGCTGAGCCGTTGACCCCTTTGTTTTCGTCCGCGCGCACAGGGCTACCCGCAGCAGGGCTATATACCAGCAACATGATGGCTATCCGCAGCAGGGCTACCAGCAGGGAAAAGGCCGAGCTTCCCCCAGCAGGGAGGCCAGGTATCGCAGCAGGGCCACCCGCAGAGCCAGGGCTCGGGCCAGAGCCAGGGGGGGGCAGGGGCAGCAGGGCCACCTGCATAAAGGGCAGGGCCAGGGCCACGGGCAGCAGGGGCAGCAGAAGTCCAAGGGTGCTTTTGAAGGGTCACAGCGTGCACTCACTCACAGATCTCACAGGTGGGCAACGCCCACGAGGTGCTTCGCCTCTCGCCGCAACCCACAGTGCAAGCCTGAATCACATCCATCTGGCAAGTCTATGGAACAGGCTCGGGAAGCAGAGCCTGTTCCATGTGGCCTCGTACATGTCGCTCTGCTTCATGCATGTCCGCGGACTGAGTCACTGAGAGGAGGTGCGGCAGCTGCTGTGGCGTACAGTACTATTGGGCTGGTGGACTCATGTGGTGTGAGGGAGCTGTCGAATATTTCATACGGCCTCGCCAAGTGCGGGCTGGTGGGATTGGACAAGAGGAGAGTGGCGCGCTGCTTGACGCGATCGCCACGGTGGCGATCATGCCGCTGCTGTGGGAGTTTAACCCGCAGGGCCTCGCCAACACGGCGTGGGCGTTCGCCACGGCCCGCACCGGCACTGCTCGATGCGATCGCCACGGCGGCGATGCCGCTGCTGTACGGCTTCAACCCGCAAGAGCTCGCCAACACATGGCTTGGGCGTTCGCCAAAGCCGAGCACGCTGCACCGGTGCTGCTCGACGCGATCGCGGCGGCTGCGCACTGAAACACTATGCGGGTCATTGAGAGAAATGCTCATCTGAATTTGGGGTTTTATCTGCAGTCTCATCATTGTCCATGTTCATTACTGCGCAGAGACATTTCAGTTTTCACCGTCAATAAAGAGCTAAGTCACCCACTTTAAAGTGCAACGGTGACACACAGCGGAATAACCCGTTACGAAGACTTGAGGCCACAATAAAACGGCACACGCCATACACACCCGTGGCTTACTATGTATGGCTACTCCCACCCATCGTATATATATACAGTCAGTCAAGGGCTGTAGATATAAGTCTCCAGATACCGCCCGACCACGGAACCTATATATCAGCTCTCGTATCATCTGCGCACTGCGGTCAGCTAGCAACGCAACGCTCACGCAGGCGTCATGTCCTCCGCGTTGTTCTTTACCAGGCGGGTCACGGCACGTGTGGTTGTGATGGCTGCCGCCGGCTGCCCTTTGCCAGACGTTATCCACCCTGTTGACCCACGTGTTGACCCTGTGCGTACAGGCGGCGCGGCGGCCGCTTGTGCAATCGTGGTGCGGCGCTGGATCTCAAAGGCCAGGCTCCCAAAGCTGAGCAGCCCCAGCTCGACCAAGCACGAAAGTCGCTCCTGCTCGCGCAGCGTTGGCGCCGGACGGATTGGCCGCGGCGCCATGTGGGACTGGACGGAGCCACCGCGCTGCTTGGAGCCGCGCCGCTGCGCGCTTCTGTTCCGCTGGCTCTCTGCCTCAATGCTCGAGCTGAAAGCCGGGAGTTCTGGGTCTTGAACCCCGCGCTCCTCGCTAATAAGGCGCTCCTCAGTCCACTCACCCTCCTCCATTGACACCGTCCTCATGAATTGGCCCACGATGCTCGCCGTGTGGCGGAGCAGCCTTGGCGGGCTCGCTTGCTCGCGCTCCAGGGCATGCTCGGCCGCAGTGCTCGACGAGGCCACTGGTTGCTCCCCCTCCGACTTGAGGGCGGCGTTCTGCTCCTCCCAGAATTGGCCCAGTGCGCTGGGCCTGCCTTCCCGCACCTCCTCCATGGAGATGCCCTCGGATCTGCTTCTCTCGAGTTCGCCTTCCACCGGCGGTTGCGGTGGCGGCCGCAGTGCTTGCGGCGTGGGCGTCAAATACGGCGGCGGCGTGCTGGGCGTCCTCGTCGCTAGGGGCGAGCGCGAGTGAGTGCGAGTCATGCCGGCAGTACCGCCGCGCCTGCCTCTCGGACTCCCTTGGTTGCAGTCTGTGGCTACCGGGCAGTCGGTCACCCAGGGCGAGCCACTGGGCGCGTGACGCAGCGTGGTCGGACTCGCTCGGTTGTTGCCGTGACCGTCCGTCCGCGTCGTGGCGGCAGCACTGCCGCACCTATTGTCCCTTGACTGCCCCGTGGGATGCCCCGGAGACGCGGCCGCGTAAGAGACGGATCGCGGCGTAAATGGTCGCGACGACGCGGGTTCGGCTGCTGTGAGGGAAAATTGGTGGGTGGGTGAGTGACGCGGCGCGTTAGGTCAGCGTACAGTGGAGCTAGGGGCTTGGGCGCGAGGGTGTGTGTGCGCGCGCCTAAAGCCTGGAGCTCGGCGTTCTTGCCAGCCCACAGCCCCGCTAGGCGTGAGCAGGCGACGAGGTCGTGGCCGAGCGATACGGCAAAGGGGCCGAGCGCCAATGGCTCGATGGCGAGCAGCAGGCCGAGTGTCTCACGGCACCAGCCCGTGGCGGCCGAGACGACCTCGCTGAGTGCGCGCGCCGAAAGCGGCGTGAGCGCCGCCGCGAGTCGCACACGCGTCATCAGCAGGTCGAGCACGGCAGCGGTGAGCTTGACTGCTGCCTTTACCACTATCGTGATGCGTGCCTCACGCGGCGTCTCTGAAGTTTGCAGCACCGCGCCCACCGCCCTGAAGGCGGCCCCTGCGCGCTCGCCCACCCGTCGCACGGAGGCCAGTATGCTGTACGCAGTAAACGAAAGCCGCGCCGCAGCGGCGTCGTGCCGCAGCTGGGCTCCTCCGTGCAAGAAGGCGCTATGCAGCATACCTGACTAGGCTGAGGGCGAGGCTGGGGCTGAGGGGGGGCGCGGCGGGGGGGGGCGTGTGGCGGTGGCGCGCGGCGTGCCGTCCTCGAGTATGTCGAGCAGCTGCAAGCTCGTCTGTAGGATCCGGCTGACATGGAGGCACAATCGCTCGTACATGGGCACTGGGAAGCTGTGTCCCTCAAAGCGCGCGTTGGGAAGCGCGGCCTGCAGGGAGGCGCACGCCGCTTCGAGCCGCCTTTGCTCGGCGCGCCGCTCGGCGAGGACGGCTTGCAGCTTGGGTGGCGCCGCCGGCCAGCAGGCGCCACTTGCTCGCTGTGCGTCCATCGCGGCGCCGATGAGGTGGTCGCAGTGCGTGTAGAGGGAGCTAAGTTCCTGGGCGTGCGCACCGAGGCCCACCATCGCCTCTGCGAAGCCGCGGTAGATTGTGGAGGAGGCGCGCACCTGCACGGGGCGTGGAGCGCTGCAGAGGGTGCAGAGGGTGCAGGCGGCGCAAAGGCTGTGCTGCAGGAGAGGGCGCATGGAGGCGCACGAAGGCGAAAGAAGGCGCACGAGGCTGCAAAAGGGGGTGGGGGCGGAGAGGGCGCGCCGCGAGGGGCGGTATCTTGGCGGTCGCGAGGACGACCAGTGCGCCGACGACGATGTTGAAGCAGCGGTACGCGGCAAAGTACCACCTCTGCTGCGATTGCTCCTCGAAGGAGAAGAGCACGACGATCGTCGGGGTGAGGCTGCACACGGTCCAGAGGTAGGCGTACGGTTTGTAGCGCGCCTTGCAATAAGCGCAGAGTGCGCAGAAGGGCGGCAGCAGGCAGCAGATGAGCACGGCGTCGGTGACGGCTGACGAGACGTGGAGCGCCTCGAGCAGCAGAGCGCTGAAGCACGCGCCCAGCACCGTGCCGGCCACGCGCAGCACCGTCTTGGCGAGCGTGGCGCCCGCGGTCGGCTCGAGCAGCAGGATCACCGTGATGCCCGCCCAGCCGGGACTGCTCCACTGGCTTTGCGTGATACCGTAGATAGGCGGGATCGCCATCCAGACGCAGATGAGCAGCATCGCGATACAGACCTGTAGCGTCAACTTGACGTAGGGCAGCGAGAGCCCGTGCCGCTTGAGCCATGTGTCCAGCCGCCGGTCCCGCTCAAGAGAACGGAGGGCCTCGTCGCTGACCAACCCCCATCTACGGAGCGGGGGTGGGGTTTGCTGCCCATCTGATTCAGGAACTGAGGGGAGTGTCTCGTCGGTGTGCCGCGAGCTCCACTTGCCGAGCGGCAGTTGGAGTGACTGCTTGTCTGATTCAGGAAGGCTGTGACCCGAAGTCTCCGAGGAACAGGCCTGCCGGGATGAACTCGGGCCTTGAGGCTTTGCCGCCGGGCCTTGAGGCAAAGCCGGGAATGTTGGTTTGGTTTCCCGTGATGATGAAGGTCGCACATAGTCCGCCGACTCGAGAACCACGGGCTGCGATGGAAGTGGTGCGATCCTCCTGGACGTTGCCGCACCATGCTCGGCACCGGCACCGCGCTCGATGGCGGCACCGCGCTCGATGGCGGCACCATGCTCCAAGGCTGCGCGCTCGGCGGCGGCACGGGCGACAACATGTTCCTTGATCACGCCAAGGGCAATAGCCTCCGCCACCGAGCCACCCTTCTTCAGAGTCGAGCGGCATTCAGGCGCACCGATGTCGCCGGTGGCGAACATGGCAGGAGACGCGGTACGCGAGAAGAGAAGGTGCTCGCGGACGCGAGAAGAGACGGAGTGCTCGCCGCCAATTCACAGCAGCGCAAAGAAGGGCATGTACACTAGTAGTAGAGTACCATGTAACCGCAAACTTTGCTCTCTCAGGGGGATAATTGCGGATATTTGGTTGAGGTAGTCTGACAAAACAGGCTACCTGCAGGCAACACTACTCAGAGAGATTGCTGCCTAGTGTTAGGCGCAAACGGTGATGAGGGCAGGGCGGAACTGGCGCGAGGAGGGGTTGCGGACGAGCACGAGCACGGGCCCCGCGGCCGAGCCGCGGACGTTCCAATCACTCGAGAGGAGCGGCACCACGAGGGAGGCGGCGACGAAGCCCACGGCCACCCCGCGCCCCGCGAGTGCATCGTAGCCGCCGCTGCTCACAAACCCGAGGAGCGCGCCGCTCGGGTCGGCCGCGCCGCGCGCGGCAGGCAGCGCAACGCCGCCCCAGCGCGCATCCGCGCGCCACGCGGCCAGGTGCTCGGCGGTGGCGGCGTGTATGGCGGCGGGCGACGTGCACACACCCTTGGTCGCGAACTCGAGCGAGACACGCAGCAAGCACCGCGGCAGCAGATCCTGCGGCCACGCACCTGGCGGCGGCGGCGGCAGCGGCAGCGGCAGCGGCCCTCTCGCGCCATGGACCCGTCTGCTGCCGCCGGCTCGACCGCGCCCCTCCGGCTGCGCTGCGATGTGCGCGGCGGTCGAGGCGGCAAGCGCGGCGCGCACCCGCTCACCACGCAGCACGCAGATGGGCGAGCTCGCCCCGGCCGCCCCAGTCACCTCACTCGCCTCGGCTGCCTCGGCCGCCTTAGCCGCCTCGGCCGCACCGGCTGGAGCGCCGTGCTGGCGGAGCAAGCCGCGCCAGTCGGGCGCGAAAGGATGCGCGACGCGCAGCGCGCGGTGGTTGGCGCGCCGCGCGGGCGGGCGGCGGCCGTGCATCTCGTGGCGGTGCTGCGCCTCTGCTGCCTCCTGCTGCATCCCAGCCAGCGTGTCCGGGTGCTCATAGGGAAAGAGTGGCCGCAGCGCGTGCAGCGCCACGTGACGCAGCTCGCTCTGCCCGATGGCGCGCCCCCCGCCAAGCACGAGCGCCCGCCACAGCGCGCGCCCCGCCCCCGCGCCCAGCACCACGTCCCACCCCGCCCCGAAGCCGCCGCCGCCGCCGCCGCCGCCGCCGCCGCCGCCGCCGCCGCCCGGCTGCTGCACGAGCAGGAGGGGCAGCGAGTTCTTGGCGGGGGAGGAGGCGACGTGCCGCCCTCCAGGGGCCTCGCTCAGCGGCGAGGCAGCGAGCGAGGCGGGCCACGCGCACAGCAGCTCCCGCAACAGCCGTGCGTCGCGTCGCGCCTCCTCACCTGCACCGTCGCCGCCGCCTGCGCCGCCGCCTGCGCCGCCGCCTGCGCCGCCGCCTGCGCCGCCGCCCGCGCCGCCGCCTGCGCCGCCGCCTGCGCCGCCGCCTGCGCCGCCGCCTGCGCCGCCGCCTGCGCCGCCCGCGCCGCCGCCTGCGCCGCCGCCTGCGCCGCCCGCGCCGCCGTCGCTAAGAGGCCGAGGCGGGCGCGGCGTGCTTGCGGCGTTGGGGTGCGTGGCAGTAAGCGCCAGGACGGCGTGCGGAGGCAGCGAGGCTGGCGAGCTGAGGCGGCGCAGCGCACGCCACGCCGCGACAGCGGTGGGCTGCGGCGTGGCTGCGGGCTGCAGGCAGCGTACGAGGAGGGCATGGCTCTCGGGGCCGCGCAACTGGAAGCGCAGAAGCGCGGGCGTCGTCAGCCGCGCCGCGCCGCCCGCGCTGCCGCCCGCGCCACCGCCCGCGCCGCCCGCGCCGCCGCCGCAAACGTGCTGCAGCGCGGCGCGCGCCTGCTCGTAAGCTGCCGCGTGCACAAAGAGCCACACGGCGTGCGCCGGGGCGCCGCACGGCAGCAGCCGCACGGGTGCGATGGCAGCCGCCGGCTGCCTTCCCGCCCAGTGGAGCGTGGTCTCGAGCTCACGGCCGCCCCGCAGCAGCCGACCCACTGCGTCGGTCGGCACGTCGATCACCGCGGCGAGCGCGGCGTGCAGCGCCGCCGCCTCGCCGCGCACCTCCAGAGGCCTCAGGTACGAGGCGTCGTGCACCGTGACCGTGCGATTGGTGGCGCGCAGCGCGGCGCGGTCGCCGCGGTCGCGAGCGCGCCACGGCAGCCGCACGCCCCACATGGTCACCATGCTGAAACGCTTCGCGTGCCACGCCTCGGTCTCGAGCCCACCCCGCGCCGCTGCCCGCTCGCGCAGGGTGCTCGGCCGCCTCTGGTCACGCCTCGAGCGGCCGCGCACCTTGTCGACGAGGTTTGCCGGCACCGGACGGCGCGTGTGCCAGCGCCAAACAGTCGTGCTGTTCGTCCGGCGGCGCAATAGTCTGCGTCGCAGACGCTCTGGCGGTTTGATGCCGGTAGGGCCCGTCCTCCTCGGCGCCAGCAGCTGGCACACTGCACGGATGTCGTCGGCGCGCTCGGCCGCGAACTCCATCACATCCAGCTTGTGGCGCGCGTGCATCCCCGCTGAGGGCAGCAGCGACGAGGGTTGCAGCGATGGGAGCTGCGGCTGCATCGGGGGCGTCGGCGAGGCTCGCGGCATACGGTCCTCCGCCCCAAGACTGCGGGGGGGGGGAAGAAGCGCGGGCAGGGACTACCTGCTCGTCGTGAGCCCCACGCGTATTTCGCCGCGCCAGTCAGGGGCCGCAGGGCCGTGTAGTACCCTTCGGGGGTGCACGGCAAAACCCGGATCGTCGGTTACGTACTTTGCAGTCAGCAGCGCCGACGTACCGGGCCGAGTCCCTAGGCTTATAGGGGCGTCTGAGGGGCGTATCATCATCGCCGCACACCGTGCCTTTGTGTCTGGGTGTGAGGGGCCCA
>Ga0115006_10001202_pt1 | contig 15752 bp, 11 predicted proteins | sample ArcOceMetagenome_3_FD_88943 | JGI IMG/M metagenome (GOLD analysis project Ga0115006, IMG submission 88943) | Marine eukaryotic phytoplankton communities from Arctic Ocean - Arctic Ocean- Svalbard ARC20M Metagenome | ecosystem: Environmental > Aquatic > Marine > Oceanic | place: Arctic Ocean...
ATGGGACTATGCCGTCGAGCTGTTCGAAGAGCAGGGACGGACATTGTTCACCCCTGATCAGATGATGACTTATGCCGGCGTCACTTCTCATGTTGCGCCCTACATATAGATCTAGTCTAGTAGCAACGTAGCTAGATCTAGAGAATCTAGACTAAACTTCTTCTTTGATAGATCTAGATCTAGATCTAGTATGCAAGTAGATCTACACTGTAGAGACTTTGATAACAAGAAAATTCTAATGTGTTTATATAGACTAACGGTGTATCGCACTGTCTACCGGCTCAACTCTGAAAGGAGCTGATCATTGGCAGTCAGCAAACTGGAGTGGTCTCTCTCCATGGTGGCGTGGCCAAGAGGAAGGAGAACGTCCTGCGATAACGTGAACTCCGATCACCGGCACCGGGGGCCGAGCCACGGCCATACTGGCGCTGCATGGCGCCGCCGAGCGAGAGACGAGAGCAGAGCGCGAGACGAGAGCGAGCCGAGAGCGCCGATGAGAGTCATACTCGTAAACATGGCACAAGATGCACACCGTCCTGCTGCTGCTGCTGCTCTTATCACCACTGCCGGTAGCCCGGGGATGGTCGGGGTGGCCCCTCCCAAAATTACCCAGCAAGCCTCCGCCGTACGATTACGATCTCGTCGTGATAGGTGCCGGTGCCTCTGGCCTCTTTGCTGCCGGCACGGCCTCCTCGGTTGGGTTCCGGACGTTGCTCATTGACCGTGCGGAAACCAATCCACCAACGTCGCCGACGACGGCGGTTTCGGGCGCACATGGCGTGCCAGAACTGCACGTCGGTGGCGACTGCACCAACGCCGCCTGCGTCCCCTCTAAGGCTCTTCGATCGATTGCCAGAATGGCGGCGGCATCGCGGCGGAATGGTCAGACTCCCGACACATCCAGCAAATGGATGGAATTGGCCCGTTGTCATGCAAATGATGCCGTCGGCAAGGTTCGCGCCCGTGAATCGCCGGCACGGATTGGTGCAGGACCAACTCTAGACTTGGAATTTGTCGAGGACTGTAGTTTTACTTCTTTGCATGAGATGAAGCTCATGTGCTTTGACAATTCTACCTGGTTGGACGAAGCTGCTGCTGAGAGCGCTACTGAATCCCAGATTACAACATCTAAATCCATGCACACCATTCAAGAGCGTCGAATCACCAGTAGAAAGTTTCTTATTGCGACGGGTGCATCGCCTGTCTTGCCGAAAGATCTAGCACAGTCCGCCGATCGGGTTGGTGTGCCTTACTTCACATATCGGTCTCTCCTGCGCCCAAGGAACGGAGTGGAAACGCTTCTCAACGTGACCTCAGCAAGCGGAAGCAACGTTGTTCTAATTGGAGGTGGAGCAACGGCATGTGAGCTTGGCCAAGCCATATGTCGATTGGGTGGCAATGATTTGAATGTATCGATTGTTGCTCCAGCCATCATACCAACTGAGGATGTGGAACTGCAGCAATCTGCCATCAAGATATTGCAGCGGGATGGGTGCAATCTTTACATTGGTTCTCGAGCTATGGATGTCATCAAAAGCGACAAAGATCGACTCGTTCTTCTTAATACAAATGTAACTGTGCCGGTGGATTGCCTCGTTTTTTGTATGGGTAGATCACCAGAAGCGTCACTGAAGAACCTCAATCTGGACAGGGCTGGAATATTTTGGACGGCAGATGAAGGCGTCACCGTCAATTCCTACCTGCGATCTACGTCTGCTCCTCACGTGTTCGCCTCTGGTGATTGTGCATCTGCCATTCCAAAGAGAGATCGGCGAGCGATTCATGCGGGATGGACTGGATTCAATGCAGTCAGAAACTCCATCCTCCCTAGCTTTCTCAGGTCTCCTGCTTGCCATCCGCATGTCCCTAGAGTAATCTATACGGATCCCGAGATTGCATCTTGTGGTATGTCTGAAAATGAATGCATTCGAAAGTACGGGGCAGATGGCTACGATAGCCTCAATGTGCGAGAAGAAGGTACGGACAGAGCTGACGTGGAGGAAAAAGAACGGCAAACGGATTCAACGTTTGTAGAACTTCGAGCAGAAAAGATAAGTGGCCGGATTTTGGGGGCATCCGCATGTGGTCCGGCGGCTGCGGAAATCATCAACGAAGTTTGCTTGGCACTAGTCAATCGTTTGACCGTTCGAGACATGGCCCGCACACTGCACTCATATCCATCTCATGGGTATTTGTTGTATAGAATATCAATGGCTCTTGCAACTCAAACGATATCAAGCTTGTTGGCGGGCTGTGGGAGTGTCGGTCGGTTGCTCAGCGCGCAAATTCGCATCTTAGCAAGAATTCTGTCCTTCCTGAAATGCCGCTGGCTCCCTTGGAGGAGGCGGGCAGGTAGGAAGCTTTCGGAATGGCAAGCCCGCGGGGCAACAAAGAGCTTGGTACTGCAATCCCGTGCCGGAGAAGTTACGCTTCTTTCGTACCTCGACGCATACAGCAATAATACGCTGAAAGAGCGGATAGTCAGTGGCGATAATACAGCATTCGGCAATGAAATCACCTATGGGAGGGATGATTTTGTCAATTGGGTAGATAGTTGTGGGCTATAGCAGTCCTTCATAAACAAAATGGAAGTTAGGTTATATGTGTATGCAGCCGCTGTTACATACCGCGGTCGAGAAAGCGTTAGGATTTAGTTCACGTCACTGCCCACCAAAAACACAAAACACATCAACCCCAACACACATGAATTTTACTTTCACTGGATATCTAGAAACAAATAAATACTAATCCGAATATGTATGTGCATAACACACACAAAAATGCGCTCTGGAGAATCCTTTACATGTCGTCCAACTGGCACTCTTCTTTCTTTACGACTCCTTCTCGTCAAACTCGCGCAGACCGGCATTGAGTCTCTTCTCGTATTCGCTCCACTCCTCCTGCCGATTTCCCATGTAGTGATACCTCAACCGCTTGAGGAGCATCTCCTTCACCTCCGTGTGGTACGCGGCCAAGTCGGCCTCGACCTTGGCCGCATCCTCCTTGGACCGGAGCTTCCGCTCGGCGGCGGCCACCTCCCGCACATTGAGCAACCGGTCGCCGTTCTTGTCCCCGTTGGAGAAGGTGTACTGCATGTCGACGAAGAAGTCGGTCATCTCGTCCCACTTCTTCCCGAACATCCAGGCGAAGAACACCCCCTGCTCGCAGTCGGCGAAGACGGTGGCCCGGCACTTGACGTAGTGGGCCTTGTTCCGGTGGAAGGAGTCGGGCATCTCGGTCCAGTGGACGAAGGTCTCGTGGTGGTGGACCACGTGGTAATCCTCGTTCCAGATGTTGTCGTGGCCGCGGAGGATGGTCATGGAGTTGACGTACTGGTTGGACGGGTCGGACTCCTCCGAGAAGGAGTGCCACATGTAGGCGATGCCGCCGAGGAAGGCGATGGCCTCGACGTGGGGGTAGAACCAGTAGGCCCAGAAGAAGAGGGCGCCGCACTTGTACCAGACGAGGGCGGAGAGGCCGTAGTAGTACAGCATGCCGTTGAGCATCATTTTGAGGAGGCCGTGCTCCTTGCGCTTCCAGAAGAGGAGGACGGGGCTGAGGCCGGTCCAGTAGGCGATGAAGCGGGGGAGCCACAGGACGAAGCTGGAGATGCCGAGGGTGCGGTCGACGTCCATGTTGGAGTGGACGTCGCCGGTATCGTTGTGCCAGCGGTGGTGGATCTTGTTGTGGGCGGCGCCGTAGGAGTTGGGGATGGACCCGTAGAAGGGGCCGACGAGGGCGGAGTTGACGTGGTCGGCGAAGGTCCGGCGGAAGGCTTTGGAGAGCGGGACGCGCTTGCCGGTGGTGAGGAGGGTCCAGGGGTTGCAGTAGAGGCCGTCCTTGGAGGCGTGGCCCTCGATGTGGGTGAGGCACTCGTGATGCGCGAAGAAGCGATACCTGGGACCCAGGCGCATCAGATGGTACAGCAGGAAGGTGGTGACCTCGAAGCCGTGCGTCTGGTGGCGGTTGAGGGCCCAGTAGAACAGCAGCGGGACGCAGAACAGGCCGTAGGCCATCCACGGCAGGTACGACGAATCTCGCGTGTCGAGGAGGATGCACCGGCCGATCTGGTAGAAGACGAAGCGCTGAGACGACCGGATCTTCTCCAGAACAAACCGGCAGGGCGGGTTGTACTTGTAGAGGGCATAATACAGGCCGTATCCCGATGCCGTGCTCAGCGTGATCATGGAAATCCCGGGAAAGAAGATGGTTAGGAGGAAGATGGATCCCATCAGGGTCCAAGTCGTGTCCGACAGGTAGTTCCACGGAAAGGGCCGTATGCCGCTGCCAGCATCGAAGGACGCTGCCGCGGCCTTAGACTTGGCGGCATTCTGAAGGTCCATCTCCTCCGACAGAGTCTTGGGCACCTTCTTCCCGGCGCCGGGCTCGTCGGCCGTTACGTCGACCACCGGCGAAGTTGGGTTGCACGGTGGCATTTTTTTATGTATGTTGGGTTTGCGCGCGGCGGAATGGAGAATGGCTCGGCGTTTCAGCAGCAGAGTGACCCAGTCGACCTTGCCGAACGGACAGTGGTCAGTGGATGGGGCGACGAGGGTCTTGCAGTCTTGCAGTCTTTCTGGAACGGCGGCAATGCGGAAACTGCAAAACGGAAGGGCCCGTTTTCGGCGTTTTCGCGACCATGGTCTGAGGTGGCGTGGCGAGAAAGTCGAAAAGCAAGCTGAAAAGGCGCGCGCGCGCCCGCCAAACATAACGGGACCTGAACGGGACCACTCATCCATCGTCCAGCGTCCAGCGCAGCGTCCAGCACATCGTACTCGTAGCATACAGTAGCGATAGCCTAGCTGATAGCCTACACATCCGATTGCGCTGGACGGTACCCAGCGTGGCCTACTGGCAGGAATGATAATAGTTGCGTAGCTGGAGGCGAGCCCATGGTGATGATTTGTTTCTGAGGCACATCTTGTGTTGGGTATCTTGCTTGTAATCAATCTTGGTGTCTTGTTCCCACCCTGCCTGGTGAGCATCGCGAGCCTATCTGATCATCACCATCATGTTCCCCTTCCGGCCACGAAAGCCCATGCTGGGGGGCAAGCTGACCAAGAAGCGCAAGGCTGAGGCGGCTGCTGTCGAAGAGGCGGCGACGAATGGCAAGGTAGATGAGACTGACAACGGCGGGAGGAGCAATGAGCGCCATCCCAAAACGCCGCCCGAGCCTCGCCCAAAGAAGCCAGCAGGTCTCCTCGATGACCTGAGGGGAGGGGGTCCGGTGGAACGTGCCATCCGTTCCGACCTGGAAAATTTGCGAACGCTGTTTGAGGAGGACTGTATACGTCACGAGGCGTCTCTTGTCGCTGCATCTGCTCGTGCTGCTGGCGGAGATGCTACTACATGTGTTGCCCAACACGATGACGCAGGGAGCTGGTACCTCCTCTTCAAGAGCGCCTACCGCAGGGGAAAGTTTGGCATCATGCACACCCGATGCATGCCCAATCGCATCGAGAGGGCTGAATTTGCCCAAATGATTTATGCGGCTTGTCTCGGACTTTTTGCAGATGCGATAGAGGGTGTCAACGCCAGTAGTAGTAGCCCATCGTCGGATGCAATTTTTCCACCTGATGCAGCATTTGCTCTTTTCGCATTGTATACGCTCTATGAGACCTGCCCATTGCCCGAATTTCCTTCCATGGCCAAAGTCGGCGACGCGTCGCACGACACACAGCCTCTTGGTGCCGTCTTTTCGCGGCAGGAAACAAGCGTATTGACGACCGTCCCACTCGGCCTCACTGCCGCCGGTGAGCAATCTCGTGTCATTTATCGGCGGGCATACAAGTCGCCGATACGGATCGGACATGCAGATTACGCGCGCATTCTAAGGTTGCAAGATTTGTGCTTGGAGCGCAAGTCGCATTGCGAATGCAGGTGTGTGGAGTGGATTGTAAAAGTTTCAAGCGACAGCATAGACGATGACAGCGATAATGGTGCTAGTGGTTCGCCATCGTCGGGCAACTGCGCTAGCGATCGGTGGACATGTCGGTGTGGCATAGCCGAAGATTGTCTGGAAATCATACACCGTCTGCATGGCAAACATTGCTTTGATTTTTGCGAATACGCTGGGCCGTGCTCTGTCGAAGGATTTGCGGGCAGTGCCGAATATTTTGACAAGGTTGTGGCGAACAAAATGAGGTCCTCCAGTGAAGACGGATCTTCCCTTACGAGTAGCGATGTGCTTGGGGCGGCACAAGGGGCTAAGCTACCCCTCGCAGAAGCAGCTTCTATTTTGGATATTGATGGCCTTGGAGACTTATACTCAGAGTATGGCGCTGCGCTCAATAAAGTACAATCCGTTCCGAGCTCGGAAAAGCCGTCCAATCAAGCCCGCCAAGTTGAGAAGGCACTGCGGCCTGTCCTCCGACGACGTCGACGGTGGTCGACACAAGACGAAAGCGGTGACAATACCAAATCAAGCTCTACTACAAGGCTTGATGATATGCTCGGTAAGCTTCGGAATGGAAAAATAGCTTCTGATGATATAACAGAGCTATCAGAATCAAGCGATGAGGACGGAATACTCGATGAAGAGCCAGCACGGAAATCAATTTGGGATCATCAAGCTGATAAAATGGCTGGAGATGAGCCTTTGCCTGTTGCAATGGAGCAGGATGATCGGGTGGCTGATTCTGAGCATCCCCGCGTTCGGTTCAAGCTACCTAATTACATGCCACAATCTCTTCGACAGGGAGTGCAAGATGCTCTGGCAAGCGTCGAACGCGATCTTGACAAGAGCGCAGAGGAACAAATTTCTATCGGAGAAGGTGTTCCTGTCGCGATCGGTGGTGCAGATGTTCGCACCTTTATGTCAATGGAAATGTTCGATCTAGAGGGTGTCGATTTAGCCCCCAATATTCACGATGATGCAGACGATGATGTAGAGACGGTAATAACTCACCACACAGGTCAGAGCGTTATTCCACCGACGGGTGCAGCGGATGCATTGAGAGATCTGTTGGCCTTTGCGAGAGGAGAAGAGAGTGATGATGGGGCTGATGGTGGTGGCGATGATGACGAGGGCGGTGATGACAATGACAATAATGGAGACGAGGCCAATGCAGATGTCAATGCACCGGTCCAGAACGACAAGTCAAAGCGCCAACTCTCCCGAAAACGGAAGCAGAAGCAGCAAGAGACACCCGACGACGATATTTCGATGGTATCCGTTCCTTCTACTGCCGGCGGAGCAATAAATGCACTTGGCTCGCTACTGTCACAAGTTCAAAGTGATCCGGCAAAGAGTAAAGCAAGCAGTGCACCGAGAGGAAGAAAGATTGCCAAATCGAAGCGAACGCCAAAGGCAAAATCACGGCGCCAGCGCCACACTAGCAATGATAATGATGACGTGTCGAAGGTATCGGCGCCATTGGCTTCGGGAGGGGGTGGGAATGCGCTCGGTGATTTGCTATCAAGGGCGAAGAAAGACTAGTAGCTACGTAGTAGGATCCATTGTACTTCTAACTAACTTAGTAGTAGCGGATCTATCCCGGTAGGCTTAAAATCGTAGTAAAGTATGGTAATTGGCGCATTCTCTTTTGTTGTTCCACCTTGAATTCCGTGCTCGTAAAGCGTCTTCATATCGCCGTCCACCTCGTTCTTCTCCAGGTACTCATCTTTGCAGATGCTTAGATTTGCGATTGGTCCGTGCTTCCTTTTGAGCACGCCCTTAATAACCGCAAGATTTGTACTCGTCCGTACAGTTGCACTATGGTTCATATAACTCCAATCTTCATCCTTCAGCTTGAAGTGCAGAGTAGCCCATTCTTCTGCCGCTGCGTTCTCATGGTCGAGCATGGCTTTCCTTTTGGAGTCACCAGTTAATTTGACACCTAAGACACAAAGCGTCACATGAATCAACGAAAATTATTTACGTTACGTTGACCTTTCTGTAGCTATTTAATGCTTTATCGTCTATAGAATTCGTCGTTAAAGCTACCGGTAATATTAGCTGCGTAGCTAGCCAGAAGGGGATATTAGAGGAAAGAGAACTGATCATTCTGTGCAATTATCGTGATATCTCTCAGCGCGGTAAGCTACCGACCAGTCCATTCACCGAAACATTGCCAATCGGGTTTTCTTTGGAGAATTATGCCCAGATAACAGAGGCTGCGGCCCGCATGTATTCAACTACACGTATGAGCCGCAGCGTCTCCTGCCACGCACTCCGACTGCATGTATTCTTCTTCGAAATCATTTTAAGTCTACCAGCCATCGTCAGCTTCCTCTTCGATCCTCTTTTTCTCCTCCTCGCTCATCTCGAAAGTTTCGTCCGCGGCACCGCCCGATTCTTTCAGGGCCTGCTCGAGCTGGCTGGTCAGGCTGCCAAGATCGGATACAGAGCTGACCTCAACATCCTCCATGAGACTTCCGGCCAACTTGGTGCTCATATCATCGGAGAGACCACCACCACGAGACATGCTTCGCTCTCCCATGGATTCGGCAAAGGCGACCATGCCGATACCGGCGGCAAGGCCGGCGACGGCAATTCCGGCGCCCATGGCGACATTGGAGTCGATCATTTGCAGGGACGAGGAGGAAGATGATTTTCTCTCCACAACAACGACGACGGAGGATGTTCTTTGCGTGGGAAGGGCCGATCGGCCGGGAACGAACGCATAAGCATTAGCCGACGTGGCGGCCGAGGCGAGGCAGAGTGCCGATATAAGGGGTCCCTTAACCATCTTTACCGCGTAATTGAGATTGTTCTTGAGCGTGTGAGGTACTACTAGCTAGTAGTACTGTATGAGCTCGGACTGTAAAGCGAGGGCACTGACGAGCATGCAGTGCGCTGTTGTTGCGTTGTGCTTTGCATGCTTCGATGCTGCTGGCTGTGAGTCAGCTTGTCTTGGCACTACCACGTCATCGAATTAGTGCCTTTGTGGTAGAGTGCTCGAGAGCTCGAAAGCTCGAGAGATGCTGATTCGATTCGATTCGAAGATTGAGAGGCCGCGAGAGCCAAGAGCATTGAGGACCACTTGCGAAGACAGATAATTTTCAGTGCTGCCTGTCATGTATCACTTCTTCGGCAATAGATGTGCCCTCCGTCGTGGGCATGTGCAAGCCCGTTGCCGAAGGGGGCTGGCTGCGTCGTTTTCCGTCTCATCAGATGCGCCGTCGTCTCCCGCGCCCGCCAAATACCGGTACATCGAGCGGTGGCACGCCAGTACGGTCAAGCCCCAATCCTTCTATGACGACTTTGCTGCGCGAGAGAAGCAGAAGTGTTACTTCTATTCTGTTGACTTGCAGGGGCGACTCTTTCTGGAAGACGTCCTGCCTAAGAACATTGCGACGTCAATTAAAGACGAAAACTTATTGAACTTCATTTTTCGGCGGGTAAGACGCATCCGAGACAAGGAGAAGGCCATCCTTGAGGAGGCTGGAGCTGCAGATGACTACCCTTTTGTATCGCCTTGTGGAGCGGAACTCAATTTTGTCAGGCCTGCAGATTCTCCGGTTGTATTTCATGAGTTACGAGAAGATTCAGAAAATGGCAAGTCGCTCGTCTTTGGGGGCAACTTGTCGCAACTCTATCGACCCGATAGGCTTGCCATGTCACCTCGAACTGGACGATTGTACCATGAACTTGTGTCAGAAACAAGAGATGGGAGGGAAGTCAAACCTTTAACGGCGCTGCATGCTTCAGCATCGACTGCGCCAGAATATGGGCTTATCAAGTCATCGGTCGCAGTGTCACTCGCTGACGCGATTGTGGAGGGAGACGGCTTTGGATCAGATGTGATATGTTACGACACTGGCAAACGATATCCTATCGAATGGTTGCCAGCCCATGCAGAGGCGGGAGGGTGGGGCTTGCCACTCTCAGAAGAGTGTGATGAGTAGAATATTTGTAAATAGAACTTAGCTACTGTTGCTACGTAGCTAGCTAGCTAGCTCTAGACTAGAGATCGTCGTCACCGAGAGCTTCGCCGTCTAAATCATCGTCCGAAAGTGCTTCCCCATCCAGATCATCGTCTTCCAGGACTTCTCCGTCAACATCCTCGTCGATGACCTCGCCGTCAACCGGTGCAGTATTGCCTGCGCCGACATCTTGGGCTTCCGACCAATCGCCTTTTGGTTGGGCCTTGGCGGTAAATGCTTCACTCTTTTCAGCAGATTCATGAGGTTGCGCAGTATCAGAAATACTAACGTCAGACTCTGGTACATCCGTTGCCGAATCATCGTTCGTTGAAGGTAACTCTTTGCCATCAAATCGCGCCTGGAGTTCATCGAGAAATACTGGGTTGTAAACACTCCAATTAGCCCAGGCACTCAAAACGGAGCTGACTGCATTGTTGAGCTTGGCCTGCGTCATCCGACCTGCGCTACCCATGGCCCCGAGACTCTCAAAGATTTCCGGTGCCATTTCCTCGATGGCATCGCGATAACGATAGGCATTCCTAACCCCTGGCTGTTGAGAATTGAACAATACATCTGAGAGCAAAAAGAAACGTGCTATCCTCGTTTCGGGGCTTATTTCTGGCCCGTCCTCAAGAAGGGCCTCCTTGAGAAGATCTGATATCTGCTTCGAGGCACCAGACTTTTCGAAGCAAAAGGCCATGCAGTTGCAAATGGATTCTCTGGATTGGCACAGCTTCTTGCGAAACAATTCATCGAACTTTTCCATTTCCCATTCATTGAGCTTGGCAGCACCCTCGGACGCGGAACTGACACCACCGAATTTAGCGTGCTCAAGCTGACGACCCGTCATAAATTGCCGCTGTTCGTTTAACTTCTTTCGTTCTTTTTGCTTCAGGCGGATATCAGCTTCCTTATATTTGGCCTCCGCGACCTCTTTGGCTGCGGCCGCAGCATCAAAGGCCGGAGGAATCCAAAAGCGACCATTTGGGTGGAACATGACGAAGGGCTGTGTCTGCCAATGATCAAATCCATCGCCGTGTGCAAATGAATAGACTCTCCATCGATAAAAAATCAGTTCTTGCTGATACTCTTCTTCCGTTTGCAACACAGAGCGTGTGTTTGTCAAAAAAGAAAATTTGGGGTTGTTGGATTCCCTCTCTGCGACCTTTCGCTCGAGTAGGGATCCATCCTTAGCAATGAACGATGCGACAGTTGTGATGAATTTTCGTCTGTATGGATCGGTCGGCCGTATAACACGGATTGCAGCAGCGGCATGAATCGCAGCAACATACTTTGATGCATTCACCTCCTTTATTGAAACGTTGGGGACATTGGTCAAAGCACTCGCTGGTGCAGGTTCCATGGCATTGATAGTAGCATCGTTTTCCGTTCGTTGCATCTTGTGCAATGCGCCTGGAGGTTCATCGCTCGCCATACTTGCAGCTGGCACTTTACCTTCCTCTTGTTTCCGATTCCCTCGAATGGGCGGAATGGGAACACCACCAGTACCACGCTTCACTGTCATTTTCACATTCTTTCCCCAGCCCAAACGGAGGAGCCGGCCCGTACCAAATGGGTCCGACTCAGAGAGAGCATCGAGCGCCTCCTGGGCATCCGATCGATTAATGAAGCAGACAAAGCCCGTGTTCCGACCACGGGCGCGCTCCTCGGCAGTTCGGGGCCACATGATCTTCACACTGTATAGATCGCCTGCATTCAACCAGCACTTACACAATTCTTGTTAGATCCTTTCACAACATCAGAAATAACTGTCGTCCGAAAGTGGGACTCAGCGCAAACAGTCGCGTACATGTAAAGCACAAACATCACACTCATCACATGCAACAAGTAGGACATGTCTCACCAAACTGCCGGAAAGCCTCGGTCAGCTCCTCTTCCGTCGTGCACGGGTCCAAATTTCCAACAAAGATGTTGGTCGTCAAATGCTCTGTGCCGGGTTCGCAGTAGCTGCCCTTCTTGTCCGGTGGCGGTAGAAGACCCGATCGGTGACCGCCGCCGGCGGCTGGGCCGTAGTGGCCTGCAGCGGCACCGGAATTCTGCTGCTGCTGCTCAGCCTCCTGAAGCTCCTGAAGCATGGCATCCATCTTGGCCTGTCGGGCCGACGATACGTGATGATGCCTCCGGTTGGAGGAGGTATCCTCTGCGGCAGAGCTCCCATGCTCGCCACCATTCTGGTTCTGCTTGTCATCTTGCTCGACCTTTTCTGCCTTCTTTTTTCCTTTATTTTTGCCACCGAATGCCACGAACGCATCCTCCTCGTCCGATGAAGAGGAATCATCCGCTGGCGGCGGCGGTCCCGCTCCTCTTCGGACGACCATGGTTGCGTTGCTTGGTCTCTCTGAATGAAGTCATGAATGCGTTTTTTGCGCTAGTCCGTCCGCCGTCCGTACCTTCGAACTCGTCTCGTCTCACATCACGCCTCGCGAGCTCGCGTCGCTCGCGCGCTCGCGCGCTCATTTTTTGTTTTTTTGCGCGGTAGTACGTTTGCTTGGCATCGATGCATCCCCTATCTCCTGCTGCGCTGCCGCCGTGCGCCGCTCTCATTTACACCTTTCTATTGGAGGTGGATAATGCCGAAGCGTTTGTGGTCAGGAGTGGCGGTGGTCGTTCATCCCCGCATGCCAGCGCGACGTCCTCCGCGGACGCCGGTGCTTCTGCATCATCTTCGGTCGATCCAGAAGAGGCAATGCGAAAAGCCTTTGCGCGGTTGTCTATTTTGACCGCTGAAGATGTTCAACTATTTAGCGATGACGAGGATGAACAAGGGGGGAATGACGAGGTGGCATTGATGCGGTCCTTCTTTCGCAAGTTGGAAGTGAAATATGAGCTACCTGCTTTGGACAAAGATGAGGAAGTAATGCTTGAGGAGACGCCCGATGATGAATGTGAGGACGAGAATGCTGACGAGCAAGACCCTGATGCAACAAGGTTGTGGCTACCGTCGGGTCCCGCACCAATGAGTCAGTCTATGCGCACCGAACAAAATGATGACACAAAATACGACATGTCCCAGGCAATTAAAGATTATGAAGAGACATGCTCCGCTCTCCAAAGAGAGACCGCAATGGACAGCAAGAGCTCCCCGATAATAAACGCTTATGTGCGAAATGGTGATTCAAGTAACGCTGATGTCGGCATGCCGAAGCGAAATGACAACATGGAGAGAGACTACGCTTCGACATTAATACCAGAGCCGAACCCTCAAGCAGAAGCAGAGAGAGTGTCACTTGCAGGTGTGTCGAACCGACAAGTTTTGTCGGGCTTGATGTCACTCTTCCCACCGAAAGACTTGAGTTTTCGCAATGCGGCGAGTCGCAAGGATGGATATTGGGAATTCATATCGAAAGGAGAAGAGCCGCCGAAACAGTTCACTTATGGTGAATTTGATTTCCACTTCTTTAGTCAGCTTTTGGACAGAGCTCGGTACTACTACAATGGTGACACAGAAGGAAGAACTGCCGTGAATAGCTGGGACGGAATGACTTTCACTGACATTGGAGCTGGTGCCGGAAGACTCGTGTTTGCAGCGGCCGCCCTTCATCCTGGATTCAGGCTGTGCCGAGGATTGGAAATCCTTCCATCAATTCATCAGGTGGCTGAAGCTAATTTGGAGAAATGCCGGGTATCGAAAAGAAATGCATTGTCGCTTTTCCCCGAGGAAAATCTCTCAAATGTTGTGGATGGGCCAACGAAATTGTGGCAAATACCAAAGGAAACAGATGAAGACTGGCTTCAGAGCTTTTCAGGTTCGCTCTTGGGCGATAAAATCGAAGAGGACGAGGAAGAGGATGAATGGTTCAACCCTGATGACTGGGCATCAAATTATGATTCTTCTGATGACAAAACTAACGATGACGATGAAGATTGGGAGAATCCAGATCAATTTTTGCAATCAATTTGTGACGAATCCCAGCCTGGAAATGAGGATGATGTTGCTGCAGCCGATACAAGTGATGATGAGTACTTTTTGTCTTGCCGCCCTCCGACATCTGAAGATGGATCGATAATGCTCGAAGAAGACTTGCAGAAACCAAAATTGCTTCCTCTGGCGCCAATTGAACTGAATTGTGGATCCTTTGAGGATCCTTACGAGTTCTTTGGGGACAGTGACGTCATTTTCGTTTTCTCGAGCTGTATGAGCCGAGATCTAATGAGCAGCCTTAGCATGGCGATTGGGCGTCAATGCAAGCCTGGCTCTGTTGTCATAACAACAGAATTCTCCCTGCCGCTTGAAGGGCACATCGGACCGTACCAGTGTTCGATCGATGATGTCACACCGTCATCTTTTGCGAGCCAGGGTGATGGTTTACCTACTGGATCGTACAAATTAGAGCTCCTGGAATCAGTCGATGGATGGGTTTGGCTAACCGGTGGTGAATCTACCGCGTACATCCATCGAGTAGTAGAATCGCTGTGGGAGGAGGGTGTAGGAAAGAGAGATCGACCCGCTCCAACTGTCCGGCAGGAAGCTCGAGCTGTCGTCGAGGCAATCAGATGCGATAGTCTCGCAAACACTGAAGACTTCCTCCGTGAGGTACGAAACAATATTCTGTTCAATGGACTTCCAGATGAATGGAGGGTCGAGCAAAATACTCGCGATGAGAATGGAGAACACAATACCACTGGAAGCGAGAGCGAGGTCTTGCTTTTGTAGATTTTAGCTACGTAGCTTATATATCACACTATGCGTAATTAAACAGTATTTACTGTCAATTTGCTATTTCTTTTCAACAAATGCCCGTCTCTAGCTAGGGCTACTAGAGCTAGCACAAGAAAATGGAGGAGCTAACATTATATCCGTAACAGCACGTAGTTTGAGATGCCGCTATGGAGTCATGTCCATCTTGTCGCCCCAAATGCCTGGTAGACCTACATCTCTACTTCTGCTGTTCGTATTGGCCCTCTGGGTACTGATAGTTGCCACCCTGATAATAGCGGTTGTCGTAATAACCATACTGACTGTAATCATATCCAGAGAAGTTGCCCTGGTAGTACCCATGGTAGTAATCCGCACCGTAGTCCACGGCAGATGCGGCGGCGGCGGCGGCAGGGGGCTGCGCGGCGGAGGCAGCCGCCGCGGCATCTGATTTGGCCCTCTTCGCACTATCTTCCATACCGTCCTCGTCGCCCATGAAGGCTTGGCCCACCACCTCCTCCTTGGTGGCGATGGGGTTGTTACTATTCTCCTCCTCGGCCAGCTTTTCGTAGTACACCTTCTCGTCGGCGGACAAATTTTTCCACGCATTACCGACGAGGCGGGCGACGGATCCGCGCTCGGACGGAACGCCCTCCTCGGTCCGCTTCATTTCAGTGACGTGGGCCGAGAAGAACATGTTGTATCCCGTCTTGTTCCTCTTGCGCTGTTGCGTCTTCTCCGGTGGGTGGTACTTGGCCATCTCCTCCTGGTAGCGTTTTCGGTCGGTCTTGGCCTTCTCCTCATAGTAGGCTTTCTCCTCCGCCGAGACGTCCTTCCACGCCGACCCGGACGAGGCGACAAGGGTGGCAGGCGGGATGCGCTCGAGGCTAGTGCCGGCATCGTTCGACTTGAGGGCTTCCGCGTTATGCTTGGCCAGACGACTGAATCGCTCCTTGACGAAGATGTTGTAGGCCGACAGGGCCCGGGTGGGCGCTTTGTCGTCCTTGCGCTTGCGCTTGTACTGCTGCTTCCGCTTGCTGACGAAGCCCTGGAGCTTGAGGATCTCCTTGGTGAGACGAGCGATCTGCTTGTCCTTGCTCTCGAGCTCCGCATACAGGGCAAGTTCGAGCTCGGACTTGGCGTCGGCCTTGGACTTCTCGATGAAGTCCTGCCTCTCCTTGTTGGCAGTCAGATCGGACGGAGCGACGGCGTCGGTGTCGGCGTCGTC
>Ga0115006_10001203_pt1 | contig 15750 bp, 9 predicted proteins | sample ArcOceMetagenome_3_FD_88943 | JGI IMG/M metagenome (GOLD analysis project Ga0115006, IMG submission 88943) | Marine eukaryotic phytoplankton communities from Arctic Ocean - Arctic Ocean- Svalbard ARC20M Metagenome | ecosystem: Environmental > Aquatic > Marine > Oceanic | place: Arctic Ocean...
AGGCATTTATGTGTGTGTGTGTGTGTGTGTGTGTGTGTGTGTGTGTGTGTGTGTGTGTGTGTGTGTGTGTGTGTGTGTGTGTGTGTGTGTGTGCGTGTGTGCAATGTGCATACGTGTCGCGAGGCATACATGTATGCATGCATGCGCGCATACCAGTAGATCGGGATGCATGGACAGACTATACACAGCGCCATGTTGACGGTGAATGCGGCATCGCGATCGGTGCAGCCCCAACCCCGGAACGCTTTGGCGACGTTTGCCTGTCGCTCGCCCATTCTACAGGAAGCTCGACCGCCATGCAGGTCGACTGCATTGCGGGCGGGCAGGCAGAGGTTCAGGGTTCCGCACAGCAGCGTGCTTGCCGACAGGGTCTCGAAGTCGTCGAACACGCTGCAGAGGCCTGCAGCGAGAAACGGGCCGTGGGAGCCAGCGCGAGCGGGCGAGAGAGGAGGGAGGGAGGATGTGAGGGAGGGAGTCGGGCGTCAGCGAGAGAGCGTGCCAGCTCGCTCGAGAGTGAGAGTTGGCGCGGCAAGCAAGGAGAACACGAGCGGCGGCTGACAAACCCGTCGTCCACATGGTTGGAACGAAGGTGTCTGAGTTCAGCTCAGTGTAACCGCAAATCAAACCGTCGTTCCAACGGTCAAGGGCAAGCAGCTGATCGGGGCGGCGGGGGGCGGCGGGGGGAGTCGCCTTTGCTGTGGCCAGAGGAGCAAGGGAGAGAGCGAGTCTGCTGGGCCATGACCTTTGAGGCATGGGCGCTGGAGCGGGCTCGGCGGTATCTCGGCGTCAGTGGCGGAGGCGCGCAGCCAGAGGGAGTCCCGGCTGGTGGAGACGATGCGGACGCACCGGCGGCGCGCAAGCTGGCACTCCCGGTGACGGATGCAGAGATAGACGAGGCATCAGTGGCTGCAGTGCGAGACTTTCCGTCGTCGGATGCCCCGGGCCTGCTCATCGTTGTGATTAAGGAGCTGGTTGCCAGTGATTCTGGCGACTTCTTGGAGGCAACTGCCAAATCGGAGGCCGCGCCCGTTGCTGCGGAGTCTGCCGCAGACGCAGCAGGTGTCAGTGCAGCAGCCGGGGAGGAGGGACTAGCTGTCGAAAACGAAACAGTTGCAGAGCCCGAGGGCGCAGCCGGAACAAGCGAGCCCGCAGCGACCGAGACAGAGGCCGGAGAGGAGGTCGCGCCTGTCTCTGGGCCCGAAGACGCCGAGGACGAGGTAGGAAAGGGTGGTGCGCCGGACACGCAAGAGCAGGTTGCCGAAGCGGACGAAGACGCTGCAAACGTGCTGGATGAGACGGCTGTGTCGGAAATGAGGGAGCCGAGTCGGACGTTGCCAGCTCACACAGAAGTCTCGAGGCTGATCGCGTGGCAGTTGCCGGTCGGTGAGGTCGAAGCCGATGACTGGATAGCTGCAGTGTACTTTGTCAAGAGAGTCGGAGTCGTCGATGACGCTGCACCTCTTGACGTGCAGTATCACTGCGGGGTTTTGCCTATGACGAGTGTCTTGAAACTGAGCCAAGTGATTTCGAAAGCATACCTCCCTGCGATCCACCGAGCCTCAGACGAGTCCTCCGGCCCACTAGGCCAGGAGGTGGTCTCAACTCTCACCAAACTGTCGGCCTCGCTGTCCAGTGCCGTGACCTCCATGAAGGGCAACGTCAGCATGGATATTCCAGAGATAGACTTTGAGCGAGGGCCAGCTCTTTTGAAGATGGATCCTCACGCAATGTCTGTCCTCAAGGAGTCTCTTCAAGCCTGGACAAACACGGTGCGAACCATGGTAGAGGAGACAAAGACACGCAAGCCGAGCAGCAAGAGCGCAATGGCGGAGGTGGAGTTCTGGCGCTCCCGGTACATGAGCCTCGACAGCGTGTGTGAGCGCATGCACACGAGCAAGCAATTTGGGCTTGCGCGCAATGCAATGAAAGCGTGTCTGGAGGAGGAGTCGACAGAGTTTGAGCATCGCTTCCAGGAGCTTTCTAAGCTGCATATCGAGGCGAAAGACAATGTCAAGTTTCTTTCCACACTGGAACGTCACTTGAAAATGATGGGCACAGCCCCGCTGCCCGACATCACCGAGAGCCTGCCGTCGCTCTTCAATGGCCTCCGCATGGTCTGGGTCTTGAGCCGCCACTACAATACGGATGAGCGCATGTCGGGGCTCATGCAGCGCATCGCCGAGGAGATTTCAGACCGCATTGTCAAGGAAATTGACGTGCCGTCGCTCCTGAGCAAGAACTCGCCAGCACAAGTAGCTAGCAGGCTAGCCGTGGCCAAGACTCTGCTGCTCTCGTGGAAGAGCACCTACAAGAAGACGCGCGAAAAGATCGAAAAGACTGGGCAGGAGCCCGAGGGTGAGAGCAAGGATGGGCTGCAGGACAAGAGCACAAGGCAGGTGAGCGATAGGTGGGAGTTTCCGGAAAAGGTCCTCTTTGGCCGTACCGACTTTATTGCAGGAAAGCTGGAAAATCTCGAGCATGTCGCGCAGACTGTGTGCGAGCAGACCGAATTCTTCGGGCCTCAGCTCAAGAAAGTGATCGGCGACGCCTCTGCCATCGACCTAATGTGTGAGCGCGTGAGCGACATGCTGACGCCTTTCCGCAACATCGCGTTCGACATCTTCGACAACTCAAGTGAGCAGGTCAACGAGAACAAGATCCTTTGGGACGGACTCATCGCCACCTTTGAGGCGCAGGTGGTGGCCATAGACAAGGCGACCAACGTGCTGATTGACGCGTCCTTTGCGGAGCTGCGCTCTACCGAGGGCGCCCTTCAGCTGCTCCTCCACTTCAAACAGATCAAGAGCCGGCAGAGCATCTCCGAAGTTGTCAGCGGAAAGCTCGGTGAGATCCTGAAGCAGTTTACCCAGGAGGTTGCTGCTGTCGCCAAGCTCTGGGAGAAGAACAAACACGCCCCCATCATTCCAAAGAACCAGCCGCCGGTGTGTGGAGCCATCATGTGGTCTCGCGGTCTTTTCTTCAGAATCAAGAAGACTATCTTGCAGTTCCAGTCGAATGGGTTTCTGGAAGATTCGGAGGAAGGCAAGCTCACTATCCGGAAGTACATTGAGCTGGGCAAAGCGCTTCGCAACTATGAAAACGACCAGCATGCAGCGTGGCGCGACAAGTCGGAGCAAGAGGCCATCGAGCTGCTTAAGATGCCCGTGCTGCGCATTGACCCCGACGGTGAGGTAGCGGTCAATTTCCCTGCCGGGCTCCTTGAGCTCATGCGCGAAGCCAAGTGCTTAGACAAGATGGGCTTTTCGATTGGCAAAACGGTGCTCAACATCGCTCTGCGCGAGCAGCAGTATATCATGTTGTTCAACTCTCTCAAACACACTATTGCCAACTACCGACGCACGCTCGATGAGCTGGACCCGTCTCTTCGAGAGCTGTGCAGCAGCAAGGCGGCAAGCCTCAAGACCAGCATGTCGCTGGGCTTCACCGCTCTCAACTGGGTGTCGCTCGGCTCACACGACTTTATCGACAAGACCAACAAGGAGATTTCAACGTTCGTCGGCTTCGTGAGGCTCATCGACAAGAACGCGTCTACCATCGCTGACATCGTCAAGAACATCCAAAGCGCCAAGCTTGTGCCTTCCGAAGCCCAGCTGTTTGGCGACGAGAAGGAGGGCCTGGATTTGCAGCATGTGTTTTCACGCATAGAAAATCATCGCGCTGAAGTGGTCGAGGGGCTGCTCAAGCAGCACGAGCAAATCAACCCTCTGCTGTGTAAGATCGAGGAGGTGGCTGTCGATGCCAACACCGGCCGCTCGCCTGAGATGGCGTCCTACTACAGATATTTTGAAAAAGAGGTGTACAAGGCAATCGTCATGGCAGTGGTAGCAGGCATGCAGGACCTCTCTTCTCTGCTCGGAATGGTCCCCCGACCAGATGGCGCCAAGGTCCGCCCGCTCATCCGCATCTCAGCGCGCGCAACGCCAACCATTGTCTCATCACCGACTCTCGCGGAGGTGCACAAGTCTGTGCAAAAGCTGCTGCAGGGTGTTGTGGGAGGGACTTCAAAGAGTTTCGTGCGCTGGATGGCAGGAACGTGCATTCCGTGCCCGCCTCAGCAAATGCCGGGACAAGATGAAACGTTTATCGTTAGCTTTTACGAGGACGTGGAAAAGCATCCGCAGTGCGTAAAGATGATGATGAAGATTTTGACCAGCCTTCCCAACACCACGGCGCGCGTAGAAAAGTCGCACATGCGGTTTGCACGCTTTGCAAAGTTATGGAACGACGAGCGCCAAACGTTCGTCGAGAGGTTTGTCAAGAGCAAGGCCCGCACGCCCATCGAGTTTGATGAGCGTCTCAAGCGTTATGCAAACATCGTGCGTGACTTATGCATGTACCCAAACAACCACACTGTGGACTTTCTGCGCATCAACTACGACCAGGTGCTCGCGGACATTACCACGGAAGCCGTGGGCTGGACCAACATCTACAGCAAGTTTCTTCACGAGGATGCCACTTCGAAACTCAACAACGTGAAAGAGAAGATTACAGACATCCGGCAAAATCTGCAGGAGACACCTAGCACCATGGACGAATTCAAGCATTTGTTGCAGGTAATCCAAAACACGCGCGAGGAGAGCCTGGCGATCGAGACCATTGCCATGGATGTGGAGGAGCGCTTTTCCATTCTGCGGTTTTACAAGATTCCAGTCGACGATGCAGAGTTGCAGAGCTCTCGTGTGTTGGTCTCTGATTGGTACAAGGTCGTGGCAGAGGCCAACGAACGATCATATGAGGTCGGCAAAATCAAGAGGCAATTTGCTGCCACCACAGCAATCGAATGCGAGGACTTTTTGAAGGAGTCCGAAGACTTTTTCAATCGGATTTCTACTGAAGGTCCTGCCACGGTGGACCTGGAGATGGATGCAGCCTTTGATCTGGCTGCGTCATACTCGGCCGATCTCAAGGCCCTGCAGACCAAGAAAGACGGCATTGTATCGGCGATGAAGCTTTTTGACCTCAGGTACCCCATTGTAGTAGTCCTTTTAATTTTACAGCCAGTTTCTTTTGCTTTGTTATCTGATGTTCTGACGCTTGTGCATGCCCCAGCCCCGTTTCATTCAACAAGCTTGCTGACGCCACCGAGAAGATGAAGTGCATTAACGAGATTATGGGTAAGGATAGTGACCTTGATACACTGATGGCTGTCGCATGCACTGCTGATGTTTGAATGCTCTGTCACATAACATTTCTTCCGCCATTTAGCAGCACTGATCCTTTTCCCTCCTCTCCTTCCATCGTTGCAGCTGTGTACGGCGAATTCCGTGAGGCTTGCCGCGGGTGGTCAGGTGCTCTCTTCTTTTCAGAGCTCAACATTGATGCTCTCAACAACGGCGTGAGCGCATACAAGCTGCAGCACAAGAAGCTGCCTGCATACACTCACGTTTTCCAGCTCTATGATACGCTGGGGGCAGCCGTGGCGGGCTTCCAGAACTCTCTTCCGTTGCTCGGACTCCTGAAGAGTGACGCGATGCGCACGCGCCACTGGAAGAAATTGCTACCGTCGGTCGACATCAACCCAAACACTTTCACGCTTGCACAGCTCTTCGCCTTAAACCTCGCAGACATGGCCGAGTTTGTGGAGGAGTGCGTCACAGAGGCCACCAAGGAGGTGCAGATTGAAAAGGGTATGGAAGAGATCGAAACAAATTGGAAGAACGAGAAGCTTACCCTGTACAAGTACGAGCGCGATGGGAATGACCGAGGAATGTGCCTCCGTGCCACCGAAGACATTACCCTCATCCTTGACGACAATCTCATGAATCTCAGCTCCATGTCGGCTTCCAAGTTCGTGGGCCCGTTCATGTCACAGGTTTCCGCATGGGAGAAACGCTTGTCGCTCATTGGCGAGACGCTGGATGCCTGGATGACGGTACAAAAGAAGTGGCAGTATCTCGAGTCGATTTTCATCGGGTCCGATGACATCAAGCAGCAGCTCCCAGACGCCGCCAAGAAATTCGAAAACATTGACAAGGCGTGGCATAAAACTATGCAGGACACCGTGAAGGAGTGTAATGTGGTCAAGGCTTGTTGCGTTGATGGGCGTCTTGAGATGTTTCAGGAGTTGGCGACGGCCCTTGACACGTGCCAGAAGAGCCTGTCGGACTTTCTTGACTCCAAGCGCAACTCGTTCCCCCGCTTTTTCTTCATTTCGGATGACGAGATGTTGTCGGTGCTAGGGTCCTCTGATGTCACTGCGGTGCAAGAGCATTGCCTTAAAATGTTTGACAACTGTGCCTCGCTCATCTTCGGGCGGCAGAACAAGGTCGTGACAGGCATGATTTCAGCAGAGGGCGAGTCTTTTCAGTTCAAGACGCAGAGTTCCACTGAGGGTCCTGTCGAATTTTGGATGACGGATGTGGTCAAGGAAATGAGAGTATCGCTCAGACAGATCATGAAGGAGGGGATTTTCCACTACCCCAAGGTGAGCAATGCCATTGAAGAGAGTTTTTGGGATTCTTTGTTTGTTCCTTGTTAACCTAGGGCCAATGACTGATCGGTGTGCCGAAATGTGGCAGATGGGCCGATTGAAATGGATAGAAGAGAACATCGGTATGACCGTCAACGGTGGCTCCAAGCTTTGGTGGACTTGGCAAGTGGAGGACGGATTCAAAAAGGTACAGAAGGGCGAAAAATACGCCATCAAAAACCTCAATCAAATGCTGACGAAGCAGCTGAATGAGTTGGTGTACGAGACCCGGAACAAGCTAAGCAGTACGCAGCGCAAGAAAGTAAACACCCTCATCATTATCGACGTGCACGCTCGCGACATCATCGACGGATTTGTGAGGGATTCCATCCTCGATGAGCGCGAGTTTGCTTGGGAGAGTCAGCTTCGCTTCTACTGGATCCGAGCAGAGGATGATCTCTTTGCAAGACAGTGCACTTTCAAGACTCCTTTTGGCTACGAGTACATGGTAGCGATTGCGATAAGTCATTTATCCTTTGCTTTGATGCACATTCCGGATCAATTTGTTGCAGCAGGACGAGTTGTAGGTCCTTTGCTAACATGACTGGTTGCTGCAGGGTCTCAACGGGCGTCTGGTCATTACGCCTCTCACTGACAGATGTTTCATGACGCTGACTCAAGCCCTGAGCTTCCGGCTCGGTGGCGCTCCAGCGGGGCCTGCCGGTACCGGGAAAACTGAGACGACAAAAGATTTGGCGAAAGCCATGACGCTCTACTGTGTCGTTTTCAACTGTGGTGATGGCCTGGATTACAAGGCTATGGGTAGCATTTTCAGTGGTCTTGTGCAGGTTGGCGCCTGGGGCTGCTTCGATGAGTTCAACCGTATTGAGGCTCCTGTGCTATCTGTGGTGGCAGCGCAGCTCAAGACGATCCAGAGCGCTTTGGTTGCTGGTGTCAAGCAGGTTGCCTTTTTCTTGCTCCCCTACTTCCTCCTGTCTGCCCGTTGCTATTGACGTTCGGCAAGGACTGCAGAGTTGCATGCGCGTGTATGGTGCTGGCTATTGAACGGCTTGTTCGATGTTGTCTGACTGTTGATGCTCCCGCCAGTTTGCGTTCGAGGGGCGTGACATCGCAATGGTAGATTCTTGTGGCTTTTTCATTACGATGAATCCTGGGTATGCCGGGCGAACCGAACTTCCAGACAACCTCAAGGCTCTCTTTAGACCTATGACAATGATCACTCCTGACCTCAACATCATATGCGAAAACATGCTCCTCAGCGAGGGATTCGATCAGGTTCTACAAAGTTTGACGTACTGTTTTGATGTTTCAGCCGCATAAAATTCTGCTGATGGCAGACAGGAAACAACACGAGAATTGAGCACCTTTGTTTTGAGCAGGCAAGGGTCCTTGCGAAAAAGATGGTAACGCTCTATATGCTCGCCAAGGAGCAACTCTCGAAGCAATTTCATTACGACTGGGGCTTGCGCGCGTTGAAGTCGGTGCTTGTCATGGCCGGCTCGCTGAAGCGCGCAGCGCTTGACATGCCAGAGGACGTTGTACTCATGCGAGCTTTGCGGGACATGAATTCCCCTAAGTTCGTCTTCGAGGATGTACCACTTTTCCTGGGGCTGCTCACTGACCTGTTTCCCGGCCTCAAATGTCCTCGTGTGGGCTATCCAGACTTCAACAAGGCATGCAATCAAGTACTCAAGGAAAGTGAATTCGTTATTATCGACTGGCAAATGGACAAAATCGTTCAGCTTTATGAAACCATGATGACTCGCCATACGACAATGATAGTCGGCCCAACGGGCGGCGGCAAGTCCGTGGTCCTGAACTCGATGTGCAACACCCAAACATGCATGGGTCTGCCCACCAAGATCACAGTGATTAACGCTAAAATGATCCCGCTTTCGGAACTTTATGGAGAGCTCGATCCTGTTACTCGAGACTGGACTGATGGCTTGTTGAGCAATATTTTCCGCGACATGAATAAGCCTCTGCCGGAGGGCAAAGATGAGCGGAGGTACATCTGCTACGACGGCGATGTGGATGCCTTGTGGGTTGAAAACATGAACTCGGTGATGGACGATAACAAACTGTTGACGCTGCCCAACGGTGAGCGCATTCGACTGCAGCCATTTGCTGCCATGATCTTTGAGGTTGGAGACCTCCAATACGCATCGCCTGCCACCGTCAGCAGGGCCGGCATGGTGTGGGTGGATCCCAAGAATTTAGGATATCGGCCATACTTTGAGCGATGGCTTGTCCGGAATGTTAAAGACAACCCCGAGCGTACTGCTCGTCTAGAGGAGCTCTTCAGCAAGTACGTACCAGAGCTGGTGGAGTGGCTGATGTTGGGATTGATCTTTGGTGAATACGAGGTCAAGCCTAAGATGGTGCTGCCCCTCACAGACCTCAACCTTGTGGTATCCTTGAGCCATCTGCTTGCATCATTGTTTCAGCAAGCGCCGGATTCCGATGTGAAACACGTTGAGGGCATATTTTTGGCCTGTCTCACATGGTCCTTTGGCGCGTCCCTCATCCAATCAGAACAACGGCGTTTCGATTCCAACCTAAAGAGACTGTCAGGCATGACAGGATCTGACAACGCAAGCGTACCGGGCACAGGCGTGCCGGGACAGACAAAGTTCACCATTTTTGACTACCGATACCACATTCAAAACCAAAATTGGGTGCAATGGAGTACGGAAGTGACTGAATTTACGCCCACTCCTGGATGCAAATTCTACCAGATTTTAGTTCCAACCGCCGACACTATTCGCTCTACCTGGCTTGTCGACACATGCGTTCAGGTGTGATTGTTGATTGATTGATTTGTATGCGCTTGTGAGCCACTAATGATCGATAGGCATTCTCCTACGCAGCAGACTCTCTTACCAAAATATTGTTGATTTACGTATATGCGTGTGTGCTGTGCCGATTGCAGGTTTACAGGCCTTCCATTTTCGTGGGCGATCCTGGTACGTCCAAGACCGCCACGCTTCAACATTATCTGAAAAGCCTCGACGTCGACAAATTCAATCTGCTCAACATCGGCTTCTCATCTCGTACCAGCGGAAAGGACTTGCAGATCAACGTCGAGAGCAACGTCGAAAAGCGTCTCAAGGGAACATATGGCCCTCCTGGAGGCAAGAAGCTCATCATCTTCATCGATGATATCAACATGCCGATCGTGGACACTTATGGCACGCAGCAGCCCGTCACACTGTTGAAGCTTTTCATTGAACGCGGTGGTTTCTACGATCGCGAGGAGCTGACGTGGAAGAATATCATTTCCACGCACTGCATGGCCGCATGCGGTCCGCCCGGCGGCGCCCGCAATCCGATGGACCCACGATTTGTAAGCCTTTTCAACATTTTCAACATCCCCTTCCCCTCCGATGAGTCACTCAATCGGATTTTTGCTACAATCCTGGACAGCCACTTCACACCATTCACCAGTCTGCCCAAGGACGGCGACTTTTTCAAAGGCTGTGGCAAGATCTTCTCTGAATGCACTCTCAAGCTGTATCAGTCGCTGGTCGCTGCCATGCCGCCCACACCCACGCGCTTTCACTACGTTTTCAATCTGCGCGATCTATCACGCGTTTGTGAGGGTCTCTGCACCTCAACTCCTGACTCTATGGCATCGCCAGTCACAGTGTGCCGCTTGTGGCGAAATGAGGCGCTTCGCGTCTTTCATGATCGTCTCATTTCACAGGAGGACAAAGACTGGTTCATCAAGACTGCCAACGAACAGCTCAAAAAGTCGTTTGCTGGACAAGCTGACGCAGCACTCGAAGGACCTGCTGTCTTTGGCGACATTCGTCACGCGCTTGCTGTCATTGAAGGAGGCTCTGAGGCGCGTGTAAATGAAGACCTCGGTTCGTATGCCGAGGTGAAGCAAATGTTCGAGATACTGCTCGAAAGTTACAACGAAAAGGAGAAGGCGATGAATTTGGTCTTATTCGACGACGCTATTGAACATCTTCTGCGACTTCACCGCCTCCTGCGACTGCCCCGAGGCAACGCGCTGCTTGTTGGGGTAGGTGGCTCGGGCAAGCAGTCGCTGACTCGTCTGGCTGCATATGTAGCGCAGTGCGTGATTTTCCAGATCACCATCACGCGCACGTATGGCATCACGGAGTTCCGCGAGGATCTGAAGACCATGTACAGTATGCTCAAGAAGCAGCCCGTGGTCTTCCTGTTTACAGACCAGCACGTCGGCGAAGAAGGCTTCCTGGAGCTCATCAATAATTTGCTAACCATGGGCATGGTTCCGGCACTATTCCCCGAGGATGAACGCTCTGGCCTCATCAACTCGGTCGCGAAAGAAGTCAAGGAAAGGGGCCTGCCGGACTCAAAGGACGCAATGTGGTCTTATTACATAGAGCAATGCCGCGACAATCTGCATATTGTCATGGCGATGTCTCCAGTTGGCGACGATCTCCGGCGCCGATGCCGCAACTTCCCAGGTATGGTCAACAACGCAGTAATCGATTGGTTCCAGCCCTGGCCTGCAGAGGCGCTTCGTTCGGTTGCCGACAAATTCCTTGCTGACATCGAGCTGCCTGACAATCTTCGCTCGTCGGTCACCTCGCATATGATGGCAGTGCATCAGTCCGTGCTGGATGCCTCGATTGACTTTGAGGTGCAGCTGCGCCGGTACAATTACGTCACTCCCAAAAACTACCTTACCTTCATTGCAACTTACAAGAAAGAGCTCGTCGGCAGTCGCCAGCGAAATACTGAGCTCGTTGATCGGCTCGACGGCGGCCTGAAGAAGCTCATTCAGGCGGCTAAAGATGTAGCAATCATGCAGACTGAGCTTGCGGAAAAGACCATCGTCGTAGATCAAAAGACTAAGGATTGCGGCGAAATGCTGGAAACTATCAGCGTCAACACGAAGGAGGCCACTGAGAAGCAGGAAGCTGCTGCCATTCAAGAGGAAGAACTTGGGGTCAAGTCAATTGAGATTGCTGAGCAGAAGGCTGTTGCGGAAGAAAAGCTCGGCATGGCGCTCCCGGCATTGGAGGAAGCTGCTGCTGCGCTCAAGGACCTGAGCAAAGAACATATTACCGAAATCAAGTCGTTTGCCAAGCCGCACCCGCTCATCCAGGGCGTGGCTGAATGCGGTGTGAAACGCATCTCAATCTGTGTTTTGCTGCTGCTGGGGTGGCGTCCCGATCACGATGTTTCGCTTTTTGTATCATTTACTCACCCTTTGAGATGTATGTGCAGTGGGGATCATGAAAAAGGTCAAGGACACGTCATGGGCTGGATGCAAGGTCATGATGGGGGCAGGCGACTTCCTCAAGTCCTTGGTCGAGTTCGACAAGGACGGCATCACCGAAAAGCAAGTCAACCAGATCCAAAAGTACATGAAGGACCCGGCATTCAATCCAATTTCACTGCAAAAGATTTCCGTTGCTGGCGCTGGACTGCTGAAGTGGGTCTTTGCCATGGTAAACTACTACTCAGTGGCCAAGGAAATCAATCCAATGAGAAACGCCGTGAAAAAAGCTGAGATGGAGCTCAGTGCCGCACAGAAGGGGCTTGCGCGTGTCAAGAAAGAGCTAAAAGAGCTGGCAGAAATGCTCGATCAACTCAAAGTTGAGTTGGAGGAGGCAACACTCGAGAAGAATACGCTCAAGGAGGCTGCTGACACGATGGCGCGGCAGCTCGCCGCTGCTGAGAAGCTCATCAATGGACTGGCGTCCGAACAGACACGCTGGAAGGGAGACATGGCCGACTTACATGCAAACAGGGCAAATCTCCTCGGTGATTGTCTTGTGACGTCCTCTTTCCTCTCGTACCTCGGCGCCTTCAACTTTGACTTCCGCCAGAATCTGATCATCAACAAGTATGCGCATGATAAAATGTCAGTGTCATTGCGCCGAGTCATTCTGACGTGTCTTCTTGTAAGGTGCTGATGTTTCTGGATCTTTTGCAGGTGGCAAGTCGATTTGTCGGAGCGCAGCATCCCGAAGAATGACCCCATCAATCTGCAGGTGCTGCTCACCACGGAAGTCGAAATCATCAAGTGGGCAAGCGAGGGGCTTCCTTCCGACGAACTGTCCGTCCAAAATGGCATCCTGTGTACGCAGGCGTCTTCGTTCCCCCTCTGTGTCGACCCGCAAATGCAAGCCGTAACGTGGATCAAGAAGAAGGAAGGCAAAGACCTGAATGGCCGCGTCAAGACATTCAACGACTCGGATTTCCTCAAGCACCTGGAGATGAGCGTCAATTTCGGATTTCCGTTCCTGTTCGAAAATCTCGATGAATATCTTGACCCCGTTATCAATCCAGTTCTGGAGAAGAATATGACGGTGCAAGGTACTCGCAAGTTCATCAAGCTTGGCGACAAGGAAGTAGACTGGGACCCGTCGTTTAGGATGTATATGACAAGCAAGTTGAGCAACCCCCACTACACTCCTGAAATCTTCGGCAAAGCCAGCATCATCAACTTTGCCGTGACAGAAGATGGCCTGCGCGACCAGCTCCTCAACGTGGTCGTTGGGTACGAGAGACCTGACCTCGAAGCGCAGAGGCTCGAGCTGGTGGAGGAGGTGTCGAAGAACAAAGCCCAGCAGAAGCAGCTCGGTGTGAAAATCCTCCCCACACAGTCTTTGCTTCTTGCTAACAATTGGGCTTTGTTTGCCTGATCACTGTGCGTCTGTTGATGGGCTCTTACCGTTTGAGAATGTGTGTGCACGCAGAAAACACGTTGCTGCGAGAACTCGCGGGGGCCACAGGGAACATTCTCGACAACACCGAGCTCATCGCTACGCTCGACTCTTGCAAGACTGCCGCGGTCGAGATCGAGGCGAAATTGGTGCAAGCAAAGGTGACGACTGAGGAGATTGGCTTGGCACGTGAAAAGTATGTGCCGGCTGCGAAGCGCGGGTCCATCCTCTTCTTCTCCATGTCAGGGTTGTCATCGCTGAATCCCATGTATGAGACGTCGCTCTCGTCGTATCTGGGAGTATTCAACAAGGCGCTGGAGCAGGCAAAGCGTGACATGGATCTGCAGGCGCGGCTCGACAACATTATCAAGACACTGACCCAGCTCTTTTACGACTTTATGTGCTATGGCTTGTTCGAGAAGCACAAGCTCATGTTTTCGTTCAACATGTGCATCCGCATTCTGTCGGGCTACGACGATATGGATAAGAAAATGCTCGACTTTTTCCTCCGCGGCAACACTGCGCTCGGTGATCCTGCAATTGCCAAACCCAATACTTGGATGCTGGAGCAGGGCTGGAAGGACTTGCTGTTCCTGAGCTCTTTGGCCCCGCAATTCAAGGACTTGGCGGCCGAGGTCGCTGCTAACGAGAGCACGTGGTTCGACTGGTACAATCTCGAGGTAAAATTAGCATGCACACACACGGCTAGACACAAGGGTCTAGCGCCACGACAATTGCGCCTAGGGTTGAATAATATTGTGTGGGTGCATTGGGAACTAGCTAATGCTGTGCAGGTAGCCTACTCGCGGCAGAACTGACGTTGAGCACTTGCTATCACTGTATCAGGCGCCGGAAAGCAGCAAATACCCTGAAGGTTATACCGAGTTGGACGAGTTTGCCAGGATTTGCCTCGTCAAATGCTTCCGCCCTGATCGCATCCAGCACTGCGTCACCCAGTTCGTCATCGCAAAGCTGGGAGAGGGCTACGTGCAGCCGCCAGTGTTAAACTTCAACCACGTCCTCAAGATGTCTAGCCCGAAGACGCCTGTCGTGTTCATTCTGTCGCCAGGCGCGGACCCTGCGTACAGCATCTTTGAACTGGCGGAGGTGGAGGGCATGGCGCCCCCAAAGCTCAAGTATGTCTCATTGGGTCAGGGCCAGGGGCCAATCGCCGCCAGCCTCCTTGAGACCGGTGCCTCCCGTGGGCTGTGGGTCCTTCTCCAGAACTGCCACTTGCTGCCTAAGTGGTTGAAGACGCTGGAGAAAATCTTAGAGAAATTGGACGAGAAGCCGCACCATCAATTCCGCCTGTGGCTGACCACTGACCCTACCGATGCCTTCCCGCTCGGGATCCTGCAGCAATCATTCAAAGTCGTGACGGAACCGCCGAATGGGCTCAAGCTCAATCTCCGGAGCACCTGGAGCAAAATCACCGATGAAGCCTTGGCAGCGTGTCCCAACCCCGCGTTCAAGCCCGTCATCTATGTTCTGGCCTTCCTGCATGCTGTTGTCCAAGAGCGCCGAAAATTTGGGAAACTGGGCTGGAATGTACCCTACGACTTCAACGAGTCAGACTTTCGTATCTGCTTTGCTCTCCTGGAAAACTATCTTACCAAGCAGATCGAAAACGGCGACGAGGACAAGCCCTGGAACACTTTGCGGTACCTGGTCGGGGAGGTGCACTATGGCGGCCGCGTCACGGACTTTTACGACCGTCGCATCCTCAACACGTACATGCAGGAATACTTTGGGGATTTCCTTTTCGACTCCATGCAAAAATTCTATTTCTACAAGGATACCAAAGTGGAGTATGGGATTCCAGAGCTGTCATCGACGCGCGATGATTATGCCAAGTTCATCGAATCGCTGCCGCTTCTCACTGGGCCTGAGGTGTTTGGACTGCACTCCAACGCCGAGATCGATTACTTGAATAACGCGTCCACCGCTTTGCTCAGCAACCTCATCGAACTCCAGCCGCGATCCGCCGCGGGTGGTGGAGGGGCGTCGCGCGAGGAGACGATAGGACACGTCGCTGCTGACATCATCAGCAAGATTCCCCCGCCTTTCGACATGCCGCGTCTGCGCAAGATCATTCCGTCGCCAAGCCCGACGCAGGTGGTCCTACTTCAAGAGTTGGACCACTGGAACAAGCTGCTCAACACCATGAGCGGCGCCCTGAAAACTTTGCTGCGCGCCCTCAAGGGCGAGGTGGGCATGAGCGCCATGCTTGAGGACCTGGGGACGGCACTGTTCAATGGCGTGCTGCCAACGTCATGGATCAAGCTGACGCCTCAGACGGAAAAGACTCTGGGCGTCTGGATGGACAACTTCCTGCGGAGACAAGACCAATACGCTGCATGGGCTGAGGAAGGAATCGACCCCAAGGTCATGTGGCTCTCTGGCTTGCACATTCCGGCCACCTTCTTGGCGGCCGTGGTGCAGACCACGTGTCGTCTCAAGAAGTGGGCGCTGGATAAGAGCACTCTAATGACAAAAGTGACTACCATGACTTCGATCGCAGAGGTAGAGTCAAGTCCCGAGTTCGGCTGTTTCCTCATCGGCCTCTTCCTCCACGGCGCATCGTGGGACATCAACACCAGCAAGCTAATGAAGCAGCTTCCAAAGACG
>Ga0115006_10001205_pt1 | contig 15741 bp, 10 predicted proteins | sample ArcOceMetagenome_3_FD_88943 | JGI IMG/M metagenome (GOLD analysis project Ga0115006, IMG submission 88943) | Marine eukaryotic phytoplankton communities from Arctic Ocean - Arctic Ocean- Svalbard ARC20M Metagenome | ecosystem: Environmental > Aquatic > Marine > Oceanic | place: Arctic Ocean...
GCACGAGTCCCACTTGGCGCACGACGGGTTGCACTGGCAGGCGTTGGTCGGCGTGAAGCTGACGCAGCCGTACGAGGCGCACGAGCCGGCGTCGTCGTGGGCCTTGCCGGTGGTGAGCGCGAGAAGCGGAGCGATGAGCGAGAACATGCTTCCAAGCGCAACCTTCCTTCTTCGGTTCAGGTTGAGTTTACAAAAGTAGAGTTTGACGAACGTGAATAAACGGTCTGTAGATGAGACGCGAACACCTATGGCTGTACACGCCAAACCTAGAGACCTGCAATCGACGGTGAACTCAGCCAAAGACCTGCAGCCAGAGACCTGCAGCCAGAGACCTGGTTTGGCTGGGTGATGCGCCCCCTGGCGCGCGCGCGCGCGCGAAAGACGAGCGCCGACGATCGATTGCTCGCACGTGGCCGACGCCGACCCTGCGCAGTTAGCCGCGCACCGACGCAGTTATCCAACCCCCGATGCAGCCACCCGCCGACGACGACGATTCCCGCACCACCGAGGAGCGCATCGCCTACCTGCGCAGCCACGGCGTCGAGGTTGACCTCGCCGAGGAGCGTGGCGCCAAAAAGCCGGCCGTGCCTGCGCCAGGTGCGCCGTCCTTCACGTTCGTGCACATCCCGGCCGACGTGCATTCGCCAATTACCTCGCACGAGGGCATACGGGCCGGGAACGCCGACTTGCTGCCGTCGCTGCTCGCGCCGTGCTTCGCCTCGGACGAGGCCATGGACCCGGCAGTCGTCATGCGCGAGACGCACGCCCGCATCAAGAGCATGATGCTCGGTGGTGGCACCGGTGCGGACGCCCTCCGCGCGCCGTCCGCGCAGGAGATTCAGAAGCAGGCGACCGGTGGCGCGTGCGAAGCCTACCCACTCGCGCCGGCCAGCGAGGAGAACGGCTGGCGTGCGGTGCGGCTGTACCTCGACGAGGTGGGCGCACTGCGCAGCCGCCCGCGAAACCGGCGCGCCGAGGACCTGGCGGCGGCGGCGGGGCTCTCCGACCTCTCGTTCCACGGCGACGTCTACGTCGGCCGCTGCGAGCGCGGCGACACGGGCGAGCACAACGTCAGCTTCTCCGTCGACGAGCTCGCGCCGAGCAGCGAGTGGGCGATGCAGGCGCGCAAGGCGCACGACCGGATGGCGCACGAGATGGGCCACGGCGACAAGGAGCACCTCGCGAAGGGGAGCGGCGACAAGTACAGCTGGACGCAGACCGACGAGGACCTCGAGGTGCGCGTGCAGGGCGCGCCCACCGTCAAGGGCGCGGCGAAGCGCGTCAGCGTCAGCTACGGGCGCGGCGAGAGCCTGACGGTCACGATCGACAGCGTCGTCGTGGTGGGCATCGTGCGCCTCTTTGACCGCGTCACGCCCGACGAGTGCTCGTGGTCGCTCGACAACGGCGAGGTGGTGGTCACGCTCGAGAAGGCCGATCCACGGGCGTGGACCGACCTCGCGCTGCCGGGCCTCGGCCTGTGAGTGTGACGAGCACGCGCCTTCCCGTGCCGACGGCAGGCAGAGTACACGCCCGCGGTAGACGGTACTTTACGTGGGGTCGAGGAGTGCGACGTTTGTTTGAATGCGTTAGAACTAGCTCACAAAACTTCCGTGTCACTCCAACCGAGGCATGCGGCATGGATGGCTTCACCTCTACGTGGCTCATCGCGAGCGCGTCGCCACCAGCAAGTCTCCGCGGACGTCGCGCTGGATGCGCAGCTCCTTGTCGAGGTACAGCTGCTCGCCCCAGCCCTTGCCCACCGGCGGCAGCGGCACTTCGAACGAGCGCCAGCGGACGGCGCACGCGTCGAAGGCAAAGTTGAAGCGGCTTCCGTTGGCCTCGTCCGGCGAGAACGTCGACTGAACCTGCAGGCAGCCGTCCTCAAATTCGATGAGGTTCTCGAGCCGGCCGGTGGCCATGTCGATGCGCTGGAGCGTCCGCCGCCACGGCTCGCCGAACAGGCCCTTCTCGACGGTGAAGTTGATCTCCTTCTCGCTCGTCCACCGGCACACCCACTCGCCCGAAAGCAGCGCCGAGCGCGCCGGGCTCGCGGTCGGGTTGAGCGCCGTCAGCTCGGCAACGATCTCGTCGAAGCGGGCCTGCTCGGCCGCGTCGAAGCTGTCGACCCCGCCACGCGACGCCTCCGCGAGCGCGAGCAGCTCGCGCTTCAGGCCGCCGGCAGACCCGAGCGCAGGCAGGCCCGAGATCGCGCGCTGCGTCACGGGCGTGAGCAGGAGCGTGCTGCCGAGGCGGAGCGGGAAGAGCGTCTTGAGCAGCACCACGTACGAGAGCAGCAGCCCGAGCAGACGGGCCTTACCCTCGACACCATCCTCCTGCAGCAGCAGCAGCGGCTGCAGCCACTCGCCGGTGCTGGCGTGCCAGGAGAAGTAGCCGATGGGCAGAGCAATGGAGAAGAAGGTGAGCTCGACCGCGGTGTAAGAGATCGCACCCGCGACACCCGCGTCCTTGACCACCTGCAGGAGCGAGCTCGGGTCCTCCTTCGCCTGGCGGACCAGCGTCGGTAGATCCGGCAGCGTCGGGCTGGAGTCGACTCCAGCGGCCATGGTGGCCTCGGCGTGCCGTGGTGCACCGGATCTGGAGATGCCCGCGGCGACGTGGCGCGCCGTCGGAGAGGGGGCGCACTGGAGGGAGTGCGCTCCGGTGGCCAAGCAGACGAGGCAGAGTAGGCTCGACGAATACATCTCGAAGCGTGTCGATACGCAGCTTCGTGCAAACTACGTAAACTTCCCCGCGCAAATGGGTAGCGTGCATAGTTAAACCGCGCATGCAACTAGCTCAATAGCCTCTGTACGAGAGCTACTACCTCTTCAACGCATACTTGGCTTGCCGCGCCTTGACCTCGGCGTCCCGCTCCGCCCTCTCCGCGGCCTCGGCTGCGGCCCGCTTCTCCATCTTCTCGAGTTTTTTCACCTTGTACTGGCCGTTCTGCTCGTTGATCGCCTGCCGCGCCTTGATCTCAGCGACCTTCTTCTTGGCGATGCACTCCGAGGACAGCTTGGTTGTCGCCGTGACGCGGTTGCCTTCGCAGTCGGTCTCAAGGGCCGACGAGCCGGTCCACCTGCGCAGCAACGTCGAGGGCGTGCGTGTGGACGGATGCCAGCGGTGCGGCAGTCGTGTGTGCTCCATCCAGCGCGCCGTGTCAGCGGGGCGCGAGCGCACCAGTTGCCCTCGGCGTTCCCGCCGGCGGCCGGATTGCGGCCATTGGCCTTGGCGGCGCCGAGGAAATCGGGCTGCACGAACGCCAGGTTGGTGGTGGTCGGGAAGATGGCGGTCGTCGCCAGGCGGCTGGGTGCGGGTTGCTGCGGCGCGGGCTGCTGCCAGACCACCGGTGTGGGCTGCCCCGCCATGGCCGGTGGAGCGAGGAGGGCGGCGCTGAAAGAACAGCCGACCAACATCTTGGATTGCAGTGAACAAAGTTACCTGCATATAATTGCGCATGCACGCGCCTGGCAGGCACGCGATTAGCCTAGCCAGCGCTTCGACATGTCCTTCGCCACGCTCCTGCTCTCCCCGCTGAGCTTCGCGCTGCAGCCGCCGCCGCTGCGTCTCGCGCGCCACGCTCCACCGGCGGCGCGCTCCTCCCGAGTCGCGCTCGTGGCGTCACCCGAGGTACAGCTGGCCTTCAGCGCCGTCATGCTGCTCTCCGTGGGCCATGGATTGTTGCCTCAGCCCGGCCGTCGCGAGCCATCATCGCAGCCGAAGCCCTCGGCCAAGCGCGTCCGACGACGCGCCGGCCAGCCGCGGGCGTGCGTGGAGGAGGTGCAGCCGATGACCTCTCGCCGCGCGGCTCTGCGGCTCGTGCCTCCGCTCCTCGCCTCCGCGCTGCTCGCGCCGCCGATGCTCGCCCGCGCCGAGGGCGAGAAGCTGCCGCTCGCGACCGCCTACTTCAGCGCCGGCGACGCTCGCTTCCTGCAGCCCGTCTTCGACGACATCAAGTTCGTGGGCGTCGTGAGCGCTCAGGTGGGGCAGCTCGGCTCGGTCCCCGTGCTGCGCGTGACGTACGACCCGAACAAGGTGTCGTACAAGCGCATCGTCGGCACCTTCTGGCGCGCGTGCGACCCGACGAGCAAGGATCAGTTTGGCGACCCGGGTCCGACAATCGTGTGGGCCGGCGACGCCGATCGCGCCGTCGCCGAGAGGAGTATCTTTTTGCTGCAGAAGTCGACCGAGTACAACATCGACCCCACCAACCCGCCCATGTACAAGGGGCGGCCGGTCCTGACCGAGGTCCGGCCGCTCGTCGAGGCCGAGTGGGCGCTCGGCCCCGACGCCGACCAGGACTGGTACACCAAGGAGGAGAAGGCCTACGAGAAGGCGCGCAAGAAGACGGGCCGCGCCAAGTGGTTCGAGGACGCCTTCAAGCCGGTGACGGTCACCGCGTGCCAGAAGACGCAGGGCGAGGGCGTCGTCTGCGGCTTTGTCTACTTCCCGTGCGGCGACGGCAACGGCTGCTCGGTCGTGACCAAGGGCAAATTTTGAGCTGCATACAAAAGTCGTGTCTGGTGGTTACCCCCCTTGCCGGCACTGCCGAACTCAATGGCGGCCTGCTAGGCGGTCTAACCTGTTCACTGTTCAATGGCGGCCTCTGCCTCTGCCGCGTGGGCCTGCGCGCACGAGGCCTCGCCCGGCGAGCTAACTATAGAAGAGGAGCGCATAGCGTACACGCCGTCGGGCCGCAGCTCCAGCACCGTAGCGCTGGCCTTGCGAGACGTCGTGCGCGTCGAGAAGGCCAAGTCGCTCGGGGTCCTGGACAATGCCATCAACGTGCACGTGCGAATAGGCACGAGCGAGCGCGGCCTGCTCTTCACGGCCTTCGTCGCGCGGGACGGAGCCTTCCAGGCCCTCACCGCGCAGTGGCGCGCATGCCAGGCAAAGGCTGAGCCGGAGGCGAGCGAGGCCACTGGCGCCGCCACGGCGCCCGCTGCGAGCGAGCCGCCTGCGAACGCCGCGCCGCTGCCGGCCGCTCCCGAGAGGGCGGCCGCGGCCGCACATCGGCCCGTGGTGCCAGTGGTAGCAGCCAACGGTCGCGGCACCACGCTGCCCAACGAGAAGCTTCTGGCGGCGCTGCAGGTGGCGATGCAGCGGCTGGTCAAGTACGCCACGCGTGGCGGCGCACGGCAGGTGGAGCCGCCGCTCACCGAGGCGCTGAGCGAGGTGGAGGCGCTGTGCAGCGCGCTCGAGGACGTGCTCTCGCACGGCTTCAAGACGCGCCAGTTCCTGCTCTTCACCGTCCACCCGTGGGCGTTTGTCGAGCACTCGGAGAAGTTTGGCGAGCTCAACGCCGAGTCGGTGCAGACGGCGCGGAGCGTCGGCTCGTCGGACGCGGCGCGGCTGCGCGCGTGGATCTACCTGCAGCTCAACCGGCGCTGCCTGCAGATGCAGCTGGCGTCGCTGCTCGCCAACGGCGAGCTCCTCACGATGATGTTCACCGCCGAGAGGGCGCTGCTCTCGCGCGAGATCTGCCGCGCCGAGCTGCTCCGGCTGCTCCGGCCGCTCTCGGGCATCGCGTTCGCGCTCGGCGCCGCCGTCGGCCTCTCGTCGCTCGCGCGGCTCGACGCCACCGCCACCGCCGCCGTCGTCGCCACCGCCGCTGCCGCCGAGTCGACCGCCCTCTCGGCCGGCTGGGCCGCGGCCGCGCGCGCCGAGGCGGCAGCGCGCGCCGACAACAAGGCCGATGCCGCCAAGGCCACCGCTGCGGCCGCCTCCAGCAGCAATGCTGCCACCGCTCCTGCCACCGCCGCCGACGAAGCCACCGCCGCTGATGCCACCGCCGCCGACGCCACCGCTAACGACCCGACCGATGCCGCCGACACGTCCACCAGCGCCAACACCAGCGCCAGCGCCAGCGATGACGGAGGCGACGACGCCAAAGCCTTGACCGCGCCGCCTCAATCGTCGGAGGCTCCTCAGGAGGCCGCCGTCGCTGCCGTCGCCTCCGCTGCGCCCAGCACCGCAGCTGTTGCGGCACCGACCGATGCGGCGCCATCACGTGTACCGCCCGCCCCGACGGCCAATGGCAACGGCAGTGGAGGAGGGGGCGGTGGTGGCGATGAGGACGAGGGAGAGATCTCTCCCGCCACCGCGGTCCGCCTGGCGAATGCGGCGCGGACCAAGCAGCTGAGACAGGCGATGACCGCTGCCCCCGCGGCGCCGGAGCCTCCACCCGCATCGGCCGACGCCGCCGAGGCCACCGGCGAGGCCGCGGCCACGACAACAGCAGGAGGTACCGACGGTGCGTCGGCGTCGTCGGCATCGGCATTGGCAGCGCCTTTGGCAAGCGGCGGCGGCCCGGAGCATCGGAGGAGCAGCAGCGCCACGTTCGCTCCGAGTTTCCTTCAGAAGACTGCGGCGGCCGCCGCCGCGACGGTCTCGGCGACCGCGTCGGAGGCGGCGGCTTCGCTAGGCAAGGTGGCGGACCGCGTGGACGCCAAGGTCAACGCTGTCAAGCAAAACCTGCGCGAAGGCGGCGGTGGCGGAGGCGACGGCGGCGGGGGCACGAGCGAGGCTGCCGACGGCGATGAGTCGGGCGCAATGAGCAAGGGCGCAGGCGGCGCTTCGGGCGCGAGCAGCGGCGGGGGTGGCTGGGCGCTGGTGGGGGCGCGCGGCGGCGCGGCGGGCGGCGTGTGGGAGGTGGCGGAGACAAGGCTGGAGCCGGTGAGGCGCACGAGCCTCCCCGCCTCGCGCGCCAACGGCGGCAAGAAGTCGTCCAAGGACAAGAAGGACAAGAAGGACAAGAAGGACAAGAAGGACAAGAAGGCGAAGCATCTCGCGCCAATCTGCGCGCCGTCGCGCGCGCCGCTCGACGCGGCGGCGGCGGCGGCGGTCGCGGCGGCGGCGGGAGGAGGCGGAGGAGGAGGAGGGGCGGCATCGACAATGGAGTCGTGGGCGCAAGCCTGCTGCGAGGCGGTCGCGGAGGGTGCGCTGTCCGGGTATGGCGCTGACGGGCTGGTGGTGGCGGCTGCCGCTGGCTATGGCGATGGCGCATCGCTAGAGCCTTCTGCGCCACCGCCTCCGGTGCCCGCCGCCGCCGATGACGCGGCGGAGGCGCGGGCGGCGTGGATTGCGGCGGGCGGCGCGGCGTCGGGGCGCGACGAGCCCGGTGGCGGTGGCGAGAACGGCGACGACGACGGCAACGTGAGCGACAGCTCGCAGCCGGAGGAATGGGTGCCCTCTCAGGTCTTTGGGCCGGTGCCCTCGCCGGAGGGCTCGCATTCAGCGGGCGTGCCGGGCGACGCCATCTCTGCGGCCGTCACGGCGCTGCGCGTCCGCACAGAGGCCGCCGCCGCCGCCGCTTCCGGCATGGGCTCACCTGGCGGCGGTGGTGGCAGCAGCACGCCTCCTCTTCTGCCGTCCTCCTCCTCCGTCGCCTCGTCGCCAGTTGCCACGACGCCATCGGCCACGTCGAGCCTCGCCTCGAGCCCAGCACCGCAGTGCCGCAGCACCGTTGCTCATGGCGCCGCAACCGCGCCCATGCGAGCCAACCCGTGGGCAATGGTGCCGCCTCCACCCACCGCCGCAGACACGAGCGGCGCCGGCTTGTCGTCAGCCGCCGACGGTGGTGGTGGTGGCAGCGACGGCGGCGGTGGCGGCGACGGGCGGGAGCACCTCGACCACCACGTGCAGCTGCTGCAGAAGCTTCTGGCGCTGCAGGAGGCCAACCCCGACGACGCCGACGTCGCCGCGCAGATCTCCGCCGCCAAGTCGATCCTGCGCACCGCCGTGCACGTGCAGCCGCACGCCGCCACGGCCGCCACAGCCGCCGGCGACGCCTCGCCTGCCGCCTCGACATCCGCCGCCTCCGCTCAGCCGCCTGGCGCTGCCGCGTGTGCCAATCCGTGGGTGTCCTTGCCGCCGTCGGTGGGTTCAGGGGGCCCCGGTGCGGCTGTCGAGGCGTTGGCGCCTGTGCGTGCGGCCCCCGCCAACCCATGGGGAGACGACGACGAGGCTCGAGGCGACGGCGACGTCGCCGCTGCCGCCGCGGCGGCCACGGGCGGCACCGTGTCGCCGGGCCGGACGCTCACCTGGGCCGAAGGGCTCGCGCGCGCAACAGCCGACGCCGACGCGGCGTCTGCGGCGGCGGGAGGGGTGGTGACGGCCGGTCGCTCCTCCACGGGTGCAGGTGCGGGTGCGGGCGCGGGCGCGGGTGGTGCGGATGGGCGGCTGCGCCACCCGTCGGACGCGTGGGAGGAGGAGCGGCGGCACAGCGCCGACCGCGCCGCGCGCGGCTCGGTCGACTTCTCGTCCGACTTCCTCGCGCACTCGCTGCTCGCTTCGGTGACGGGCGCGTCGGTGGCGGCGGCGGGTGGCGCGGCGGTTGAGAGCGAGGCGGCGGCCGCGGCGCGCGTGGCGGCGGCGGCGGCCGCGCTGGTGGCGGGACCACCACCGCCGAATGCGCCCGCAAGCTCCGACGAGCCGGCGGACGAGAGCCGTCGCTCATCGGCGTCATCGGCAGCCGCCGCCCCGTCTGCCCCTTCCGCCGCCGCCGCCGCGACGCCGTCGCTGCTCGGCGGCCCGGCCGCCTTCTGCTCGGGGGGCCGCTCGGCGGTGCTCTCGACGCACGAGACGATCGTCGCGTCGATGGTCATGTCCGACTACTTTGACGAGGCGCGGCCCGTCGCGGCGACGCTCCGCCGCGCGTGGCAGCTCCACGCGGCGTCGGGCGGGCTGATGGCGGTGCGCCGCGTCGCCGTCGTGCACTCGCTCATGCGCGAGGACCGGCGCATGAGCGACTCGGGCCGCGGCGTCGTCTCCACCGGCAAGCTGATCACCGTCTACCTCGTGCGCGCGCGCGTCGGCCCGTTCGAGTGCACGACGACCCACCGGTTCTCCGACTTCGTGCGCCTCTGCCGCGCGCTGCAGGCGGCCTTCTCGAAGCTCAAGCCGTGGCCGCCGTCGGCCGCCAAGCTCAACGCCGAGCGGCGGAACCTGCAGCCGCACCGCCACATCGAGGCGCGCATGCGCCTCCTGCAGAAGTTCTGCGACGACATGTGCGCGCGGCACGAGCTGGGCGGCAGCAAGCTGATGGTCTCCTTCTTCTGGCCGTCGGCCGAGCGCGGCGACGGCGACGGCTCGGTGGTGGCACCGGATGGCAGCAGGGCGAGCATGCTCTGAGCGCGCCCCCCAGAGTACACTAAACGGAACTAACGTCAGCGTGAATATCGTCTAAATGTCATCTAAGTACACTTCGCGGCTTCAAGATTGCCAGCCCACCCGCCTGCCCCGTCTCGAAGCCGCGCGCACAGCTCTGCAGTACCTCCGCCTCGTCGGCGAAGCAGATGGAACGGTCGGCCAGCTCGGCTCGGGGCGCGGCAACGAAGGTAGGGTGGATAGGCGACGGCGCCCAGCTGTCGCCAGTAGTGTAGGCGTCGCACATCTGCCATCCCGCGAACGTCGCGTTGACATGCCCAAAGCACGCACGATGCTTCTCACTGCAGCCGCGGCAGCGTGTCGGCGAGCCGCACTGCATCTCCTTGCACCTGATCAGCGGCCTCTCGTCGGCGTTCTCAGGGCAGGAGCGGCATTTGCCAGAAGGTGTGAGGAAAGCGCGCTCCTTGTCTCCGAGCGTCGAGTTGGGGAAGCTCTCTCCAAGGCGGCCGCTCTTGCACAGCGCCCACTTCCAGTGGAACGGCCACGAACTTGCGCCGTGCATCACCGAGAGCCGTGCGTGCGCGAGTCCCGCTGAATTCTTGCTGCGCCACAGATCCATGCGACCCGCCGACGTGATGTCGACAATCGTCAAGCGACGGCCGACCTGCGCGGCCGCCCACCCCATCGTCGCGTCGGTCGCGGGGTTGCACTTGGTCGGCCGGCTCCGCAGCCTCCTCCTCCTCCGATTTGTCGTCGGCGAGGTCGCGCCTGCCCATCGCTCGCGCAGCCGACGGAGCGTCTGCCGCACGGCGGGTACCAATGCCATGTCACGCGCGAGGCTCGATGAGAAGGCCGCCATGAACCCAATGGGGAAGAAGAACGGGCCAAGGCCAGTCGTGTTGAGCTGCTCGTTGTGCTGCGTCCACTCGTCGACGAGCCGCTCGAAATGCCGGACACCGTTGCCGTAACCGTAGTGTTTCATCTGCGTGTCATCCCATCCCGCGGCCAGGCTGACCTGCCCGTAGATCACCTCCTGAGGCCAGCCGACGAATGGGATCAGGTCTTGCGCCAGCCTTACGGGGTGGAGAAAGGCATCGTCGTCGGCAATCAGCACAAATTGGGAGCGCGGTGCAAGCACAAGCGCCAGGTGCCGCAGCGCCCAGAGCACCTTCTCACCGCAGCCGGCCGAGCCATCGGGCGTGTGTGTGGCGAGAAGGTCGCCGTGCGTCCGCCACTCGTCGATGAGCAAGCTGAGCGTCTGGCTCGAAAGATCGCTCTCGAGTGCGCGCCGCAACCAGTCGTTTGAGGCGACTCCGCGCTGAGGCTGCGCATTATCTGAAGCCGCTGCAGCCTCCACCGTGGTGGTGGTTGTGCTATTCCGCGGCACTGAAACAATGTAGCGCAGCAGCAGCGCGCCGCCGCCTGTGAGTGGCATCCAGCCGCGTGGGGCATCACTGGATGTGCGCTCAGGCACCCGCTGCACCAGGCTCAGCAGCGTGGCGCGCTGGAGGCATCTTTGTCGCTCATTGTGGGCACGTGAAAGCACGCCAGCGACCAGAAAGGGTGGAGCGGCATCCGGCGGCGGCTGTGGACTCGGTGGTTGGTGCGAGGTCGCGCTCATTGGGCACACACGGGCGTGTGTACCGGGGCAACTTCGCGCATGCCGCATGCGATACACAGATGTGTGCGGCTGGTCGGAGTGGCCGACGCGTTTCGCTAACGCAGCCAAGCCGCCGAGATGCTCCCGCTCATGTGCCAGCTCGTGTCCGCTTCCATGCCCGCCGACCACGCGGCCGTGCGCGAAACCATCATCGCGGCGTTCAACAACTTTAGCTCGGTCCCCTCGACAATGCTGGCCCTCCTCGACGACGACGCCGACTGGTGCGACCCCTACCCCGCATGTGTGCACGGCAAGTCGGCCATCGGCAAATTCCTCAGCAGCATGCCCCCGGGTACCGATACCATCATCCTTGCGGAGCCGATGGTGACCGTCGGCCCTGTCGGCGGGATGATGGCCACCTTCTCGTTCAGTTGGCCCGGGGCCGCCGAGAGCTGCCTCTACACGGCCGACCAGCACGTGTCGTGGGAGCTGGCGACGACGACCGCCGATTCGACACCGACGCTGGCCTACGTCCGGTGGGTGTACAACGCGTCCGAGTTCGACGAAGCCATAAGCGGCTGCCTTGGCCCGGCGGCCGCCTGCCGCGCCCAATCGGGAGGCGAGGAGGACCGTGAGGCCGACCTGCAGAAGGTCAAGGACTACATCGTCTCGCTGCAGCGGTCAATCCCGCAGCAGGCTCTCATCTGCGACCTCCTCGTGCCGACGGCGCGCTACTGCGACCCCTATCCCGTGCGCTGCGCCACCGGCCGGTCCGGCTGCCGTGCGATGAAGGGCCTGCCGCCCTCGTCGCCGCCTTCCTCCTCGTCTCCGTCCGTGCAGACCCGCCCCGCCAGCGTGCGGCCGCTGATGCCGACCGGGCCGGTGACGGGCGCGACGTACATCGCCTATTCTTCGGCGGAGCGCAACAGCCGCGGGAAGCTGGCCGCGCACAAGCTGCACCACACCTGGGCTGTCTGGGAGCTCGCGCCGCTCAACGGCTCCACGCCGGGACCGGGCCTGCCGACGCCCCCGGCGCCGATGCTCGCGAGCTTCGACTGGTTCATGCCCGAGCACAATATCTGAGGAAGTTGTGGAGTATGCTTCTCCATTTGAGTGGTTATGAGTGCATCGCGCCGTGTCGGCGTGAGTTCGCGATTTTGTCACACAACCAACCCCGGCCGCAGCTCCAATGCGGCCTTCTGCGTCTGAAGCGGTGGCCTCATCGAGCAATCGCTTCTACGTGTCCATTGCCACGGTGCCTGGCAGAGAGGCCTTACTTCCCCTTGTGGTGCACAGCTTCCTCAAGCAGCGCCGTGTGCCCGACAGGGTCCTGGTGCTTGTGCCGCGGGCGTTCACCATGCGAGAGAGCACCAGCTCGAATGCTCTGCGCGGGACAGTAGATCTGACCCGGTTGCCGAAGCACCCGCGAGTGGAAGCGGTGAGCTGCGAGCGAGACGATGGGCCTGGCACCAAGCTTCTGTGTGCGTTGCCACGAGTGCTCGAGCTGGAGCGAAATGGCCCTGGTGCTGCGAACTCAGGCCTGCCGTGGCTGGTGCTCGCGGACGACGACCGCATCTATAGGCCTTGGCTCTTGGAGCAGCTCGAGCTCGCCATCCTCGATGGGAGCGGGAGCAACAGGGCTGCCTACTCGTTCAAGACGCAGGACGTCTGGTTTGTACGACCTCGTCAGGGGCGATGCTTTGCGCCATGTAAATGCCCAGATGGACCGGGACGATGCACTGGACGTCAGTACCTTGGGGCGAGGGCGATGCTTGCCTGGCGCTCCGTGCGGTTGCCAAGCGACACGCCGCCTGCACTCACATTGGGCTACGGCGCAGATAGCTTCGCCATTCCGCTTTCGTCGTTGGGCTTTGCGCCCCACTTCTTTTCGTGCGCAGTGCGTTATGATCGGCTGATCTCGATGCACGACGACTTTTGGATCTCGGCATTCCTGAGGTTGCAGCACAATCTCACCGTCGCACGCGCGTACCCACCAGCGGTTGAAAACGAGACGCGCGTTGACTTCAAGAGGCGGCGCGGCAAGGCAAAGCGCACGATCGACGGGCAGCTGGCGCTGTCGTCAGCCGATGAGACGGTGGCCGTAAGAGCCGCATGCGCGGAGCACTTTGAGGATTTGAGGCGGTGCGTAGTAGGCTAGTGATGCCATCTGACCTTTGAAGCGCGCTTTAGATACGTTTTGAAAGTTTGATTACGCGGTTCTTCCCCTCGCCCACGAAGTCTCTCGTTAGTCTCGATTCGATTGCCCGACGACATCTCGCTTGCGCATAAGCCAAGATATGTTCTGCCCTCTCGTCCTCGCCTCGCTCGGCATCCGTGCCACCCACCGTCCGCACACCCTCCTCCTCCGCCGACCACGTGCGGTGCGCCTGCTCATGACGGCTACGAGCGCGGCCGCCGAGCGCAAGCGCGTGGTCTTCCTGGGCACGCCGGACGTGGCGGCACGCTCGCTCGAGCTGCTGCTGGCGGCGTCGGCGGAGCCGCAGAGCAGTTTCGAGGTGGCTGCGGTGGTGAGCCAGCCGCCAGCGAAGACCGGTCGCAAGATGAAGCTGACGCCATCGCCGGTGCACGCGCTCGCCGCGGAGCGCAGCCTGCCGCTCTTCACGCCGCCCAATGCCAAGGACGAGGAGTTCCTGTGCGCGCTGGAGGAGCTGCAGCCGGATCTGATGATCACAGCGGCGTACGGCTGCTTCCTGCCGCAGCGCTTCCTCGACATCTCGGCGTTCGGCACGCTCAACGTGCACCCGTCGCTGCTGCCGCTGTACCGAGGCGCCGCGCCGCTGCAGCGCTGCCTCGAGGCGGGCGACGCGGTGGGCGGCGTGACGGTCGCGTTCACGGTGCTCAAGATGGACGCCGGTCCCGTCCTGCGCCAGCAGACGCGCGAGCTCAACGGCGACGAGCAGTTCCCGGAGCTGCTGATGGAGATGTTCGAGACGGGCACGGAGCTGCTCATCGACGCGCTGCCGTCGGTGTGGGACGGCAGCTGCCAGGCGACGCTGTCGGCGCAGGACGACGACGCGGCGACCAAGGCGGCCAAGGTGCAGCGCGAGGAGGCGGAGCTCGACCTGGGCGGCGGCTCGGCGACGACGGCGCACAACCGCGTGCGCGCCTTCGCCGGCTGGCCGGGCTGCTGGTGCTGGTTGCAGCTAGGCGACGCGCCGCCCGTCAAGGCGAAGCTGACGCGCACGCGCGTCGCGGACGAGTCCGCCGACGACGCGGCGGCGGCCTCCTCCTCCGGACGCGCGCTCGCGCTCGCGCCGGGCGGCAAGGCGGCGCAGCTCGGCCTCGCCGACGGCAGCGTGCTCGAGGTGCTGCAGCTCACGCTGCCGGGCAAGAAGCCGGTCGACGCCAAGGCCTTCTGGAACGGCCTCAACGGCCGCGAGGCGCGGTGGCTCACGAGCGCCGAGGCCGAGGAGGCGGCCAACGCTGCCAAGTGAGACGTGGAGCCGACGAGGGCGCGCGGCACACGAAACGTAGGTCTATGCTGAAGGAGTGGCGTTCTTGTCGGGCTCAGATCGAGGATGCCCGGATCGCAGGGGGGGCTGGCAGGGCATGCTTCCCTCGAAGTGCGTATTCGATTCTGAGATCCCATCAATATAACTCCTACTAAAAACGCGCAGCCTACCGAACCGCAATCATCTCCTCCACAGATCGCGCGCGCCCCACTTCTCCGGTACCAAAGCGTCGGGTCTCATCAAAGAGAGGAGCCAGCAGCATGGCCTGCGACGGAAGCCAGCCTTGCCAAGCACCGTCGGGACCCGGAAACGGGACTTCTGGAAGCCTTGGTTGTACTGCGCGCGGTAGACTCGAAATCCGTGCGTGCCAACGAGGTGATTGAGCAGGCTGTCGACCCATAAGTGATGCTTGAGGCCATAGTGAAAGGTGGCGTGCACCTCGAGCAAAAGTATGCGCACCTGGGACAGGAGCCGCGGCACACGCGTCGCAACGTCCAGCAGCGCCTGCCATTCGCAGCCCCTGGGCACACGCGCATGGACGAGTCCTGGGCTTAGTTTGTGACGCAGGCAAGCATGGATGGTCGAGCGTGGGGTTGGTGATCGCACTCGCAGTCAATCTTGAGGACGTCGACGATGTTGGTGTGGTGCATCGCGGTTGCATTGCGCAAGATCGCGTCGAGCGGCAAGGTGGCGCTCCGGTCCACTTGGCCGTATGTGCGTCGGCAGTCATCGCCGCACTTGGCAGGTGCGTATCCTTCCGCGCCGAGGCCAATCGGCTGGAAGTGGATTCGCCCACGATTGTTCGGGTCAGCTGTATGCCGCTGGTGCTTCAAGAGCAGCTGTGGCGTTGGGTCGAAGGCGTGAACGGTGCATCCCATGTCGGCCAGTCCGTCCTCAAAGCCCCACTCGTTGCCAATGCCAATGGACACCGCGAGGCAGCCCTCGGACTGCCTACTGGTTGGCCAACCGGCTTTCCCTGTTCTGAACGGGAGAGGACGTGTTTCGACGCAGCGGCACATGCGCTGCCACAGCCCGGCTTTTCTTCCCGCCCTCGCCTCCATGTGTCCGCAGCTGACCTTGGCGCCTCCGCACCGGAAGCGTCCCTTGCAGCCAGGCTGTACCACAATATTGGCAAGGCGCGCCCCCGTCGTGACGCTACTGTCGAGCTCGCACCGAAACGACTCTCCCAGCGCGCAATTGGAGTCGCTGGGCTGCTGCAGAAGCTCGCACTCGATGACATCGCGTTCATGAGACAACCCGTGCAGGCTCGGTCCCAATGGTGGAAGTCTTGGCCTGGACGGCTCAGACACGCCCCACGCGTCCGCGCAAATGTACCACATGTCAGTGCTGTCCTCGCCGAAATGGCGACGAAACTGTGGCTGCGGAGCGAGTGGCAGGTCGCATGACACATTCATCGTCTTGCCGTTCACAACCGGAGACCACCTTGACAGCGCCGCCAGCTCGGAGGCCCACACGGTGTGAGCACGACGGAAGGCCAGCGTTTGATTGTCCGTCATTAACAACGCGCCAAGCACACTGACATGCACCGTTCCACCACAC
>Ga0115006_10001206_pt1 | contig 15738 bp, 17 predicted proteins | sample ArcOceMetagenome_3_FD_88943 | JGI IMG/M metagenome (GOLD analysis project Ga0115006, IMG submission 88943) | Marine eukaryotic phytoplankton communities from Arctic Ocean - Arctic Ocean- Svalbard ARC20M Metagenome | ecosystem: Environmental > Aquatic > Marine > Oceanic | place: Arctic Ocean...
AGCTGTACCTAGGTACGACTCAGTGTACCCGGTAGGAGCGATCAAGCCATCGCGTGTCAAAAATAAACCAACAGTTGTTGGGTGGTTCGGGAGTAGCAGCTGGAAATACACAACGGCTTCAGAGTACCCTTCAACGTCCGACGGCCACACGTTCGCAGCTGGTATGCTCGGCTCGGTCGCGCGCAAGCGTAAGCGCGTTGACAGGCTCGACAGTAGGGCGAGCCTTGGTGTGGCAGCAACTTTCCCCTCTGATGCTGACGCGTGGGCTATGTTGGTGGAGAAGCTGGGTGCAACGGCGTGCGCCGGATTGAAAGCCGTGGGTGCGGTCGCCTTCGTGCAGGAAGCGGGTGTCACGGCGTATCTGCCCCCCGGATGGGGACATTGGGTGTGGACAATCCGTGGAGACGTGTACACCACCGCCGGGCCGAACGGCGCGACGCTGGAACGTGAAATCGCAATCAGCCTGGTGGTGTGGCACACACCACGCGGGGTCCGTGCGGATATCACGCAAATGATCGAGGCCGATGGCGACCAGGAGGCGCAGTTGCAACCGAGATCCAGTCGTAGTCGGCGAACGCTAGCAAATGATGTGAGGGCCATACTTGACACCAGTCCAGGTCCACTGGAAGCCGATTGCGATCCTGTGGCCGACCCCAGTCGACCGTGCATTTGGCTCGACCGCGGCAAGGACGACGCCCACTTCATGCAGATGTTGAGCAACGTCGCACTGTCCCATTCGGATACCAACTGGGGCCAGCGAAATACCTTGGACGCTCCTTATGACGACGGGATACACCAGTTGCGCATCGACGAGTTCTGGCGTTCTCGGCGGGGCCAAGTCTGCGACGACGAGCAAAGCAGCTTCTCCAAGAACCTCGCCAAGCTCGCCAACCGCGGGCGAAGCAACGCGGACAAACTCAACTGGGGCGGGGCAGTCTCGATGTTCGTGGCAAAACCTACGAGGGGGCCCTTGTTCGGGGCTTGCGTCAAGGCAAGCGGGTTCGAGCCCGACCCGACTCGAATGTGGCCGGGGCAGATAACTTCAATGGAGATTATCAATGGCGTTGCCATGCACAAGTATGCCACCCCGACCCACACCTTAGTGCCCCCTCCCACACACCCACCTCGCGCCGACGACATGACAGGGTAGGGGTTTGCTGAGCTAGTCGTGCGGTGTCACAGGGTGGTCTATGACGCAGTCCACGCCTGGGGGCAGGACACGGAGGAGTTCACATCGAGCGAGTTGCTGGCAGGATGTCGCGGTAGCCCCCCCCCCCTCCCCGTGGGCGCAGTACCACCCCACAGTTCCACAGCGTTTGGACTTCGGAACTAACGACCCGAGTGCGCGCATCCACTGCGCAACGCAGCCACGAACCCTGGGAAAATCGAGCTGACGCCTAGATCAGGACGAGTCGCATCGACGGGAACGACCGCGGCGTCGGGCCATGTGACGAGTAGCGCAGCGTCACCGGCGCAGAGCCCGATAGAGGGGGTCACCAAAAAGCACGCACATTGGCAGGGTGTCCTCAACAACCTCTATTGTGGGCGCAAAGTGTGGCTGCTGTGGCCGCCTAACACGGAGGCCGGTGTAGTCGGCATGACCCTGTGTGAACCCCGAACCACGGGACAGGGATGAGTAACGCGGTAAATTCCAGTCCACCTAGTAGTCTTACAGGCGTTCTTGCTAGTTCGGCGGCTGAAGCAACGATCGCAACTCTTGCCGTCTGACCCGTCGTTGCTTCCAACGAATCATACATACAGAACACTAATTCTCGCATGCATAACTGTACCGACTCGCGTACCATAGCCGGTTCGATGTTCGGGTTGTGTCTTTGGCCGGCACGACATGAAAGCTCACATAGGCCCCCTTCGTCGTTAACGCCACCGACACGAACCCGCACTGCAGTTCAGACTCCCCACTGAGCTGTGTGGCAGATGAATGCACACAAGTACATCACGATCGCGCGCGGTGTGCAACACACTTCAACAACTGGGAGCTGTGGCGCCACAATTCCGTCGTAGCGGAGGTTTCGGCTGATCTGGCGGCACTGGCTTGCTCGGCGGCGCTGGCCTGCTCGGTTGACGTGGTAAGAGGCGCGCGAGCCGTGCCAGCTCCACATGGCGGCGGCGGTGGTGGTCCACACGAGACTTAGCAAGACGAAGCCTTAGTTGTAGTGCACACTGTCTTTGTCGTGAAGCAGCAGTCAAGACCACAGTAGTCATAATTCACACCGTCACTCCGTAGTATTGGTGTACAGAACGTACACGACAATGCGGCCATGCTATCAAGCTACTTGTGCTCTACGACTGTTGCGATCAGATCCGAACACCGACAATAGGCTACACCTACTTCAGTCGAACACATTACTCAACCCTGGTGCCGGGTGTGGTTGCTGTTGCTGGTCTAATGACCATCGACGGTCGTACACATGCTGCGGGCGCCCTCAAAGGCGCGCACGGTTCCCAACCACGGCGCGAATACAGTTAACAGCATCATAATTGCAAGCCTTAGTTAGACTTAGTCGCGTCTTCTAACCACTTCGGCCTGATATCAAAGAGGGAAACGTGACGAGTTGCCCCCGCTTGTACCCGGTCCACGCTCAGCAATCGGCCTCATCGTCATCGAAGTCGCTGTCGCACGTCGCCGCGACGCGCGCCAACAGGTCGTCGTAGATGTCCGGGACGCCGACGGTCACGCTGTCGCGCCTCGTACGATTCGTCCCCTCGCGTGGCATGGCCGCTGGACGGTCACGGTAATCGTCGCTGTCGCTCGAGTACATTTTGCCGCGGAATTGCGGCTCGCCTTTACCGTCTTTTCCGAGCCAGCCGGGAGGACGTTGCTGTTGCTGCTCATCAACTTGATCTCCAGCGATCGTGGGCACGTTGCCCACAGCAGGAAGATTGAGATCTCCCCCCGCCACACGATCGTTGTCGTCGTCGCTTGAAGTGTTCAGCACGCGTGCCTGTGAGGCCGCCACCCAGAGATCAGTGAACACCGTACGGATCGAGGGCGTCCCGAGCCCGTCAAGGAAGATCGGAGAGCGCGGCGTAGCGCACGAGCGAGCAAGACGACGATCCAGTGGCGTCTGTGACGCCCTGGCCTGACCGTTGCGAGGTCGCACGCAGCGGGCCCTGTCCTGCGCGCCCGCAGGCGATTGCCGCAGACAATGCATGTCGAACCCCGCCCCAGGGGCATAGAGACTACGAGGGCAGCCGACACCATCGACCTCCATCTCACAAATACCGGCGCGGATCTCCTCGCCTTGGAGCCGATACGACTCCGGGAGAGACGCGACTGCAGAGCGGATCGAACGGGAGAGTAGCGCCTCGCCAACGCGAAGTGGGCTGCGAACTGCGTGGACGCATGAACAGGTTCACCGAACGCCCTGGCGTCGAAATTGGAAATGGGTTGGGTTACACGAATGTTATTAGGTACCGTCGACTGGCGCACGAGCCCGTAGTCCTAACTCGCAGCAGGGTTGTCGGCTTCTTCATCATCATCTCCAGCATCATCATTCAACAAAACCATTCGTCGTCGACATCGACATCCCCCATCATCATCATCACCACCACCACCATCTCAATCCTCTTCAGCATCCGCATCAACATCGGCGTCTTCGTCATCAACATCTGCATCGTCATCGTCGGCTCCCACTACGCACACGCTTTCTGCCACTCCGCCCTAGCAGCTGCAAGGTGGATCCCCATCAGGTCGGCGAAACGTGCAGCACGTTCGAACGGATCCACGATGTCCCCGAGGGCTGAGAAGATCGTGTGTTCGTGACCCTCGAACACGCGATAGTCGGTAGGACCCTCCAGGACGCCTACAAAGTGGGTGCCATTCGAACAAACCCCGGTTAGCGCGACGGTCGATACAGCGCCACGGCTGTGTAGTAGAAGCGGGTGGCGCGCGTGTACAATGTCGTGTCAACACCTGCGCAGGTAGGTGGGTCCACGACAATGCCATGCCAGCGACGTAGCGGCGGCGGTGGACGGCAGAGCCCGCGCAGGCGTACCGAGTCCGACGAGCGTGCGGGCAAGATAATTGACCTCGTTGGCCGCCGCGGCAGGGCCGAGTACGATGTCCAGCGCGTCGACGGCGGTGGCCGTAACGCACGTAATGTTGAATTGTTCGATTGGTATGAGCTCCGAAAGTTTCGTCGAGGCATAGTTCATCACAAGTTGTGTCCCGACCTCGCAGGGCGTGGCGGGCAGTTCACCTGCTCGCGCGACCAGCGCGGCGACATTCTCCATCAACGCGACGTCACTCGCGATAGTGAGCCACTTGTTACGGATCTTCTTCGTCGTGGTCGGAAGGGGTCCGTACCGAAGGGCGGCCTGCAAGGCATCGCCCGTCCCCACATCAGCACGTCAGGACAACACCGGGTGCACACACGCACACCGACGCGTGCATGTAGTCTCACGCGCGACCGCAAGGCGGGACCATTAGTGAGGCAGTGTGGTCTTCACAACATTGCAATGGCAACAGCGCGCACCATCAGCCGCATCTTTCCCTGGTTGAACCTGACCTTCTCAATGTCCAGAACCGCGACCATGCCACCAGCGAAGATTTTGAACACGAGGTCGACAGCGCCCGTAGTGCCGCCGCGGGCGCTGTTGGCCCTCATCTGTCTCGTTGCGCCGCGATTCTTCTGCATCAACGCCAGCTTCGCTTTTAGCCCCTCGGAGCGCTGTTCGTGTTCAGTTTGCAGGTGTTCTGTGCCACGTGGCCGTACGAAGGGCGCGGAAGGATCCCGCCCGTTTACGATCCGTGTCTCTGCCACACGTTCAAGGTCGTGTTCTGCTGCACGCTTCTTGGAGCGGGGTGTCGGGGGCGGCCCACCAGCGTTTCCAACGGACACCATGTTGCCCGGAGGGGGGGTGACCTCACGTGGTTGGCTACCCAGCTTGGTTGACAGGGCAGCCTCCAGGTCCGGGCTGCGGGTGACCGACTCCGCGTCGGCCGCAGGCTCCTTGACAACCGAGACGCGGGGCTCTGGCTTCTCGGAGGTCGAGCCGCAGGGTCTTGGCGGCGGGTCGCCAGGATTTCCAGCGGACACCACGCCAGCGGGAGGGGGGTTGACCTCGCGCGGTCGGCCACCTCTCATGACGGGCCCCAATGTGTCAGGCTCGACGCGCCGTTTCGACATGCGACCGGCACGAGTGGTCGCAGCGGACATCGCAAGGCAAGGGCGAGGCGAGCGAGTTGTCGAGGTCTATGCAAGGTTTGTCTGGAGCAGACATCGTAGACCACACGCCTATTTATACGCGCACGACACTCCACGAGGGCTGTCGCATGCACTGTGCAAACGCGTGGCAACAACAGTACACGCGAACGTGTACGCATCACGTTACAACACAACGCAGACTTTGACATCAGCGACAGACAAACCGTTTTGTAACGGCAATGCGCACGCAGAAATTCGGAATGCCAAAGTAAGTTGACGTCCGCGAACGGCTGTACAATAGTGTACGACATATCGGAGTGAACTTCGAACTTCTCATGAAAATACGGGCAACGAAAACCCGACAAATAACACGGCCCTTATGCACCTAGGGAACGGTTATATGGCGATGGACATTCGATCTGAAGAACGAAGTTCAACAGACGGTTGGTATTAATATGTGCCGCAGATTCACGTTTTGACGATAAGAGTACATGGAGCAGTTAGTGGAAGTGCCGCAGATGGCCTCCTCGCATTGCGTTTTCGGAAAAGCATCTGCGGCACTTCCACGAGACGCTCCATGTAATTTTAGCTCCGAACAGTGCATCTGCGGCACGTACCAACCATCTGCGGCACTTACTTCTGAATATAGAATGTCCACGGTTACCTAGGTGTTCTCAGTGGCGCCAGGCGTAAATTTGCAAACCCGACCGTTGCTGCATGCACTGAGTTTGTGTGTACAACGTTTCAAGAATCATGCAAACTCGATGCATTTTCGAAATGCGTGCACATCATGCACGACGCGTGCTTGTGACGTCGAAGCGTGCATGCACATGACATTGTATGTACAACAAAACCCGCCTATCGTACAAAATCAGCCTATCGTACAAAATTCGCCTATCGTACGTAGTAATACTACTAGCGAATCATACATGGCGTATCCATACTGCACAACCGTATGCATGACGCGTGCTGTAGGTACCACGCGTCTGCCCCCTTGTATGGTACGAAGGAGAGCACACATACGCAGTCGTCTACCGTCGCGTACATACAGGTTATATCAATTCGGAGACGTGTACAAGGGGCGCGCCCGTCCGCCTACACCCCCCCCCCTACGCAGCTGTCCGCCCCCCCCCCCCCCCCCCCCCCATCTGTCGCCTGCTATTGCGCCTTGCGAACTCCGAAATAAATTCGTGGCTCGGGCACACAGTAATAGCGAGGATAGCAGTCCTAAGTCCAACCCACAGCCTTACTAGCCGGCCGTCGTAATGGCGCGCACGAAACAGACCGTAACGGCGGCACAGCGTCGTTACACAGCGGGCGGCAGAGCACCCCGCGTACGACTAGCCGCGCAGGCGCGGCAACCTAGACCCACCGGCGGCGTGAAGCGCGCGCATCGCTATCGCCCAGGCGAGGAAACGTAGCGCGCGCGCTGTGGCACGAGTGTCACACAGACATGCACGGACACTGTGCGCGCTCGCACCCGCACACACGCACCCACAGGGACGTGCACGGCGCACGCGCCGCGAGTAAGACCGCAACTACCGCCGACGTACGCAGGCACCGTGGCGCTACGCGAAATCCGCAAGTACCAGAAGTCGACGGAGTGCCTGATTCGCAAGCTACCGTTTCAGCGCCTCGTCAAAGAAGTAGCGCTCGAGACTGTCGGCGCAAAGTATCGCTTCCAGTCCAACGCCGTCCTCGCGCTGCAGACTGCATGCGAGGCACACCTCGTAGGACTGTTCCAAGACGCCAACTACTGTGCAATGCACGCAAAACGCCAAACGATATTTGTGAAGGACTTGCAGCTGGCGCGTCGACTTCGTGGGGAGCATCTCGCGATTTAACCAAGGACCGCCCGCCATGGGTTGAACAAAACACGCAACGACGTAGTGCGACAACGGTCGGCAGCAGCAGCAGTAACCACACACGGGTATAGGCCGTAACAGCGTCTGTAGGTGCAACGACAACAGCAACTGGAAGAGCAGTCGCAGCATATAGATGGGGTAGCGAAGGCGAGACAGAGGTAGGGGATGGATGGATGTATCCCGATAGGTGTCAGTGGATATGGGTGGAGCGACTCCTGGCGTCAGCGCTGGTGTAAAGTAGCGTTCTTATGTCATTGACACGGTACGAGAGCAACCAAGCTTCGAGGTGTTTTGTTGTAATGAGCAGGGCGGTAGTGTACCTTCAAGTTCGACCCATGAGTCGAGAGATGGCTCGTTTGGTATCTACGAGTGGTGCGAAAGAACAACGAAGTGGGTGGTGTGTCAGTGTCAGGGTGCGAGATAAGAACGGAGCGTGAAAGCCCGGGAGAGTGTCGCGTTTTCCCCTAAGTCAGCGCGCTGCGTTACCCGTGTACACTAGGACTGCACCGTTGGCGGCCAACAAGGCCGTACCGGAACGACCCGGACACGACCAAACAAGGACCGCTAGACATAGGAGGTGGATGTGGTGATGTAGCACGCCAGTGCACACTGGCGACCACGACGCGACGCGCCTGAATAGACGGTTTCATGTTCAACGCTTTCGTCCAGATCCCTGCTCCACGCTGCCCAAACCCCCACGCCCCGACCGAGTACGTTGCCACGAAAATACAGGACGCGTTGACGATCCGGAGGGTGACGAGAGGTGTAGTAAGGTGACGGTATTAGATGTGTCGTGACAGGGACATACCCCTTAGCAGGCACAGTATGCACGATTTCGCTAGCCCGAAGCAGGACCCACACAATGTCATTAGCCGACGTTGAGAGAACGCGATCGTGGAGGTAAACTCGAGCACGATGGCATTGTAAGAATCGAAACAAGGCCATGGTGCTTAGTAGACGCGACACGAACGTGGAGGTAAACTCGAGCATGATGGCCTTGTAAGTATCGAAACAAGGCCATGATCTCACGTTTTGCGCGACTGCCTCTGACGGCGACACTTCCCTCTCACTGGCGCTGCGCGTAGCCTGGCCGTCCTTGACGTGTAGTACAGTGTCCCATTCTTACACAGCTACTCCGTTGTCTCTCTATCACCGACACTCCCGAGCCGCTATTCCCCGGTGCACGTGAACGCCGTCACCACCGCCACTCATCAATGCGATTTGTCAGCTGTTTTCCCTTTGGACAAGCGCGTTCCTGAAGAGTCGCCGAGAAGGGTGCGGAGGCCGGACGAGCAGTCTGTCACAAAAGCAGGGCGCTAGATCCACGCGCGCCCACTGCAGCAGCACAGGGAGGTGGCCACCCCGCACCGCAGCCACACACGCTCCATGGCTGCTCCACTAGCAACCATGGGCGCGCGCCTCCTGCATCGCGATGGCATTGTAAGCCTCGGAACCAAGGTCGTGGTGCTTAGTAGACGCGACATGAACGCTGCAGCTGCCCCCCAGACCCCCCCATCCGGGCGGTGTTTGCCACGACAGCATGCCGGGTAAGACGTGTATCAAAGGCAGTCTATTGAGAGTCGCGCAACGGGCTAGGCGTTGACATGTTGCGCCTCTGATTGCGATACTTCCCGCTCAATGGCGTGCGCGTAGTCTGGCCGTCCTTGATGTGAGGAGGGGCGTGGGTTGCGTCGTCGGGCTAAATGTACACGCACACCGGTGGGTAAAGGAGCCACACGACACCGAATGGGTCCTGGGCACGACTAGCAGCAACGTAATAAGCGCAGTGCAGGCAATCGAAACGTTATTCGGATTCTACACATCACAAACGACAATGTGTCAAGGCCACGCGTTTTTACGGGCGCAGCACGAATAACGTTTAGCCAGGGCGTCCGCGGACGACACCGCTGTGTACCCGTGTTAGAACGGTGCCGTAGCCGACCACTTGTCGTCTACATTACTCTAAGTGTATTGTGTACTCGCGCGTCGTCAGTGGGGACGCTTCGCTCTTGGGCACGTGGAGCAGTGTTCCTTCCCACGCCGCCACGCGTCATGTGTAATATACACGTCGCGACTATATGCCGAACCGGCCGGGCAACCAATCGTGGGGCACGGGACAACCGCCTGAATCGCGTTTCGGTCGCCGCCAGAATGCAACTTAACCCACTGGTGGCTGGTGTAGACCGGACTCGCAACACGCGCACACCTGCAAAGTCGGCTTCGCTTTCGCGCCGCGACGAGGTATTTTCTCACCAGTGCCTGCGTTTGAGGAACCTGCTTAAGACTCTCGACCAGCAGAAGATCGAACGACGCCTTCTGACTGTCGGGCCCACCAGCGAGCGCGACAAGCTCCACAGCGCACCCCGCCGCAACCTGCAGGGGATTGCCGTCGAAGACGGTCCTCGATATAGGTGTGTCGCCGATAACACCAGGTCGGGTACTCGCTCCCGGGTGGACGCGTGGTGGGGCGCACGCTTCGCGGCAGTCGTTCCCAGCGACGACTACCGGCGGACTCGGTGTGTCGCCCACCGAAGGCGTCGCCGTAGCGGTCGACGCAGCCACCGAGGCGGCTGCGGTCGGGGGGGGCTTGAATACGTCGTCGTGCGTCCACCAAGTGCCCGCGCGCGGGCGGCGCTCGCACCGACCTTGGTGTTCCTTTCCGCGATCCCATGCGCCCACCGTAACGAGAGTGTCCTTGCCGTACACATCGCCGTAGCAGCAACCGGGCGTATCGCACTTGTTCTGTTCGCGCGGAGGACGGCCTAAAAGGCGACGCCATTGTAAGCTCGTCCGGGTCTCTTGTGCGACTTTCTGGCAACGGCACGTCGTTGCGATCGCGAGCGCGTGCGGCAGGAGGTGGGCGAGTTGGGGTCCGAATGGCGACGGCGTCGTGTTAGACACGATGGCAATCGCACTATCGAGCAGCGACACGAGGTTCGCGCCCGCGACCGGGTTTGTGCGCGGGGCCGCAGGCAGCGGCGCAACGCTCGCGGCAACATGAAGTGGGAGCGTGCCCTCGCGACGGCGTTTCGTCATTCACAACCGTCGCCGTGGGCTCCGCCGGCTCCACTTGCTGCAGACGTGCTCACCGACAGCCCTATTCAGACGAACCCGCAGCGCATCAACACGTATCCGAGGCGGCGCGAGGCACGAAGGCTGGGCCTCGTCATGACGCCGCGGTGAAGGCGAGAACCTTGCAGTTGCGCCAACTCGAGCTCGAGCCCAGCTAGTACTGGCGTTTGGGACGCGTCGCCACCACGGATAGGCGTCCCCCGTCGAGGCGCCGCGCTGAACGCGCGCCCCGCCGTCTGGAAGGCGGGGCAGTGAGCGCGTCGGGCACACGGGCGCGAGCGAGCACCATCGTCCACCGCTGGCCAAACGGTGCGCCTTCACGAGCGACGCCTTCAGATATATTGGCGCTAGGCTTGCATGTGCCTGAATTTGAAAATCGCGATCGTGAGCATATCAGGATTTCGGTATAGAGTGACGAGTGGCATTCTAGGATCCTTGTTCTCGTTTTTATTTAATTATAAGAGTACAGCTGTAGAGCTCTACCATGGTACCGTATGAATCGAGTTCAAAAATATACGGAAAAGTGCGGCGCCAGTCCAGGATATGTCGAACCTTCTCCCTGAACCTCGTGTCGCGCCCGATGAAGGCTAAGTTTTGACGGAAAAGCGCGCACTGAGTTGTGACAGGTTGTGACGAGTGAATGTCAGAATGATGTGCGCATAGTGATACGAGTCTCGTAGACGGTTTCAATAGCGATAGCGCTCTAGGTACGTACCTAGCTAGCTAGGTACCTTCATTACACGATCATAGCAGGAATACTACGCCAACTTAGACCGCCAGACCCCTCCTCGACCACACGGGGCTCACAAAGTCACGAACGAACGCGAATTTATGAAGGCTGGCGTCGCTACGAAACAGCACGCTGGCAGGAGGCAAGGCCCTCGAGACGCGACGCCTGCTGTTCATTCTGCGAGTGGCATTGCGACGGCTGCAACGGCTGAGACGCGAACGAGTCAGCAGGGGTGCCACAGCACGGTGGTGGCATGACATGCATATGGGGCCGTGACGACGAACATGAACGCAGCTGAACCGCTACATCCAGTGCACAGGTGTAGGCTGACGAATCGGATAAGCGGGCTGTTTCGCAGCGACGATGGGCTTAACTTGGGCAAGTTGAAGGAGCTGATAAGGCAGCTGGAGTCACGAACGAGCGGGGATGCAGTAAGGCTGGCGACACTACGAAACAGCACGCTGGCAGGAGGCAGGGTCATTGAGACGCGACGTCTTCTGGAAATTCTGCGAGCGGCCTTGCGACGACTGCAAAGGCTTAGGCGCGAACAAGTCAGCAGAGGTGCCAAGCACGGTGGTGGAATGAGATGAGGCCGTGACGAAGCACATGAACGCAGGTGGTAGACAAGAGCAAAGTGGAGACCAGATACAAGACTGCAGAAGTCCAGACGAGGCACTGAGGTGGGCGCGGCTTCAGTCGAGCAGGCTGCACAGAGTGCGAGGACAGACGACGACGAAGAAGACGAAGCGTAAACGTAAAAATCAAACAGAAGAAGAGCATAGAAACAACGAAACTGCGAGACGACGGAGACTAAGGACCCTACGTAGCAGCGCAAATCGGGTACGTGGAGACTCGCACCGGATGCACGCATCCTTGCCCCCAACCGACACGATCGACGGGACGACGTGCTGCATCGGCCGCAGAGCATGCTCGCTGAGGCGCGCTCACCCGTTACCCGGAGACGAGCATATCACCTTCGAACCGAAGGGTCACCTCTATACGGCCTACGGCGCGCCGGTTGACAGATCCGTCACCCGGCTTATCGACGACTGCTTCGAGCGATTCGACGCAGCTGCGGTCGCTGCCAAGTTCTACGAGGTATGGAAGCAAAACCCGTGCTCGGGCTATCACACGCGTATTCACGCACTCCTCGCGGCCGGTCGAAACGACGCGCAGGTCCAGGGGCACATTTGCGCAGGGTGGAGCCACCTCGGCGAGAACGCGGCGCGGCTCGGGACCGCCATTCACGCACACTGCGAGTACATCATGAACGGCGAGACCGTACACTGGGACGAAGAGATCGCAACCGAAGTCGCGCAGTACGCCGCGTTCACGGTATCCACCTTCGCAACACAGCGCGGGCTCGAGCCGTACCGGAGCGAACTTTGCGTGGCGTGTCGTGGCGACCCGGGCCGCCGATGCGAGGCTCGGAGCATGGTTGTATCCGCCGGACAGATCGACGCGTTGTATACCGACCAGGAAGGGATGTACTACCTTGTCGACTTCAAGCGCGTCCACCCTAAACATCCATTCTCGCCCGATGCGGTCGGGTACCGCGGCCGCTGCGGCGTCGGCATCGCGTCCCACCTACCGGACACCCGTTTCCACCGGTATTGCTTACAAACGGCGGTGTACAACCTGATGCTAGTACACACGAACGCCATTGACGTCGGCGTCCGGATGTTCCTGCTACGGCTGCACTCGGAACTCGCGGACACGTACGAACTGGTCCAATGCCTCGATTTGCGCGCAGAGGCGGCTGCCTTGCTTGCAGCGGAACAGGTGCGACAACGTCGCGCGCTCGACGCCGCGAGGGATCATACGCTCGGCATCGCGACTGGAACGACGCCCTCCCCGCAACCCGAAGAGCGCGTGTAATTCGACTACGCCACTCGCGCCTCAGCTAGCGACTCGCGCGGTTGTCAACTACAAATATAGTGTATTTTAGACCAAATACAAGCACAAGCACAGGACCGCACCAGCTCCAGCTCCTGCTCCATCGCCAGCTAACCGAACAAACTCGGGAACCTCCCTCTCCAAGCAATCCGTCCTCGCTTTCTTCTCTTCGGTGTATATGCAGCGAGATTCGCAGCTCCAGCGCGCAAAGCAGCTCGGACCCGCCCTCAGGTCAGTAGGCACCGCGTCCACGCGAGCTGGCATGACTCTTGGACAGGATCAGACCCGCAAGTCGGACGGGTGGCTAACGCGAGTGCAAGTATAATGGTAATTCGGATATGACTGCATTATGATGGCACAGGACGTCGTGATAACGCATAGGGAACAAGGCCTGCCACGCAGCAAGCCGCAAGGAGCAACAGGCGTTGTCCATGTTCCCTTATACCATTGGATCCCGTGCGTAAACAAGGCGCTTCTATCTAATTGCGTTTGATTTGAAATCGAAATGGATTCGGCAGCAAATTCCTCAGCAAGCGGGCCGTTGTACAGGACGGCCCCACCGTGTAGTTCAAAGCAACACATTTAGACTCTTATGGCATTGTACAACACCGCGCGGTCACCGTCCGCACACGATGCTCCGACCCGACGCGTCCGTCGCGCCCGCGACAACGGTTTACTCGGCTCGCTTGCGCTTCGCGACGCCGATGCGAGCAGATGCAACCGCATCCTCGGCGTGACGACGGTCCACACCTAGCACCTCGGGGGAACGCTGTTCGGCGAGGATAAACTCGTCCCACGCGGCGGCGGAGGCTCGGCCTGCCACATCCACCACCCGCGCGTTTTCCTCCTCTGAACGGGTGCGCCCCTGACGGGCAAGGCATCGCACGTAATCGTGCTCTTCAACTTGTGCGGAAAAGTCGAAGGAACAGTACCTGTGTTGGAACTGGACCAATGCGAGACGTCCGTGCGGTTCTGCATACATCACCCAGTAGAACAGGTCGCGCGTGCACGGCCAGTCGTACACGACTCCGCGTCTCCCGTTCCACTCGCTGCCGCGCCCCAGCCCTCCAACGCGCACGGGCGTGCCGGGCCCGAAGACGAGGTTCTCGGCCCGTATCTCGAGCACTTCGCCCCCGGTACGGACATGGCGCACTAGATATCGTTGACGCAGCGAATCGTACCCGACCACGTACGCCATTGTAGCGTCCGAAAGCCGGCCGCTATGCAGCCACGAGTTGAGCTCTGGGCTCTCGACCAGCCCCACGACGGACGCGATAGCCCGGGTGCCGGCAGGAACGCCTTCGCGTTGTCGCCAGGCGAGGAGGTCGGACACCTGCTTCGCGCAGGTGATGGTGGTAGCGTGGCAGTCACCCAGAACGCGGCGGAGCGTCTCGTGTGCCGCCTCCAGGAGGTTCGTCCCGCGCCTTACGTCGCCTGTCTTCAAGACGCAGAGGCCAAGGCGACGCAGTTCGTGGACAGCGTTGTCGCGGCAGTTGGGCCACAACTCGAACAACCCGCATATCGCCTCCTCCTGCAGCAGCAGGGCCTCGGCTGTCCTCGGCGTCGCTCCCCCTCCTCGGAGCAAACCGAGCATGGCCTGATCTCGCAAGCGTGTTTCGACGGCGGTCCTGGAGGTTGGCGTGCACAGCAGATCATACTTACCCATCGGTTCCAGCACGGACTCGTGCAGCAATATTGCATCCGCGTATTCGTGGGCGGCCGCCAGAACGCCCACCAAGTCGCGGATGGCGCAGCCTGTCGCCCTCGTGCACCACATGCACCCATTCCACCGTTCGATGCGCACCTGCAGTGCCACGGCCCGTCCGAAGTAATGCCGAGCAACGGCGAAGTCGCCCGCGTCGCGGAAGCAGCTACCCAGCATCGAGTCCGCGCGGGAAATGGCCTCGGCCTGTTGAGCGTCTAACGTGGTAGTAAGTGGACGCGAGGTGTCGACGGTGACGAAACCGTCGCGGCTCACAAGTGCCATGTAATCCCTTGCCAGTTCGAGCTGTACCTCGCCACCGTAGGGCTGCGTACAGGTTGGGCATGTGTCCCAATTCCGCACTTGCTCGAGGACGTCGGGGCCCCGGCCGCGGTACCTGGCAACGGACGAGCCGATTTATATGATCAGGCGCAACATTGTACGCGTCAATAGCCCGTGCGCGTGCACACCCGCGAGACATGAATGGCGCGCGATGAGCGAGGCTGTACTCAGAGTAGCGACTAACCCGCTTCGAGCCATCTTGATCAGACACGGTGTATGGACGAAACCGGAGGTCCCGCGACACGCACAGCCGGTCCACGACAGGCGGCCCCCAGCCGGCGATTCTGCGCCCTCGCAGCATACCCAACACGCGGCGTCCGGCGGCGCACCGCGAGTTACCGTGGCGAACGCGTCACACGGAGCGCCCATCGCATCACCGCTTTCGCAGCCCGACGGCAGCGAAAGTGTGGAAGCCGTGTCGGGTGACGACGATCGGCGGCCATCAGGAAGTACGCAGCCCGCCGGCGGCGACGGCGCGGGCAAGGTATGTCCACTGCCCTGGCAGCCACTCCGGGGATCGATAGGCATGCGCAGACAGCGTGGTGGGAAGCCTGCATGCAATGCAAAGAGGTGTGTAACCGTTTGTGGCTCAGGTCGCGTTACGGGTGCGTTGGAAGCCATTGCTGCCGCGTGTACGCGTAGACGGCGGAGGGGTTGCAAGTCGGAGCAAATCACAGCACGAGCAGAGCATCTTGGTGTCGAGACTGTCGCATAGAACAACCGAGGACCGATGGGGGATGTAAGATGTACTGCTAGTACGCGCAGACGGATCGGCCTCGTTGACGACGGAGCGTGCGCGGAGAAAATAGGCGCGCGTACAATGGATGGCATGATGCCAGCTGTGCACTCGGCGATGGCATTGGCGTTGTCCCGGTTATAGAACGTATGCGCGAACGGCGCGCGCAGACGTGTCGAATGTGCCAAAATGGCACTTGCAAAGCATGCATTCCATGTCATAATCCA
>Ga0115006_10001207_pt1 | contig 15730 bp, 13 predicted proteins | sample ArcOceMetagenome_3_FD_88943 | JGI IMG/M metagenome (GOLD analysis project Ga0115006, IMG submission 88943) | Marine eukaryotic phytoplankton communities from Arctic Ocean - Arctic Ocean- Svalbard ARC20M Metagenome | ecosystem: Environmental > Aquatic > Marine > Oceanic | place: Arctic Ocean...
TAGTTAAGCAGTATAGAGCTAGTCTCGCCCCGCTGCGCTCCGCCCCCCTAGCTGCGTCCAGATCCAGCTCCTGCGTTGTCACCCCAGCGGAGATAACCCAACATGACATTCATGTGGATTCCCTGCAATCTTACGACCTGACTGCTTTCCGCAAGAGGCAGGAGCGCTACTTCGACAACGACGTGAGCTCACTCCTCCCCACCGAATACCTCTCCACCGTCCTCGATAACTTGCATATTGCCGTCTCCTCGGGAATCTCCATAGACCTTCCCAACTTAGCCCTCAACTTCTTCAACTACGATTCCATCGACTCGATCAACTCGGACTCCACCACCTTCAACGCCAACATGAACGAGTATGTGAGGTCTAGCGGGTTCAAGACCCAGTATCAGGGGTCCCTTCGGTCTATCACGTCGTCCACTATCCTGCTCAACCTCATGAGTTTCAGGGGTGTGGAGAGGACCGCGGTTAGGGAGGAGGTGAGTAATGGAGCGGCGCGACATCATTCCGTCGAGCGATTTGAACTAACGGCACCCCCCCTCCTCTCCGCTCCCCCCCTACCCAGATCGTCGAGGACGTTGTGCAGCTCTTCAAGCAGGCCATAAACTCCCACGTCATTCCCTCCATCGATCCTACCACCTTCAAGATCAAGACCGCCAACAAATCCACAACAAGCGCGTTGGCCGCTCCCTCCTCCACTTCCTCCATCCTTCACACTCCTCTCCCCCTCATCCATTACCTCCAACAGACCGTTCCGGCCACCCTGACCTTCCTAGAGTCCTTCAACACCTTCCTCAAGCAGGTTCCGATCTCGGACCCTCAGCTTCTCACCATTTCCCACACAATCCTGCAGACCTTTCACCTCACCGCCACCACAACTGCGCCCAAGGCTTCCTCCCTCCTTCACTCCCTGCACATTTCAACGCTGGACATAATCCGCACCGTTTTCCAGCAGTACCCTCGCCACCGCATCATCATCCTCGAGGACCTCTTCTCCGTCATGCTCAAGCTCCCCAACAACAAGAAGACCCTGAGGACTTACCAGGTCGACACTTACGAGGTGACATCCAAGACCGACGTAGACCCCGATGAGATGCAGGAGGAGGACAACGCTGCCGCCATTTTCGAGGACGACGAGGCAGGTCCGTCGTCGACCATCAACGTCGACTCTCAAACCTCCCACATTCAAATGGTCACGGCCGCAGTGCTCTTCATGGTACAAGGCTGCGTCACCAACCCCCAGGCCTCGACCTCCCTCTCCGGGATCCATCATCCCACCACAATGTCCGAGTTCTTTGTGACTCAGCTCCTTCAGCGCACCAGCAAGAAGCAGGTGAGACAGAGCGAGGAGCGAAGCGACGAGCTAGCAACGGCATATAAAGTAACGAAAACTACACACTCTCGTACTTCCGTACAACCCCCCCCTCCCTCCCCTCCGTAACCACCGCAATAATCCTCATCCCTCATCCTAACCCTTTTCGCGATTCGCTTCGCTCATCGCAGCTCGACTCTGGAAACCCCTTCAAGGTGGTCCTCCTGAATGTCGTCGACGACCTCCTCCTCACCCACACCCACCCGTCCTTTCCGGCTTCCATCCTTCTTCTAAAGACCTTTTCCTCCACGATTGCCATGCACGCCTTTCAGTACAATAGCAAGTCCTCGAGGACAATCGAGGCCTCCTACCTGACGACATGCTTTGACATTCTCGGCAAGATATCCGCTAACTTCTCGACCCATCTTTCGGCGCTCCGCAACTCTACCCTGCACCTTCCCATGACCGACATCTTTCTTACCCCCCCCGATGCTGATACCTGCAAGGAGGACACCTCCTGCATATGCGGTCGTGCCCACATTACCAACACCTTCATGCTCGATTGCGACAGGTGCCACAAGTGGTTCCACGGAAGCTGTGTCAAGATTAGGAAAGACGAAATCCCCGAAACTTGGGTTTGCGATGAGTGCCAAATGCTCTTGTGTGCGAAGGAACAACAGAAGCTCACGTTCGACCTCTTCGAGGAGCTGTTTGGTGTCAACGACGGGGTCCAGGACGTAGCTGCCGCGTGTCGCCGTGTGTCCATGACTCCTACTACCAACAGTAAGCAGCTTTCCAGCGATGAAATTACCCAGCTTCAGAAGGATAAGAGGGACCAGATGGAAAAGATCGTCTTCCGCCAGCTCCTCCTTGACTACCTCTCAACTAGGGACGGAGAGAACGACGAGATGTGTAGGAAATTTCAGATTGCCAAGTGGGTCGACGACCTCGAGGGAGACATGATGCCGCTCGAGGGGGCAAAAGGATTGAACCTTACCCCTGATGACTCGAAATCGGGTCGTAGCAAGAGGCAGAAGAAGTCGGCACAGAAAAAGAGGAAAAAACTCGAGGAATCAGGGAACAACCGCAAGATTGTCTTGCAGAACAAAATCACGCAGCACCAAATCTCGCATCTTCAGAACCAGTGGGAAAAACAGAAGGCTAAGAAGGACGATAGTGGATACGTCCAACTTACTCCCTACGCCTCAACCAAGCTCCTGCAGACCGTGAACGCCCAGACCGATATCCTCGAGACCTTTCCACGCCTTCTCGGAACCATCCTGAGGCTCATGGGTGACCCCTTGGTGGCGCTTCGCAAGCCGGCCGTCAAAGCCCTCAACCAAATTATCAACGCCGACCCAAGGATGATGTTCCACAGGGTAGTCAAGAAGGCCGTTGCCAAGTGTTTCGTTGACGATTCTATATCCGTCAGGGAGGCCGCCGTGACTTTGGTCGGTAGCTACGTTCTGCAGTCCCCCAAGGTTGCCTACACGTACCATGACGCCCTCCTAAATCGATTGGAGGACAATGGCGTCTCTGTGCGCAAGGCCGTGGTCAAGATCTTCCGCGATGTCCTCCTCAATCAACCCCTCTACCCCCAGCGCACCGAAACGTGCTGCGCTCTCGTGGGCCGCTTCAATGATCCCAAGGAGGAGGAGGCGATCCGTGACAGCATTTACGACATATTCATGAACCTGTGGTTCTCGAAAGCGAGCAACAAGAGAAATAATGCCATCTCCGCTGCCGCAGCCGCCGACGCGAAGTTTGACGGCGAGACGCCGAGGAAGAACGGAGACTCGTCGACGGCGTCTACCTCTATGATTACCCCCAACGCGAATGGTAGCAGCGCGTCGGCTCCTTTCAGGAACGATTTCAGCGCCTCAGCTCTTCAGATCATTGACGTGGTTTCCATGATGAAGGACACCTCCTTCCTCGCGGATCTCGTAAGGTCGCTCCTTTTCTCTCTCGGGGAAGGGGAGAACAACAGTAAGCTCGCACAGAGGAAGAAGAGGCGGGTAGAGGCGGAGAAGACATGCTCCCAAATAGTTGCGCAATGCGCCGAGGAGTTGGTATGCTGGGACGAGGAGGGAGGCGGGAGCGAGAGTAGGAAAAACTTGATTGGAATCGTCAGTACCCTCAACGTCTTCGCCGAGGCCGCACCTTCCCTCATCTTGCCTCACCTCGACACAATCCTCCCCTATTTGAAATCGGACTCCAACGACACCATCAACCAAACTATATGCACCCACCTCTGCAACATCCTCTCCTGCACCTCTTCTATCATGAGCAACGTGACGATAAAGCAAATAGCTACTTCGGACGTTGTCGAGGACTTGCTACAGATGATTTTGAGATGTGGCCCAGACGGAGTCAGCGCCTCCATCAAGGCCCTGTCGTTCTTATCGGCGCACAGGGGCCTCGGGCAGCCTAGGAACGTAATCAAGGTCAAGCTCTTCAAGAGGACTAGAGAATTTTACGCCTACCTGATGCGCACGAAGGGTGTCACTGACGACCACACCAAGCTCAAGGGTAGCGTTCGAAGCAACATCATGAGGGCCATCCAAACTCTAGGTTCCGTGTGCGCGTATAGCAGCGACATGTTCTTGGCCTCCGACATTGCTCTCACCTCGTCTCCTCCGATTGGAGCGGAGGATCTCCGCTACACCAACGTTTCTATCAACTCCTTCAACCTCCTTCGCATTTTCTTGGACAAGGTCGACGACCCCACGAAAACGGCCTCCCTTCGCGCTATATCCGGGGTCTTCATTGGAACTCCGAAACTGTTTCTGCAAGCGGAACAGCTCGGTCTTATTGACGAGGTCATGGGACCCCTCTCTTCCATTGCTGTGCAGCGCCAGGCCCTCGAGTGCTGGAGCGAAGTGCTTCTGCACCAGGAGAAGAAGGTGGAGGAGCTCAATCTGAAGGCCGCCGCAAAAATGAACAACAAGTCGATGGCCGATGGAGGCTTTGGCTCACCCAACAAGTCCGTCAGCCAGCAGGTTAGCGGAGATCAAGATTCCGACGCCTGTTTGGCCGGTGGCGTTCTGACGGCCAAGGCTGACGCCTTTTACGGCTTCTGCATGTCGACCGACATTGGTATCAGGAGAGCAACGGTCAAGCTTATCGGGAGGATGTTGAGGCAGGGTCTTATCAACCCCAACGATGCCATCCCCAACTTGCTAGCTTTGCAGGGAGACGTCGGAAGCGGAGGCGTTAGAGAAGAGGCGTTGCGGTTGCTAGGGATCGAGGCTGAGAAGAGGCCCGAAATGTTGAGGCAGAGGGTTAGGAGGGGTATCGAGATGGGAATGAAGCTTCAAAACCTTCTCGGCAAGACCTTTAGCCCAGTTCTGAGGGTCCCTGGAGGTGGGGTCGAGAGCGTGTTCGGCAGGGTGTACGTTGACAACATTAGGTCGGACAAACTTCTGAGGCAGAACTTGTTCAAGAGTCTTCTTGGGGTTTTCGTCGACAACGAGGACGAAGCTTCCGACTTTGTCTTGAACTACGTCGGCGCTACCCTCGCTCATCTGCCGTTTCTGAACCTGAACGAGGTGCTGAACATCATATATCAGGGAAGCGGTATCGTGGCTGTCGACGGGAATGCCCTTGTCGATAGCTTGAACACCGTGGTTAGGAGCATGGGAGTTGAAGGAGCCGACGAAGATGGGGACGAATGCGGCGAGATGGACTGGGAGGAGATAGGGGCTCTGTTTGCGTTGAACTGGGAGGAGGAGAAGGGCACCCTGGAAAAGATGAGGGGTCTCTTGAGAAAGGCCGACGCAATTGTGGTCCTGCTTAGGCTAAAGTTCTTCCTCAAGAAGGTCTACGGGGTAGCGGACAACAAGATCGACGAGTACACTCCCATGGAAAAGGGGAGGCAGACACCTCTCACCCAGCCAGATGCGATGCCTGTGTTTGACGTTCTCAGCGCCACAAGAGACTACAAGGGCCCTTTGAAGAGGAGGGGAGGGGACAAGTACACGACCGGGGACAATGAAATCGACGAGACCATCTGGAAGTACGCCAACTTCAGGAGGTTAATGTGCCAGTTCGAAGGTGATTTCGAGCTAACCAAGGCGGCGACTGTCGTTGTTCAGAAATCTACCGAAAAGGAGGGCAAGGTTGTGGCGGAGAAGAAGAAGGGGAAAGGGAAGAAGAAGAGGAAGAAGAAGGTGGAGGAGGACGATGATGACGAAATCTTTGAGGATGTGGAGGAGGAGGTTGCACAGGAGGCTGGTGGGGCGGCAATGCCTATGGACGACGACTTTGACGACATTGACTTGGACGAGGACGACTTTGACGACGACGAACCTCTCTTCATGAAACTTCAGAAGAAAGCCGCAGCCGACAAGGCTGCCACTTCCAAGTCGGTAGGGAAGAGGGGCGGAAAGAAGAGGGCGGCCGTCGCGGTCGACGACGACTTCTACACCCCCAAGCCATCCAAGAGTAGGAGGAGGAGGGCCAGGGGTTAGGAGTTAGTCGCTAGGGGGGAGTAGCTAGTGGTAGATTTGAGAAAATAGTAGAGAATAGTGTGACAGAAAAAAGGGCGGTTTTACTTTTATTTAACCTGCAACCTCGTCGGCGGCGACGAATTCATTGGATGCGTCAATGTCGCAGTGGAGGAAGGCGCACGCGCGGTCTCGAGGGCAGCCTTTGGGGCCCAAGTGATATGTCATGCAGTGTTGTCCGTGCGATGCATTCCAAATTGCTAGTTGCTGTTCTTTGGTTAGCTTCTTGAGCGACGAGAAAGTCTTGAGGGTAGGTAGTTCTGCGCCTATGTTAAGGTAATGGTCGAGTGGCTTCCCCTCACGTTTGGCCTTTCGTTTCATCCTGCGATGAGCACAAGCCTATTGTTAGTTATGTGGGTAGGTACGCGACCGTCGATTTACCACAGCCGTCCTTCGCTCTTCACTCTACGCTCCGCCTCACCTGTCCTCGTATCTCTTTCGCTTCCCCTCCTCATGCTTTTTCTTTTCCAGTGCCTCCTTGGCTTTGGCAGCCTTGTCCGAATCAAACTGGAAAAGTGTCGGGTCCTTCTGGTAATCGCGGCATTTCAGGACGAGAGACCTGACTTTATCCGTAGTCTTGGAATTTATCACATCGTCAAAGAGCTGGAACTTTGTCAGGGGATCTTTGAGCATTCGTCGTGTGTGAAAGGCCACAGTCCTTATCGTTGCCGGAAACTCCTTGACAAGGTCCAAGTATTCAAGGGCAAGGTTGACCTTGTCCGACGCAACTGCCTTGAGGGAGTCCCGCTTGGCGGGGTCGGGAATAGCATCAACGAAAAGCGCCGGATTATTTAGGATTCCCTCGGCCGACATGACTCCATCAGCTCTTGTTAGCTCGAGGTTCGCGGTACAGTCGGAGAATGTGATGATGTTGCCGTTGGAGATTATGGGGAAGGATGGGAACTTCTCCTTGATGGTTTTGACTTGATCCAGCATTGCAGCGCCATCTCGGGCCGATGGGCCGCTCCGCTCAAAAGATGCTCGATAGCGCGCGTGAATAGCAACCAGAGATGCCCCTGCTGACTTGAGCTGTGACACCAGGGTTATGGTCTCTTGGACAGTGTCTAGGAGACGGATCTTCACAAAGACTGGAATGGAAACGGCTGCGACGGTCTTTCGAACGATGGACAAGACAAGGTCGCGATCATTGTCGTCGAGAAGATACGAGCCGTAGTGACCGACGTACGCAACCCTCTGAGGGCACCCAAGGTTGAGGTCAATGGCATCGCAGCTGCGATGAGCGAAGCGACGAGAAGGGGGATTAATTTACATGGATGTCAGCATGGTGCAGCTCGCTACGCTCCCTGCCTTAGCTCGTCGCTTCGCTCCTCGTCCGATCTCACCTCGACTCAACCAGCTTGGCGGCGGAAGCCATTTCATCGGGATTATTAGCACTGAAATGCGCGACTAGAGGACGGTCCGCGCCGTTAGTCTGGAACTGCTCCTCTCTGTAGGCCTCCTCTGCAGGAAGACAGAACCTAGCAGAGGAAATCATGGGAGTGTACGCGATTGATGCACCGTACTTTCTACATAGCAAACGAAACGGAAGCTCGGACGCACCGACCATGGGGGCCAATATGTAGCGAATATCAGGGAGGGCAGAGGGAGCCTGGACAGCCGCAGGGGCTTGAACAGACTTCTTTGACTTCTTCTTCTTCTTCGAGGGAGGTGCAGCAATTTCGGGAGAGGAAGGAGGTGATGCAGCACGCTTGGTATTTTCCGGGAGAGAAATTAAATCGTTTTCCTCAACCAACGTTCCATCCTGAAGGAACCCCATTAGGACATTTTGTGCCTTCGACTTCGAGGTCATCAACTTTTCCATCAACAGCTTCACCAATTTCTTCTGTTTACGCGGTTTCTTCAATAATTTTGGGCGAAGAAATTCCATATGGACCTCTAATGTTGAGTGTGATTTCGTGGGGAGGCAGAGATTGAGCAATAGATAAAATTGAGCAAACCTCTTAGAGCTTGGAAGCTGAAAATGACAATAAAACGCATCATTGCGTGCATCTTCTTAATACTATGCGCGAGCTGTGAGGGTTTTGTGAAGCTTCATGCCGCGATGAGAGCAAATATACAATACAAACAACCAAAACAGACAAAAAGAGACCACCTCAGGATCAGTGCAGAGGAAGAAAACAGTAATAACGAGTCTTCGGAACTCAAATGGAACGTTATCAAACAGACTCTGGATACGACCGGCATGGTTGACGTAGATGGAGAGTCTTCGATTTACTATGGTTTTCTGAAGCGCAAGTCAAGCAAGATTAATCCAAGAGCTATGTCAATGGAGACAGTTGAGTCACAGCTGATCAATCTGCCATCGGACGAGCGACTGCGTCGGTTCCAGGTGGGCGATATCGCGGTGATATCAGTGCTGCTCTTTTTTGCTCTCTCTTCTCCTCCAACACTTTTGTCCCCTTTCATTTCCCTTCCGTTCCTCTACCTTTCCCTTGGGTACGTTTTGAGCGGGAAGGAAGGCCTCTGAAACATCGGGCAAGCCGGAGTCGTCGATCTCGGTGGTGATAAAGGGATGGTATCCCTCATCGAGAATGGCAGATCTGAGCTTGCCCAGAAGCTTCAAGCCAAGGTTAATGATTTCAATACAAAGAATCTTGGTAACGCGTTCGCGCTGGGAGTTGGAATATCCGCGTTCCACGCGTTGAGATATTATGGGGGTGCAGTAGCAGACATTGGGGTGACGGTTCCCTTGATTGCCGGTTACGTGTACTGGAGTGGGACGGAAAAGGAGAAGCAGCAGTTGCTTAGATAGGGGAAGGGTTCTGGGGCGAGGGGCGAGGGGGGGAGAAGTATTGTTCTTTGGGTTATGTGGGGGCGAATGCTGAAATGACGAAAGGTTGCGAATGCAAGCTCTTTCTGACAAGCTTACCCTAAACCCTTGACCTGATGAATGAAACATGTTGTATTATATCATTCTATCTAATCTATTTTCCGAATTATTAACTATATACGTCATCTATCAACACGCCGCCCCAACCGATCTGCGTTATCGGATGGGTGACGTAGCAGTTCGGGCCGAGGTTCGGAAGAGTCACCATCCCGTCTCCCCTCTCGTTGTACTCCTTAATTAAAATTTCAACGTCAGGGAACGCTGTCACTTTTATTTCCTTGTCAAGATCCCTCTCGATCGAAGGAAATACCGAGCACAAGAGGCTTGCAGCGTGCCGGCCTATCCCATGAGATGCCGTGAGGCCAGTGCTTCGGATGGAGGCAATGGAAAGAAAGTTCTTCTGCGCATCGACGTGGAATTGATAGTCGCGTTCAGTGGTCGCAGGCCTCAGACCAGCGTAAGACCCGACAATCTTGACGTCCTTGAGATCTGGAACGCACTTTATCCCAGTCTCCTTGAGCATCTCGAGCGTTTCATTGTCGGTGGAAGCCACGTCCCGGTCATCGACGTCCTCAGCCGTTGGCCCGCACACCACATTCCCGTAGAGTGAACAGAAGACGAACACTCCCTTCGTCCTCTCCGTTGGGATGGGCTGAAGAGGCCGCTTAAGTAGGTCGTCCGTCTTCTCGAAGAGAGTGTACTGGCCTTTCCGCGGTTTGTTCTCGAAGGGAGCGGGGGAGGAGGAAAGGAGGGAGAACGTGGAGTCGCCATGGTTTCCTGTCGCCGAAATTACGTACTTGGCGGTCAATATATCACCTCCAGAGGAGGTCAGGGTCCAAACCTGGGGAGGGGTGTGGGGGGGGTGTTAGTGTATATTCCGCAGCATAAGACGGATTGCTGCCGCTACGATCCAGCCCAGCCGTCCATCCATCTGTTCGTCCGCCAAGGTCCGCCAAACTCTCACCTCCCCATTGAATGTTGCCACCTCAACCCTCCAGCTCGTCTTTATGGTCGCACCATTCTCAACCGCATGGGATGCGTAGGACATGGGAATCAACCATGGGTCAACGACGACCTCATTCTTTATGTGAAGGGAAGCCTTCACAGACTTGTTGATGTTCGGCTCCAACGCCAACGTCTCCGACGCAGTAAGAATCTCGTCGTCGTTGTCACCAGCCTCGAGACTGTGCTGCAAAATACCCTCCAGCTTAGCACTGCCTTCACCATCGTCCCCCCAGTCGCACACAAGAGATCCAACTGGACGTGAAGGCAGGTTGAAGATTCTATTATGAGTTCGCATCAAGGAGATGCTGTCGCGAACGCAAGCGCGTTCGAGGCTGAACAGATGAGCATCAACACCAGTGCAAGCGATTCCACTGTTGTGTCCTGAAGCATGGGAGCAAAGGTTCGACTCTGCCTCGACTACACACACAGGTTTCGAGGTCTTTGTGATGCACACAAGTTGCTTCAGACACGCCAGACCGACAACACCACCTCCTATGATAACGAATTCGTATGTGTCGGTTGAGGTCATTCAGTTCATTTGCTTACCTCCCTTACCCATTCCCCTTCCACTGTCAGGCTTTCAGGATGCACACAGCGTCGCTGTTGGTTTTCGTATGCTCGTGCTCATTGTCAGACTCCTTTCTAGTTCATCCTTCAACCCCTCCTTCTCTTCATGTATCCAAAACTTGTGTAAGCTCTACCGAAGGGGACGAAAGTGGATCAATAACAGAGGCATTTTTGAAGGTACGAATATTTTCTGACGTAAATCGTCTTTATCTCTCTCAGAATTACGCCATGAAATTCAATCTCACTAAAAATGATCCCTCCCTACAGGTTCCCTCTGACAATCATATTCGTTCCCTAAAGCTCCCTCCAACATCCCTTGATTACCTGTCTCGGTTCCGGCAGCTTTATTTCGCAATGGCCGCGAAAATCATCCACTCTCGTTTCCCGGGTTCCTCTCAGTCCTCCGTTGTGGCTCCTAAGAGCAAGGACGAACTTGAAGTCTTTGAGGACTGTAGGCAGAGCCTTGAAAGGGCCGGGTATGTTGAGGTCACCGACCGAGACCTAGAAATATGCGAGGCGTTGAATGCGGGGTATCTTCTTCGTCTTTCGTTGGCGCCTGATCTCAGTAACCTGGACAAGAACCTTCGAATTGAGTTCGTGGGTGAGGATGGGATTTCCGGCACCGGCGCCTCCTTATTCGGTGGAAAGGTTGTCATGTTCCGCCGGGGATACGGGACCGAGGTCACCGACAACAGGCGGCTAATTATTCCCAAGCTCGACTATCTCCAGGCTTCCCTCGTTCAGAAGAATGCGGCTACAGTATCGGACAAGGTGAGAGGGAGCGAAGCGATAGCAAAAGGAACATGCTGCCTGTCAAGATAGCTAACAACCTTCCTTTCGTCGCTTCGCAGCTCTCGGAAGTTCAGAACAAGCTCGACGGTTTCATGGTAGAGAAGAAGGAGGAGATAGCAATGAAACTCCAGTCTTCCGTTGAAGAATCTCCCCCCAACGAGGAAGCAAATACATACGCAGAACCTCCTCCTTTCCAATCAGCTCTCTCCAGGAAGATCAAGGAATCCTCTATTGACACGGCCAGGAGGGTTCTCGACAACACAGACAGGGAACCGAAGAAGGTAAAACCAATCACTTTGAAAAGATACGGCAGCGGTTCCAACCCCCTCTCCGTCGACCCTTCTCGTGCCCTCGAGCCCTATCTTTGGGCTCCAGGCCCGGAAGACGGCGAGAAGGCCCCCAAAAACTCAGACTTCATCGCCCCCCGAGTTTCAATTTCCGACGTCGTTGATCTATTCAGTACTGGAGGCCGACGGAGGCTCATCAAGAGCCTCTTCAGCAAGTCCAAGCTTGTGGAGCCAACTTACCAGGAGCTCATTGTCATCCACAGGCCCGTCGTCCCTCCCTTGCGCCCTCCCCCCTTCTACAAGCGGATACCAAACTTCGTCTACAACCTCGCCGAGATTTTCAACGCGGACCAGAAGTTCCCCAAGAGATGGGAGCCTCCTCCGCCAGAGATCCAACAGGCTCAGATGAAGGTTTACACCGATGTGCCGATGGCCAACGTTCTCGCGTGCCTTCCCAAGTCCAAGCTCGTATTCCGGCCCGCAGACGCCTTGCGTCTGGACCTGATCTCGGCCCTTAGTGGCCTCGCCGTCTTTGCTACCCTAAGATTCGACAATCCAAAGTTTGACATCATTGCGATTGTCTCCGTTTCACTTTGGGCCCTCCGTCTCCTATTTCGGTACAGCAACAACTTAGCAAGGTACGACCTCCTTGTGAATAAGTTTTTGACGAGCAAGATTGCCAACAAGGGCATCCAGCAGGTACACGAGTTCCTGCTCAACCAGGAGGCCCTTGTGAAGGCCAGGAAGGCGGCATATATCTATGACTGGCTCATTGAGGACACAGACGTCGATGACCGGTACATCAACGAAGGCTTGGGCTTGCTCCAGGAGCTGAACATCGTTAACCAGCGGAGCAAGAATTTTGTGAGCAACAGCACTGTGGTGGATGAGGAATTGAAGGAGCGCTGGATGGGACTGTTTCGTTAAAGGGGGGTCGGGGTGGGGGAAGGTGGTACAAATTATGTGTATTATGTTTACTAACAAAACAAAGTAAACTTATTTGATCTTCATTTCTTCATTCACCTCGCCTTTCTTCGCTTCAAAAGACTCTCAGTTTGTTCGATTCTGCTCGTGTCCCTGTTTGAGTCGTAGAAGATCTCGACCCAGGCGTCCTTGTTGTAGTAAAGCGGCGACCCGAGTTTGACTGTGGAGCGAAGGTTCGCAACATAGTAAACCGAAGCGACAAGTTTGTGGACGATTGAAAGGGGCACGAAATAAGGGAGCTCCCAGAGTGTGACGATTGTGGTATCGTTGTGCATTTCACTGACTCGGTAACCTCCGATGAACATCGTGTAAGCTATGTAGAAGGGGTGAATAAGGAGAACTCCAGTGAACTGCTTCGCAAGTACTCCCAAAAGTCCAACTCGGAAGAGGTACGTGTCGCCCATCATCAGGAAAAGGACGAGGAAAGTCGAAATTTGAATCACAAGTTGCAGTCCAAACATGAGAACGAGGATATTCTTCGCATTCTCGGTGGTGTCATCCTTAACGAAGTCATCAAACTCGACCTGGGGGGATGGGGGAGGGTTCGAGATTGCGGGAGGGGGACAGGGTCAGCGAAGGAGACCCAATAACACAGGGTAGCACCAATAGGAGGAATGGGAGCGAGGAATGGACGTGGAATACCACGAAACCCCCCCAGTCCAAATTCCAAGTCCTACAAACCCTCGGCAACAGCCCCATTTCAATTTCAAAATCACTCACCGATGAGTTAAGCCCTAAATCGCAGAGCAGTAATATCACCATGATGAATACCTTCAACAAGAAAACTCTGTGCGACCCGCGCTCCTGGCGGTCCATCGCCTGCTGCAGGGGGAAAGAGGGCCCAGGGTCGAGGGTGAGGGTGAGGGGGTTTCATTGGGCAGGCAAGAGGAACATACATGAAAGAAGAAGAAGAAAAAGAAACAGGAAACCCATACTCACTTGTTCACCGGGTCCGGCCATTATTTAAACGATTCTGATTGGTGCTCAAGCCTTCTTTTGCCTTTGACCCCTCCCCCCTCCCACCTCCCTGCATACAAAATTTGTTGGTGGTTTTAGCGTTTACCTTCATCCGCGCCACTGATCCTGACCTCGGATATCATGGAGTCGCCAAGATCAGCTCTCAAGAGCTTCCAGACGTCCACCCTCCAACCAACCTCCCCCCTAATGGACGACTCTGCCTCAAACACCTCTGATTCCACTCTTGATGAGTATCCCGCGTCGAAAGAGTTGCAGACAAAACTCTCTAGTGTATCATCCGCCGTCAGCAGACTCGAAGGATCAATCATAAAAAGTCAGAAGGTGCTGGATGGCATGGATCATGGCGATGGAGGGAACAGGCCTGGTGAGATTGATGCTGCAACAGGCGAGCGGAGCGGTTTTCTAAGTGTTTCCCGATCGTTCCCGATGCTCTGTTCGTCGTGCTAATCCCCCTCCTCCCCTCTCCCCCCCAATAGAAGCGCAAGCAACCACTCTCCCTGCCAAGCAGAGGAATTTCACACCCTTCAAGAAAGGTAGACTACAGGCTGCTGCCGGGGCGTCTCCGGACAGCGGACAGAGCAGTAACAACCAGAGCTGCAGCATGGACGACGGCGACGCCGAAACTGAGAGGAGTTTCGTCATAACTCCCGAGAACAACAAGAAGTCAAATTCCTCAAACCCTTCCACAGACAAGCACACTCCTTACAGGAAGAGGACGGAAACCCCCAGGCTGGACTCTCTGCTCTTGAATCTTTCATCCGTCAAGAAGCAGAAGAAGATGACAAAGGATCAACCGAGGAGGACGGGAAAGACTACTGCGGCTGCGAGGTCCTCTCCCAGCAGGGCCACGTCCTCCTCGTCGTCGAGAGTTTCAGCGTCAGCGTCAGCCTCCATGCCAACAGCACAGCACGAGAGACTCAAGACCGATCTCAAGGCCGCGAACTCAAGCAACCTTCAACTGCAACAGAAGCTGGACGAGATGTCCTCCGCCGCCTCGGATGGAGCAAGGGAACAAGTCAAGGCCGAGCAGCAGGTTCGCAAGCTGGAGTCCGACCTCACCGAGGCAAGAGACAGATACGAGGAGAGCAAGCGGGCCATATACGAGGAGGTGGAGGAGCTCAAGGGTGAACTGAACGATTTATGGGGCAAGATGGAGAAGGACAACAGGAAGCAGGGCAAGGCTCTCACCAAGAAGGAGAGGAAGGTAGTAGTCTTGGAGGAGAACCTGGAAGAGATGACAGCAGCCATGGATTTCGCCGACCAGCAGGTGAACAACCTCACCAACCAGCTTTCGCAGTCCAAGGCCCAGGTGGCAACCCTTACCGCCAAGGTCGAGAGCCTCCAGAACCAACAGCTCATGTACGGGGGTGGGTACCAGCAGCAGCAACAGAACCAGTTCAACGCATCGCAACTTTCTGCCTCTATCCAGGAGGTGCACAGGCTGACGGGAGAGATGAACGGCCTAAAGAACAGCCTGGCACAGGTCAGGCAGCAGCTCGCCGATGCGACGAGCAAGGACTCAGCCCAGCAGGCCCGAATCCAGCAACAGCAGGCAGTCATCGGCGACCTGAACGGGAGGGTTAGCGAGTTGCAGAGCCAGAAGATGGACCTCAACTCAACTTTGTCAACGTTAAGGCATGAACACAGGGAGACGACCAACACTCTCAGGGTTACTGTGACAAAGTGCGAGGACCTTAGGTCGGAAAAGCACCACATCAAACTCGAGCTATCTACAATGAAGTCCAAGCTGAACGATCTAATTACCAAGACGGGGATGATTGTCGAGAGAGAAAAGATACAAGCAGGGGAGCTCGCCGGCTTCAAGGAGAGGGAGACGACAATGAGGAAAGAAATTGCCGGACTCGAGGCCGCCGTCAGGGAAAGAGAGAGAGAGAAGTCAGCTTGGCGGAGTACAAGCTAAAGGGAGGAGCGGGGGAGGTCGTTGAGCTCACCGAGGCCTGCCAGAAGTTGGACAAGGCGGCGAAGAAGCTGGAAGGGGAGCTGAAGGAGGTAGAGGAACAGGTAGAAAAGGAGAAGATCGACAGAGACAGGATTATGTGCATGAGGAACGAGGAGATGAAGCACTTCACCGAGGCGATGGGCTACTTCAAGGAGAGTTTAAGGGAGGTGGCCGAGAGCCAGCACCAGCAGACAATAATGAGCAATGCCTTCGGCCTCGAAAGCCACGAGTTGCGCGAACAAATAGCAAAGCTCCACCAAGAAAAGGCCTACATGAGGGAAAACGTTGAGGAGCTCGGGCAAGATGCGGAGGAGCTCATGAGGAATCCCATGTCTCCAGTTCTCCAGAACAAGAGGAAGGGCTGCACGACTCCCAAGAAAGTGAGTGGGTACGCAATGGGGAGTGTCCTCGGCACCCCCCTGACCACATCGAAGGTCATCGGGCACCTCGAGCAAACGGTGGCAAGGCTTCAGCAAAAGATTGGGGGCA
>Ga0115006_10001208_pt1 | contig 15730 bp, 6 predicted proteins | sample ArcOceMetagenome_3_FD_88943 | JGI IMG/M metagenome (GOLD analysis project Ga0115006, IMG submission 88943) | Marine eukaryotic phytoplankton communities from Arctic Ocean - Arctic Ocean- Svalbard ARC20M Metagenome | ecosystem: Environmental > Aquatic > Marine > Oceanic | place: Arctic Ocean...
CCAAGTCAAGTGAATGACTCCAGGCATGTAAAGCCGCCGTGGCAAATTGTTGGTTGGGTTATGAGTCGAGTGAAAGACCCCCGAGTCAAGTGAAAGACTCCAGGCAGAGAAGTGCCCCGATGGGTTATGTGCGAGTGAGGTGACCTTAGAAGGGGTTACGCAACCTCTTTTCCCCCGAGCCAAGTGAATGACTCCAAGAAGGGCTCGAATGGGCCGGCTAACGCTCGGGCCCCTCCGAGTCGGCCCGGGACTCGGACCGTGTTCCAGTTCCAGTTCCAGTTCTTTTACTCTCCTTAAGTGACGATAAAAAACAAAAAAATTCTCTGCCTGTTCATAGCGAGGCGCTCGATGGGTGACGCAGACGGTCACCGATCCCGACGACCAAACGCGGGCGATGAACTCCCGCGCCAGGCAAGGCGAGGGCGGCCAGAGTTGCCGGCCTGTGCCGCAGGGGTGGCGGTTGCGCTGCTGCATCTTTTATGCACGGTGCAAACAATAGGTGCCTTGAAACTCAGCGACACGCAAGCAATGTACACCGGCCTCATCCGAAAGGTTGGCGAAGAAGACGGGGACACAAGTTACATACTGAGCTTCGGGCCGGACAACGACGAAGTTCAATTTCGCTTGTGCATGTCGCAGGGATACTCAGGAGAGGGGCTGAGTCCTGATGCGACAGTAGCAGATCCAGATGGAATGTCAGTCAGATGTCTCAAGGACTACGTGGAAACAGTGGACAGCAGTAAGTCAGCGCCGTCGACCGGGGTGTCTGCCTATGATCCCATCAGTCAGGTTTGGTTTCACGCCAACGGCGAGGACGGATTTGCGTCTGCGTATGTGACAAGCGTCAACATCATTCAGCATGGCTCAATAGGACAGGCCGGCGTAGAAAATGAAGAAATGGAAACGTCCTTCACGCTCTCTGCGCTGGAGTACAATCGTGCAGACGACAGTCTCTTCGGGGTGGTCACCTACTCATCGGGTCAGCATTACGTTGTGGCCATTTCAGGCTCTGAACAATCTCCAACGTGGGACCCCACCGGCACAGGACACGAAGCAGACTCTCCATGGAAAGGATACTTCTCTTCAAGTGATGAGCGACCGAAAAATAAGCCATGGAACAGAATTCTCACTTTCCGCCACATATATCGGCTTCGCGAGGCCACTGGTGTGGTCCCTGCGCTGTCGGGGATGGAGCCAATTCGGCAGGTGTACGTGTTCATCGTCATCGAAAATGACGACCCATTCCTGTACATCGTGGGGACTGGCATGGACCAAGGCGGCAATGCTGTCGCCTGCAATACTCAGAATAACCTTGACCGGCTCGTTTGTCCAGAGTGCACCGGATGCCTCTACGACAAAGTTGGCATGCCTGGCGTTGCCACATCTATGGAGGTGTACTACACCAATCTCCCGCCGGGCCCAGGCGAAGATTCTGCGGGCTTTGTCTACATGATGGTGAGCTGATACTGTTTTTGTTGCGTGATGTGTGTGCAATATATGCGTGGATGCAGTACACACGCCCAACGCACGTGCACGTGCGCGTGCGCGTATGTAAGGGCCATTATATAACGGCAAGATATCACTCGAACACGCGTGGGGCATGACACGCAAAACGCCCTTTTCAAGGCGCCTTTGTTGACTCCTGGCGTGTCTCCACAGGTCTACAACACGTCGGGGCACTTTTTTATGCAATTTGACATCGACACTGGGATCATGTATGCCGAAGAAGCCACAATAGTGGAAGATGCTGACGCGCGGGTGGTGGTAGGCCTGTCGGCCTTTGCCCCGACGGGCTTCGGGATGGCAGACCAGCTCAATCCCTTCTATGGAGTCAGTGGCGCCTTATCTGCAGAGGTGAAGAAGATGGTGACCTATTCATACATGACGCGCACTAGCTCGCTTTTTGTCAACGGCTCCAACACGAGCCGTGAAGAGACTATGCACGAGAAGCATGGGACATTGCAGTCCCTGTCTTGGGGCAAGGTGACAGGCAGGGAGAACAAAAAGCCTGACGAGCCCATTGCCCAGCGCAACAATATCTCGGTGGGCCCTGGGCTCGATTTTGTATCCCTCGAGGCGCAACAGACTACGATCCCTGTCGCCGAGGAGACTTACCCGCTGTATTCGCATATAGATGGCGGTGGCTACATTAATGTGATTGGAGGGCCCTTTGTTGATGCTCCATCGATGTCCTGCAAGTGGACAATCATCTCCGACCACTGCACTCGCCTATCAAGTACTCCACGCGAGTATACCCAACAATGTCTTCTCTACAGCACGGAGACGGTGTACGTCAATGCGACATATATTGTGTGCATCACGCCGCCTGTAACCCATGCGGTGCTGGCAGAAATGACAATTTCGCTTTCAGGCGTTGTGTGGTCGTTCCCAACTGGAGAGACTTTCGTGTTTTTCACCACTGGCAATCCGTCAGGGCGGCAGCCGCTGTTTGGCAGCTCCAAAGGCCTCAATGTCTTGAAAGTGCAGGGAGTCAACACCAAGTTCTTGTCATGGGAAGAAAACACAAACATCCTCGCAGACTCGCGGTGCGAATTCGGCGAGTACACTGACTTGCGGACGTACATGACAGATGACGAAATGACCTTCAATGATGCCACGTGCATCAACATTACCATTGGGCCTTTGACCGAAGAGTATTGCGCCTTCACGTGCAAGTCCCCGCACATTCCTCACGAAATGTGTCTCTATGACGGACCCTTCCGTTTGTGCCCGCAGGATGCAAAATACACTCTGGACAAGTGCGAGCATTTGTGCACGGAGTTCATTCCAGAGTGTCCGAGGGGCTCCGTGGATTTGGTTGAACTCCAGGGCAAATGCCGGCCGCTGATCGACCTCAACGTCAATGTCCCCTTGCGCCTAGGTCCATCTGCACGTGCTGTTTCGACCCATGCTCTTACAGGAGCTATGCCTTATATAACTCTGTAACACATGCTGCTCAGACACGTGCTATTTCAATCTGGATTGTGCGCGCGACGTCAACATTCCCTTGCGCCTAGGCTCGCCCCTGGCCTAGTAAAAAAAGTGCTATTCTTTGCTTGTAATGCTCTGTGCTCCCTTCTGATTGAATCTCAACATTCTTGCACACAGTGTTTGGCGCCTGGAGCCGAGAAGGAGCACGCTTCCCCCAGGGCCAGCGCATTAATTATGGGCAATTTTACTATACATCGGGGGGTCCACCCATCGTTCTGGGAGCGCGATTTACAAAAGACATATCGGGACTCGAGATTGAGTTCGATGTAAGTACAAACAGAGGGAAGTCTGGTTCAGTCACAGCCGAAACACTGTATCAGTCTGCGGATGATATCCTGCTCGATCCGAAACAGGCCTTTGGCGTTGGGGCCTTTGCCACCTGGCCAAGTCGCAAATTTGTCATTGTTTCCTTCGGGAGAGACGCAACAATCACTTCTCAATCGTATCCGCAGTGGCGTCCGTTTGTCATTTCGGACTACTTCGATCAATACGCCCTGATCGGTGATGGCGAGACCTTTACAATTGATCCGATAGCTCCCGAAGACAAACCTGCCACCTTTGCAGTATTGTCAGCACCAAAGTCAGTGAGCTACTGTTCCGATTGGCAGCTCAGTGCCCAAGACTCGCAAGGCGGTGGTGGTCGGCCCCTGTCATTCGGATGGTTTGTTACAGTCAGGCCCATGCTGGAAACTCACGATTATGCAGACCTTGACGACTACGTGGCCTGTGATACGAACAATGGGACTGAAGCCCAGTGCCCAGCATGGGTTTCTCGACTTCAAGACACTCTGAGCCGGCTGCCTGCGACTCAGCCCTTCATAAAGTTTGTCAGCAAGGCACAATCGTTTTCACAAAAGGGCAGCTGTAATGTCGAAGCAACTTGTGCGCAGGGATTACATGTGTGTTTTGATGGAACAGATGGAACAGGTGGCACAGATGTGGAATGCGATATCAAGCCTGGATATCTCTACACATGGCGTGCAGTCAGCTACAGTTGGCTCTGGAGTCCTGGGGTGCAAATGTCAATTCGAACCTTTACGTGTGGAAGCTCCCCTGTACCCCGTGACCTTTGGATCAATCCTCGCGAATACATAACGTGTCCAGCAATGAGTCTCAAGAATTCTGATCCAACCTGCTATGAATTGTTGCAGAATGCTCCGAGCTGCGAGCCCTGGGCATCATTCACAACCAAAGTCAGCCCGAAGCCGATGCTGGAGCTGGAAATTCTGGGGCCTAGCGAGATGAAGCTGCCCAGCCCAAAGCTTAACTTGGTGCTCCGTGGTCGCATTAATACACAGAGTTTGCTGGTCTGTGAATTCCCTGATGGTGCCTTTTCACCTGCCGACATCCTACGGATGAAAGGCGTGGGATCCACCGAAGCGCTGACAAGCACCCTTTCATCGAAGTGGCGGATCATTCGAGAGCCCTTACCACCTCCAGACACTCCACCCGAGGCCTGTGCACAAGATGATATGCCCATTTGCTCAAGCGACACGAGTGCCAGCAACTACTGCATGGAGGACCTCACGGGCAATCCCTCACACGAGTCCCTTGTTTTAAATCTGCCTGAAAACTTCTTCAAGCCACAAAACAGCTACTTTGCGACGTTGACGAATGGAATGCAGGGGAAAGATGACACCATTTGTTCAAGTCTCAAGATCTTCCTCGATGAAGAGCCCCTAGAGGTAGATCTCTACATGGGCATCTATGCGGACAAGGATCAACCGAAAGAAAGCGCCATGGGTGGCATCAAGCGAGCATATAATCTTGGTGTGGACATAGGAGACGTCCAATCACCGACCGCAAAGCAGGAGATGCGCTTCTATGCCAGGGTTTTGAACCCGCGACAGCCACCGACGTGTGCAGGCTGCTCAATCAAGTACCTGTTTGATTGGAAATGCAGATATTGGCAGAAGGATCTCTACAAATATTGGGAGCCCTCGAGCTTTGTTGATGCACCGAAGAGCATTGTGACTGATTGCTCCTGCCCTACGGGTGATGCCGAGCATCGCACGTGCATCAAAAGTTGGGGGTTGGGAAATGATACCGAAGTCCTCTCACCGTTCACTGAGTCGTCGGTGAAGGTGGAAGAGGTCAAGTTTACTGGAAAATTCAACTTCACCTTCGAGTTCACGGTAGTGGTCACTGAATTTGTTGAGCGTTCTGGCTTCGGGCTCGACATTGGTCGATCGGCATCAGAGGACATGCGCGCTACCATTTATAATCAATTTGACTCGCGTTTCAAAAGCTACTTGGCGCATCGGGAGATTAATCTTGACCTGGTGATCGACAAGTCAAAGCGCCCATCATCCGTTACTGTGAACAATTTGGTGCCCTATACACCGCTCATCGTGAAGAATTACATCCGACACGGTGCTACTGATGAGTATATTGAACCAGAGCAGATCCCAATGGGCGAGGAGAGTCCACCGTTCCTGTGCCCGGGAAGACTGCCAGAAGATGTGAATGGTATCGACCGGATGTGCTGGTATCAGTGGGTAGAATTGGTGGGCACGGATCTATCTGATCCGACTTTGTCTCTCTATCCGCCGTTCCAGCCCTTGTCAGCTTCATCAAACTTCGGACTTCGTACAGGTCTGATGCAGGCAGACAGTTCTTTTGTCATTCGCCTCAACATGATCAAATCATTAGATGAGACGTCGGAGGAAATGATGTACTCATTCTGGGAGCAGCGGGTTGTAATCAATGCTATTCCTCGCAATGGCTACATTAAAATCGAGCCTTCGTGTGGCTTTGGCATCCTCGATGACTTTACCATCACTGCACAGGATTGGAATGACGACCCTGAGGATCTTCCTCTGTCATATGCATTCTCGTATCAACGAATGGGCTATGAGAAACATCCCACTTTCTTCACCGAATTCTCATACTCTCCGCAGATTGTCTTCAAATTGCCATATGCACAAGCGGGATTCAATTGTAAGGGCAGGATGGCCGACGGCACCATTTCTGATGGCATCAAAGATTCAGAGTTCTGCAAGTTACTTGACGTGAGCGTGACTGTTCGCAACGTCAACGCTGCTTTCATTATTTCGTCAACAACAGTGGACATCTGGCGCCCCCAATTCGGTAGTGACAATGCCTTCCAGCGCGGTGGAAAGCTCAACGAAGATCAGCCCGAGCCTGCACCCGGCTACGAGGACTGCCATGGACCGCATGAGGATTTGGGCCTCATAAATCCTCTTGTCTTTATGGGAGACCGCCTGACGCAAGGATTTGCTTATGGGTTTACCAACAAAAATCAAGTCAAAATGGACATGGTGATCAGAAATGCTGCTATCTTCTACAATAATGAAAAAGATCAGGTGGACAATTTGGTCGGACAGAAGGATCCCGGATATTCTGACAGCTTTATTTTTCGAAAGACCGTCTTAGAAAATATTTTTTTGAAGCTGCTTCCTGATTCATTGGGCATGTTGCCAAACACGGCAGAAGGCATGGAGTCCTTGATATCTGCGCTGTATGAAACGTATGGCCACCCGCAAGGGATGGAGGAATTGTGCTTTTCTAGCACCCAAAATATTGAGAACTTGATTCATGTTATAGAATCCACTCTCGGATACATCACGAAATTGAAGCTCGTGGTTCGATTTGGCCTGATCAGCAACTTGGTAACTCTTGCCGATTCATGCACTGAATGCCTGATCGCGGGAACCCCTGTGCTACCAGAAATTCTTCGGAGAGTGTCTACCGAGACGAATGGTCCAATGAGCAAGCAGGGTGCTAAACAGGTTCGAGAATTAAGCTCTGAGTTGACGGAACATCGCCTACAAATTTCGTGGGACTTCAATACCAAGTTTGCAGAAGACCTCTGCGGAGTGACGACCTTTTCGAAAGATGAAAAGACTGACGAACAGACGCTGATTCAGGGCAATCGACACTCGTTTGCTTTCAGGCGAGCGTACCCATGGACACCAAACACTGGCTTTGAACTCTCGACCCCCGAGTTCGTTGCTGATGGGGAGCGCAAGTGCGGTCCGATTGTCGTCAGCGTCACGGAAGGAATTGGAAACGGCAAAGTAGACGTGTGCGTTGCAGTTTTTCATTACAATCCCGTCAAGTTTGACAGTGCCATGTCAGGCAGTTTCACAACTGATGGTGAATCTCAGCGCCAGTACGACGTGCCATGGCCGCTCAGCACCAAACTGTGTCCAGTTCGTGTCACCACTCACCAAGCGCCACGCAATTCGCCCGATGATAGAATCTTCTTAAAAACAACTGTGAAATTTGACCTATCGCATGAAACAACGCTTGCGCGCAACTGGTTTGTACCTAAGGCCCCAGACCGCTACAGCACCACCGAGGATCACAATCCACCGGCATTCAACAACTTCGCGTACCAGGACATTTTCTTTTCCGGGATCTGTGAGGAGTGGGGGATCACTTCCACGGGGATTGGTTCGTGGTTTGAGGCTCGTGAGGTGAACCAGACAGTCCAATACAACGACGCTGGAATAGAAATCAACCAGGCTCCCTTCTTTGCGCACGAAAGCGTGGATGCTTGCTTGAAAATGCACCTGCCTTCAAATGCGGCTCGTGAGCCTATCCCCGAAGAGATTGCAAGTGGCATTGTTACCTGTCACTTTGATCCTGTGGATAGAAACTTTGCTAGTTCTTTGGATGCCACACTGTCTGGCCTGTACGGCGTGGTGGTGGAGCGGGCAGACTGCCAGGGAAGTTTTAGCAAGCATGAATCTCTTGCTAGTACCCTCGACTTTTCCATAGCACAGATGGATTATGCGCGTTTGAACGGAGAGTCGTGGCCGGCGACGCGATCAGTGTGTGACAAGTGCTCAAAGTGTGGGGGCTATAACAACGACTGCGAGCTCGGATGTGACAGCAAGTTTCCGTCTCGCCGGAAAGTTGACCTGTGCGGCACGTGTGGTGGCGCATGCTTTGGTCCGGAAACTGAAATAGGCAAGGACGTTCTGACTGGAGAACCAGTCTACGGTGAATGCTCTCAATCGCAGTGTTCGGATCTCATCTTGATCTTTTGTGCTGGGGAGCGTCCACGGACGACAAGATACTGGTTCGGTCGAGGGCTTTGCAACGACCCCTCCGCCGTGCGCCCGCCTGGAATTTGCACCAACATCATTGCGGGAACGTGTCAAGACTGTAAACTGACGCCTGGAAAATGTGAATCGTGCCAAAAGGAAGTGAGGTCTGAACAGTATGCCGTAGACTCGCAGCATCTTACCATTCGCGAAGATGAGCCTTACACAGTGCCGCCGAATAATCTCACTCTTGTTTCTGAACAGTTTGCTTTACGGACAGTGGTGATGCACTTGTGTCCGATAAATGAGGCGTGTCGCCGCTACATTTGGGAGTCTGGAAAAGACCTTGGCAAGACGCCAAGGTGTGAAGACCTTCTTAGCATTATCCCAGACTGCGCTCTCCAGTGCGGCTCAGAGCATGACTATTTCGACAACTCAATCTTCTGTGCTGCAGGTGACTTTGAACTCCCAAGAGCAGGCAGCACTTGTCAACGGGTAGCAGGGTCTGCTGAAAGTGCACCAGGCACCTTCGTGCCTGCACTCGATCCCGATGCGCCCGCTCGCATTGCCGGCACGTTGTGGAGGTGCACTGGCACACCGCTGCAAATCAACAGAGCGCTCCAGGGACTTATCTACACGCCTCCTAGGCTATACACATCAGGACGCCCCCCACAGTCGTACGTCTTTTGGCGCTTCACCTTTGATGTTGTGGACCCCCAAGCTTACAGGAAAGATGTCAACGTGACCGTGCTGCCTGTAAACTCCCCGCCCAAGGTGTCAGGCGGGGCAACGTTCAAGGTTCAAGAAGACCGGCCTACAATCCTGTCGCCAAAGACGCCTGGCAAACCTGGCCTACTAACTGTCGCCATCCTTGATGATGCAGCATACCAATTGCCGCATGAAATCAGCGTTGCTTTGACTGTGCATCCAGAGGTAGGAAGTGGCAGCATCAGTATTGGCGGCTCCAGGCACCCACCACTGTGCCCTGGCTGTCCGCCGGGTAGTGGGGGAGCAACAATGCTGGACGAGCACACGTGCGTCTGTCGGAATGGTGCACACTGGTCTGAGGGTGTGTCGCCGTGGTATGGTCCGGGTCACAGTCTGGTTGTGCATGCATCCATGCGCCTTATGAATCAGACGGTATTACCGAATCTGGAGTACGTTTCAGGACCCAACCTTTGGCGAGACTATCTCCTTGATTTTAAAGATCGTATTCAGGTCATGGTGGCTGACAATGGTTACGCGCAGTGGAACCACAGCGTGAGAGCGCATGCAAACTTCAGCCCCAATCTGACAGACTCGAACGAGGTAGAGATCACTGTCGACAAGGAGAATGACCCACCCGTGCCTGTGATGCCCGATTCGATCACGATTATGCAGGGCGAAAGGGGCAGGTTGATCGGTGGACACTTTGTCGATTTTGACGCGATTGACTTCGCCGAGGATCCCTTCTCGATCATCTATGACCTGGGGATAGAGGTTGAACAAGGATATGTTGGCCTAGACATGGCTGCGGCAAATTGCTCCATTTACTTTCCTCCAGTTGTGGTCTTGCCTACTCCTCTGGTGTCATTGAATGTGGATGCACGCAACGAATACAGGACGCAAGCCGTTACGTCGACAGCCGGCATCTTTCTCGATGGCTCTGAGGTGCATAATGACAATGCTACATTGTTTTTTGCACGCTGAATATATTAGCGCACCACAGTAGCCCAGTGGAACCACGGAGATGTTAGAACGCTTTGGGTCTACTTTGTCGTAGATCTATAGAGGACGTGTACATAGACACCTTTTTTACACCGTCTTTGATAGCGATTTTTTTCTGACTGCTGTCGTTGACCTGTCTCAGTATTGCAAAACGGAATTTTGGGAAGAATGGGTTGAACCAGCAACGCCTGCAGAATGCATTGCAAAAAAGGGCATTTTCGAGGACGACGTGTGCTGGGGCCGACAAAAATGCTCCAAGATTCCATTTCTCAAATTCGACCTGGCTGAGTTTGGATCTAATCTTCAGTACTCTAGTGCCACAGTGACGCTCCGCATGTATGTTATGGGCTGCGCTCCTCGACGCTGCAAGGATGCTCTGTCTGAATGTACTCCATTCGTTGCAGAACAATCCAGCCAAGATTTTTGCAGAGACAGAGGTCTGTCGGGCAAAATCTCTGTAAATGCAGTGTCGTGTCACTGGTCCGTTGATGGAGAGCCATATATCAACTATGAACTGCTCAGGACCCTTGAAGTGGAGCAAACGCCGCTTGAGTTAGGCTCGGCATTCGTTGATGTGCGAAAGGATACGTGGATCGAAATTCCCCTCGACATAAAACAGGTCAGGACCGCATCCGAAGCGTCACAATACAGCCCAGCAGACCAATTGTGCTTGAATATTGTAGCTGATAAGTCTATAGACGAGACTATTGTGATATTCGGAGCCCAAAGGGATCAGGAAACGATTCAGTACAAACTGCAATCTCCGAGGTGTAGGTCCTGTGATGACTTCACACGTGCTGGATTTGGCAAGATGCCACTGCCGCAATTGGTCCTGGTGCAGGGACGCTCGTACAATTGCACAAGCACAGGCTGCTCAGCTGACTGCTCAGGAGATAAGGGTTACAATGTGTACTCGGATGAATGCACTGGAACTCTTTGGACATGCGGTGAATTTGACCAGCCTCCAGGATACGACCCCAAAACTTGCGCCGTCAATGCACGGGTTCGCGAGCAAGAGCAGCTTTTATGGCAGCCGTCTTTTGGTGCTTGCATATTTCACATGAGTGCCGGCACAACGATTCGCGATTCGAGAGTACAAGTACGCGGCACGATTGAGCCATTGAATGTGCTGCTTAGTGACGTGGTATATGGAAACCCTGATCCCTTCAACAACGCGATGGGCACCAATCTGGAAAACCTTACCGTGTCGATTCGGGACACTAGTGGAAAGTACGCCAGGCTCGAGGAAGGCGGATGGTTTCGCTCTGCCGAGGAAGCAAAGTACACAGGCGTTGCGAAAAGCTTGATTCGGGTCATTCCGCGCAAGTTCGATCCTCTCGAGATCGATATGGTACCTGAATACTCCGAGCCGTGGGTAAGTGCGCTTAAAACTTTCTTGCGTAAATGAATCCGACCCTCCTGGCGTTTGTTTATTCTTATTTTGACCCATTTCCCTTTGTATGTATGTCGCCTCTCGCAGCTAGCAAATCGCCTTAAGAACGGCCAGTTGCCCACGTATGTGATGCTGGAAGATTGCGGGAACCGGCCAATCGATGACTGCGATGATTGTGAGTCCGACTGTCCAACTCTGTTAACTATCAACCCTGATATGATCCCGGGAGAATCACCGCATTTAAAATTCACGGTAGAAATTTCGAGCAAGCTCGGTACAATTTCTGTGCCCAAGCGTTTGCGCAGCAAATTGTTTTTTTCGAAAGGGACCTACAGTCTGGACGGCAGCGAGCCGGGCTTTCGTGATCGGGTCGTTCGCTTCACGGGCTTTATCCCTGACGTTCGAGAAGCTCTCAAAAACCTTAAATACCACACGCGGCAAGACGAAAATCTCCAGTACAAAAATCAACACACTGGCCGTTGCTCGAGACCATGCTTCCTGAGCGACATCGGGCCTGCTACATTTGAAAATGCAAAGGAGACGGCCGGTTGCGAGCAGGGCTGCTCATCGCTTATCCAGTAAGATGCGAATTTGTTTGCCTTTTCTGTTTGCGTTAGCTCGCTATATGTATACACGCATAACGACTGAATCGTATGTGACATCTTACAGTGCCCGAGTCAATGACTTCAATGATACCATGTACAACGAGGAGGAGTCGGCGGTCTATCTCGACGCGGTCGTGGTGACTTTTGACGACATGGCAGCAACCGGCATCGGCCTCACTTCATTCAGCACAGTGCAGCTTTACAATATCTACACGCTCGCTGTCAACGACAAGCCCTGCACAGTGTTCGGGTTCGGAGGAGAAGTCACAGACGGCTGTAGAGAGCGATGTGCAAGTCCCATCCTTACGAGCAGTTGTGAGATCGTATACTCAGACTCCTTTGATCCAATTGGCAGTGCTGGTAATCCTTACGATATCCTTCAAGACGTGACGCGCGTGTACCGAGAAGACGACGTCGAGGCTGTGAAGCTCGGCAAAATGGTCATAAAACCCCTCGATATGTATGACTCCAGGTGAGATCTGGTGTGCAAATTTGATGAGATAAAGCATCTGTCTGTTGTGTTATATTTTGTAGGTAAGATGAAACTATTGCGCAGCTGAGTACCTTGACCTTATCAAAAACCTTGCAGCCGCCTGGAGTGCCGCACCATGCTGGCGGATGAGCTGTCCGACCGAGGTCAAAGCACCTATGTTTCGCCAATCTGGGTCAATGATTGTCCCCTACTGTCCGTGCGCATCTCTGCTCTTCAAGGCGAGGTAATCATTTCAAAACAGAGCGCGAGTCATGTTCACCCTTCAAGGTGCAGGGCTTAAATTTCGTGTCCTGCGAATGACACAGGCGATCAGATTATGCTCTTTCCTTTGAACTGAAAATCTGTTCTCGATAACAGGTGTCTTTGAACAATCGTGAGAACCTGTTCTTCGTGTCTGGAGGCTCTTCGCGGTATGCCAACGTGATTGAATTCATCGGCCATCCGGTAGATTGCAACGTTGCTATGCGAATGGTCTTGTACAAGATGTCGACCTCAGCTGCAAACTACAATTCTGCCCGCGGCATAGAACAGGTCACGTTTCTCATCAATGATCAGGTGAGATCGAATTCCCCCCTCCGTTTGAATTTCCCCCCCCAATGTGAACCAAGGACACACTTTTTGCGGTCGGCAACTTCTGCTCGTTGTTTCCGTGTATAAATTCAATGCTTCAATCGGTGTGCTGCGGCATTGATCTGGCCCTTCAACAGCGCACATTGACGATTTTGTTGTGGCTTGACTGTTTAGGGGTTTAGCGGTGCGGACAGCACAGGAGAGTTTCCAGGAACGAGTCAAATCTCGAAAACCGTTGTCAACATCGACATTTTGCCGGTGAATGATCCTCCGATAGTGACCATGCCAAGACCGACCGATTTTATCGAGTTCGAAGAGCACATGATACCGCAGCTTCAATCTGTCACACTTCCACCAGGGCCAGACGGAATGGATGTGCAGGACACAGATTCGTTTGAGTGTGGATCATGCTCCTCACAGCCGGGCACATTCGCTGTCATAGAGCGAGCAGCATGCGAACAGGTGATAGATCCAGCTACAATCAGCGAAACAGATCCTGAGGGCTTTTACAGTGAATGGGAACCTGGGCGTATCACCGTGACAGTACAAGTGAAATATGGACGCTTGTCAGTTCCAACGAGGGCCGCCCCCGGAGTGGTTCCGCTTCCAGATTGGGCGAAACTTGTAGTAGAGACGTACCTTGATCACACTTGCAAGGAGACAAGGTGTCAAAAAAACAAGAGCCCAGGTTCGTGTGATCTAGAGCCCGGCTGTACGTGGAATGGGCGAGGTTGCTGGTGCAGTAAAGTGAATCCTGGAGCCCACTGCAGCACGATTAAGATGCGCGGGCCTTCGGAAGCCATTCGTGCTGCCATAGCAGCTCTGCAATACATTCCAGAGCCGTACTTCAACAAGCTCACTCGATTTCATCTTGGCGAAAATGAGCTTCTGACCATGACAGCAACTGATAAACGCCGTCCGGACGTAGCATCAGATCCTGACTTCTATTGCGGTGACAGCAGTCAGGTCGATCCGAGTGATTTTTTCCCAAGTGGAGAGATTAGCATTCAGCCAAAGCCCATGAATGATCCACCAGGAATTGAGTTTTCCCCTGAGATTCAGAACCCTTCCTTTGAGTATCCAGCCATTTGTCAGGGCCCTCTGCTGTGCGACATGTATGAATCATCTTGCATTGGCGTCACATTGCACGGGGTACAGGGGTGGGTGAGTGAAGGTGAAGCTGGCATCACATTCAAGGGATGGAGTGGGGACTGTAATTCTGCTGCCGGCACGCAGCATGTGTTTCTCCACAGCCACGATTACAGCTCGCAGGATATCAAAGTTCCCAGTGTATCACAAAATTTGACAGGATTTGTCCTGGGAATGGAATACACGGTGACTTTGAAGGCATCCACTCGCACTGTCAAAGACATGGGATGCTCGCTCAACGTTTCAATGATCGAAGATCCCTCCGGGACGTCTGCATGGTTGTACAGCGATGAAGTGTCGGAAGCATGGAAAATTGGGCTTCTGAAAATGGACACATTGTCCCAACCCGGAAACAAAGGCATAGATACTTGGCTCCAATGTCGAGCTTGGTGTGATTTATCGCGTTTTACGGAGCAGGTCAACCCAGGACCGTCGACCGATCCTTTCAGTCCAACGCCAGATATCACATTTATTGCTCATAGCTATGATTATGGCATCAAGATCTTTGCAGACCGTCTTGAATCCCAACTTGGAGACAGAATGGTGTTTATCGATGATCTCCAAATTAAAGTAATCCGAATTTTGTGTCTGGAGGACATCCCGTTTTTTATGGAGGGACTTAGGATCATAGATCCTGATGTGACGGACGGTAGTAAGGAATGGGGGAAATCTCGACCCGGCGGCAAATTTGTGTTTGAGCTGATGGTGACTGCAAAGCAAGGCACATTTGATTTGACTCCAGATCCAACTGGCTGCACTATTATGCCGGCATCTGACAATTTCCAGATCGATTTCGAGCCAAATATGATCATGACTGACGAGGAACGAATCCAATTTGGCATAAAATGCGGTGTTGGGAAATGGGCGAACAGTACAACATTTCGCACCCCCTGCCCGGAGAAGTGTCTTGAATGCGATCCTCCCGTGCCGTTTTCGTGGGCTGGAAAAGGAATTCCTCCAGATCCGTGTATTCGTGTCCCTCTCGAATCAATAACGCTCGACATGACGGTTGTGGATGGGAAGATACCCGGTTTTCCACTGGAGGCTGCTGTGATCATACCAAAGGAGACTATTACGATGAAAGGTGAAATTTCCGCGATTCGAAACAGCTTTTCAGAAATGATTCAATACACTCCGAACGAGCACTTTAATACAGAAAATCGAGGCATTGAAGAATTGATGTTCCGAGTCAATGACCTGGGAAATGTGCAGTTGCCAGAGGCAGGCGTGGAGCCCCCTGAGATGATCACAACCACCACCATCGACTTTTTTGTGAAGGCCGTAAACGATGCTCCTACCATCGAGTTCACCGTTCCTAGTTTTGAGATATTGGAGGATGCCATGCTGCCATTGGAGGGCTTTGAAATAGATGACGTGGATCTGAACGAGTTGAAGTGCAAGGATGGCAAGTGCCCGCCGACTACAGGCATCATCTTAATGAAACTCACTTCTCGCAACGGAACCTTTTCAGTCAACAGCGAGTTTCCTGTGAGTAGACTAGGTGCAGTTATTGCCATCGAGTACAGCCCATCGGCGCGTCAGAGCGATGCTGTGTACTCTGAACCTCAAATCTACGAGTGCATGTGGCGGCAATGGTGTGACGACCTCAGCCTTCCAGAGGGTAGTCCGCAGCTGGGGCTGGACTTTGGTTCGCCGTGCGCTCATCTTCCGAGATATCACACGCTGGATGAGTGCGTAAATTACAAATTGCCTTTCTGCCAGCTGGTACGGGAAATGTTGGATGGCCAGGCAGATCGTGACCTGGCTTCATGCGATACATATCTGGCCAACACGGCACTAGACGTGA
>Ga0115006_10001209_pt1 | contig 15728 bp, 5 predicted proteins | sample ArcOceMetagenome_3_FD_88943 | JGI IMG/M metagenome (GOLD analysis project Ga0115006, IMG submission 88943) | Marine eukaryotic phytoplankton communities from Arctic Ocean - Arctic Ocean- Svalbard ARC20M Metagenome | ecosystem: Environmental > Aquatic > Marine > Oceanic | place: Arctic Ocean...
CATCGACCCGACGCTCCAGCAGAGCTCCGAGGCCGCCGCGCAGCAGGGGCGCCGCACCGCGCGCACTGGCGACGTGCAGCGCTGGCTCAATCCGTTCCACGGGCCCGGCCAACGCCAGATCTCAATCTGCGACGCGCCCAACTTGTCCAACGGCTTCTGCCTGCTCATCCCCGGCTCGGCGAGCTTTGCGGCGCAAGGGTAGCGCGAAGCTCACGTCGGGGTCATGCTCATGGGGAGAACAGAGGGAAGGCCCGACATATTTTCCCTTTTTTTAGTTACAGTAAACGCGAATCGAATCACAGAACAGACGCGGGGCCCTCATAGGTCCCTTAGAGAGGTCAGCACCACGCGCACCAGCCGTCGAACATGCGCGCGAGGTTCTCGTCGCTGCGCGCCGCCTCGAGCAGCTGGTGCACCTGCGCCTCGACCGCGAGGCGCTGCAGGCCCTCGGCGCGGCCGCTGAGCTTCTCCTGCGTCTCGAGGAGCACGTGCTCGGCGTGGCGGTTGGTCTCCGCCGCCGCGTCGTCGTTGTCGAGCAGCGCGTCGTCGGCGCCGCCGCCGCCGCCGCCGCCGGCGCGCGAGGCGGGGCGCGACGCGGGCGCCGAGGGCGGCTTGCTCGCGGCGACACCGGCGGCGGCGTCGGTGTTCTTGTGCACCCACGCGACGGGGTCGAAGCTCCACTTGTGCAGCGGCGAGGTGACGAAGACCTCGAGGATGGTGAGCAGCGGCTCGGCCGACTCGCGCAGCACGCGCATCGTGTGCTCGGCGGAGCCGCGCAGCACGCCCTCGACGCCGCACACGCCGAGCCCGTCCTCGAGGTCGCGCGTCAGCCGGAACGGCACGCGCTCGGGCGTCGGCAGCAGCTTGCCGTGCCCGAAGGCGATGCCGAGGTCGATGTGCACGAGCTCGGCCGTGCGCGCGTCGATGAGGATGTTGGACGAGTGGCGGTCGCCGAGGCCGAGCACGAAGCCGACCATCGAGCCGGCGGCGAGCGAGCGCGCGTACGCGAGGCGCCGCTCGAACCAGCTCGACGGGTGCGGCCACCGCTCGAGGAAGAAGTGGTGGAAGACCGGCTTGAAGTGCTTGACGCAGCGCCGGTACTCGTCGACAAAGTGCTTCGGCGGCGCGCTGTGCTTGTCAAAGAGGTTCTTGGCGGCGGCCATCGTGTTCCGGCACTCCTGCGACGCCCAGTCGCGCGGCCGGTAGCGCCCGTGCGCCGGGATCAGCCAGCTCGACAGCGGCAGCGTGTTGTCCACCCACTGCAGCACGCCCGCCGTCGGCGCGAGCGGCACGACGCGGTAGGTGCGCATGTGCAGCGCGCGCTTGCGCGCGTCGGCGTCGTGGCGGAGGAGCACGTTGACGAGCGAGAAGACCTGCTGCATCACGGCGTCCTGCCGCAGGTCGTCCTTGCCCTTGACGAGCTGCTTGTGCACCGAGCCGTCGGAGCCGAGGCACTCGACAATCTTGGGCAGGTTGACGCCGCCCGCCGTGTCGACGAAGCACTCGCGCGGCGGCTTCGCGGCGCTCGCGGGCGTCCAGAAGCCCTGCACGTAGACCATCGCGTCCGCGTCGCCGCCGCCCCCACCGCCGCGGCCGCCTCCACCGCTGCCGCTGCCGCTGCCGCTGCCGCTGCCGCTGCCGTGGCCGTGGTGGTGGGTGAGGACGGCGGCGCCGGCGAGGTCGCCGTGCATCATCAGCGCGTAGAGCTGCTTGCCAGACTTCATCGTGAAGCGCCCCGCGCGCCGCGACTGCGCGTGCTCGAGCACCGTCTCCATCAGCATCTTCTTCTTGGGTTCCTTGGCCTTGTGGTCCTCAAGAAGCTTCTTGGTCTTGTCGGGCGTCACCCACGCCAGCTGCAGGTAAAAGTCGAAGAGCATCGTCGTGGCGTCCACCACCAGGCTGCGCCCACCACCACCACCACCACCACCACCACCGCCGCCGCCGTCGTCTCCGCCGTCGTTCTCCTGCTCCCAGGCGCGCAGCTCGGTCACGAGCTCGCGCGCCGCGCTCACCTGCGCCTCGTCGTAGACGGCCTCGCCGCTCGTCTCCTCGACCGTCGAGTAGCGGTCGCCGTACGCGAGCGCGAGCAGCGGCGGCAGCACCGCGTGCGTGTGCTCGCGCGCCGTGCGCAGCAGCACCTGCCGCAGCCCGCGCTGGAAGGTCGCGTCGCGCGCGTCGTCGTCGTCCCGGCGGCTGTCGGCGCCGTCGCCGCCCGCTGCCGCGCCGCGCGGCGCGCCCTTGCCGAGGCGGCACGCCATCTGCTGCACGAGAGGCAGCAGCTTGTGCGTCGGCAGGTTGCACAGCTCGGCCTCCGCCTCGGGCAGCGCCGCGCCGAGCTTGAACCACAGCCCGACCATCGCGAACAGTGCGGCGTGGTCGTGGCGGTCGTAGCAGCGCGCCGCCGCCGCGTGCTGCCGCAGCGCCGCCGCCGCGAGCCGCGCGCGCTCCGCCGCGCCGTCGCGCCGCGCCGTGTCGAGCGCGTGGAGCTGCTGCTTCAGCGCCGTCGCCGCGTCGCCGCGCGCGCGCTCGCCGCCGAGCGCCGCGAGCTGCGCGGCGGCGGCGGTGCGCATCAGCGCGACGCGACGCTCGTGCGGAGACGCCAGCGCGCCCTCCGCTGCGCGGTAGCGCGCCTCGAGCCACGCCGCCAGCGCGTGGTGCACCTCGCACCGCTCGCGCGCCACCACCGCCGCCTCGTCGTCGTCGCCCGTGCCACCACCGTTGGCAGCAGCACCGCCACCGCCGCTCGTCAGCCGCTGGTCGAGGCCCTCGCACAGCGCGACGGCCGCGTCGTACTGCGCACTGACGGCGCGGTCGGGGTGGTGCTCCGCCGCCATCCACCCCGCGCTGACGCGACGCACCTCCACCAGCAGCAGCGCCGGGTGGGAGCCGACGCGGCCGCCTCCACCGCCTCCGCCGCCTCCGCCGCCTCCGCCGACAGAGGAGGAGGCGAGGACGTCGAGGCGCGACACGAGGGCGCCCGCCGCGCCGATCGCGGCGGCGCGCGCGACGGGGCGCGGCTGCGCGGTGGCGTGCGCGGTGCCCTCGCGCCACAGCAGCTGCGCCTCCGCCCAGCGCGCCCGGCAGCCGTACATCTCCTCCGCTCCGCCCGTCGCCAGCATCGTCGGCTGCTCGGCGCCGCCACGCGCGAGCGCCGCCGCCGCCCACGCCAGCGCGCCCGCGCCGCGCGCGGCGGCGGCCGAGTGCAGCGCCAGCTCCACCTGCGCCGCCTGCGCGTCGGGCACGCCGGCGGAGAGGCGCAGCAGCGCGTCATGCAGCGCGAGCACCGGCTCGATGAGCGAAAAGTCGCCGCCCGCCGCCGCCTCGAGCGCGCCCCCCTCGCCGCCGAGCGCGGTGCGCAGCCGCGCGTCGGCCAGCGCGACGCGCGACGCGCAGCGCGCGCCCGCCGCGGCGCCGCCCTGGAGCAGCGCGCGCGCCACCTCGGTGGCGTCGGTGCACATGCGCAGCTGCGTCGTCAGCTCGAGCGCGCGCTTGCCGCCCTCGTCGCCCGCGCGGCCGAGCAGGCTCGACAGCGCGCGCGTGCACGCCTCGAGCGACGCCAGAGCGCGCGCTGGCTGCCCGACGTGCAGCGCCGCCAAAGCCTCGTGCAGACGCGAGTCGAAGCTCATCACGCCGCCCGCTGCGCCGCTGCCCGCCGCGCCACCCGCCCCACCGCCGCCCGACGGCTGCTCCCCCCAGCCCGCCGCGCCACCGCCGAGCTGCGACCACCAGCCGAGCCGCCACGCCGTCGCCGCACGCGCCTCGCGCAGCGACGCGACCGCCGCGTCGTCGCCCTCCATGGTCGTGCCGCCGCCCTCGTTCTCGGCTGCGGCGGCAGCGGCGCGCCACTCGGACTCCTGCGACTGCGAGTTGCCTAGCTGGCTGGCGCCCTGGCTGGTGTACCGAGCGGCGCTGAGCTCGCGCTCGAGCTCCATCGGCGTGGGTGCCGCCGCCGAGGGCTGCTGCAGGCACGCGGCACAGAGCCGCTCGCATCCCAGCCGCCGCAGCGCCGCCACCGCCCGCAGCCGCAGCTCTGCCTCGCCACCGCCGCCGCCACGGCCGCCACCACTGCCGCTGCGCATCTCGCGCATCGCCTCGATGAGGCCGAGCGAGCCCCACGCGTCGTCGCGCTGCGTCAGGTGGCGCAGCATGCTCGCGGCGTCGTCGGCGTCGGCGGCGGCCGCGCCGTACGCGGCGTCGGGCGCGGGGAGTCTCGAGAGGACCTGCAGCAGCAGCGGCGCACCGCCCGGCTCGCTCAGCAGCAGCTGCGGCTGGAGCTCGGCGTCGACCTCCGCCGACACCTCGAGGAGCTGCAGCGCCGAGAGCGGCGAGCCGGCGCGCAGCGCCGCGCGCGCGCAGCGCAGCAGGTCGAGCTCCTTGAGCAGGGTGGCGTGCCACGCGAGCCGCGCCGACGAGACGCTCGTCTTGCCCGCGCGGCCGCTGCTGTGGTTGTGCACGCCGTGGCGCTGCTGCGACGCGTGCGCGTGCAGCTGGAGCAGCACCGGCAGCAGCCCCTCCGCCACCTGCAGCTGCGACGGCGTCGGCGTCGCCTCGGGCGCGCCCGCCGCGTCGAAGGCGCGCCGCAGGCCCGCGGCGAGCCCCGCCGCGAAGCTCGCGTCGGCGTCGCTCTCGAGGAGGTCGAGCAGCGCCGGCAGCAGGCAGAGCCGCGCCAGCCCCGGCAGCCGCGCCGCGAGAGGGCGGCAGTGGCGCAGCACCGGCTGCGCCACGTGCCGCAGCAGCGACTGCGCCAGACGGCACAGCCAGCCGTCGGCCGTCTCTCCACCGCCGCTGCCGCCACCAGCGCCGCTGCCACCGGCGGCGCCAACGCCCTCGCCGACGCCTCCGCCGCCCTCGCTGCCGTCGCGCATCTGCCAGAGCTCGGTGCCATGCACGTCGGCGGCTGCCGCGTCGCACGCTTCGATCTCGGCCTTGATCGCGCCCGCGACGCCCTCGCGCCAGCCGCCAGCACCCGTCATGCCCGACGGCGGCGAGCTGTACGCGGCGAGCTCGGCGGCGAGCAGCGGCGTCTCCTCGCGCAGCGCGCGCAGCGCCTGCTTGAGCTCGTCGCCGCCGACGGTGCGCTTGTGCAGCACGTTCTTGAGCGCGGCGCTCGCCAGCAGCGCCACCGTCTCGTGCTCGTCGGTGAGCCGGCCGTGCAGCAGGTGCAGCACGTCGCGCATCACACCCTCCAGCTTGCGCGCCGCCAGCGCACTGACGCTGCCGTCGCGTCCGCCGCCGCTGCCGTGCGGCTGCGCGCGCGAGCTCGCGTCGGAGATTGCCTGCGGCGGCAGCCCGCACGCCACGAGCAAGGCGAGGCAGTCGCCAATCAGCGCTCCGGTGGCGCCACCCGACGTCTCGCCGCGGCAGAGCAGCAGCAGCCGCTGCGCGACGGCGGTGGCGGCGCGCGCGAGCACCGCCTCGCTCGCGGAGCTCGCGGCCTTGCCGCCCGCCCCGCTCGCGTGGCGCAGCAGCGCGCGCGGCAGCTCCTGCGAGGCGCGCGCGCGCTCGAGCCGTGCGCGCAGCGCCTGCAGGCGCGCCTCGAGCGCCGCGCCGCGCGCCTCCTGCTCGGGCAGCCGCGCGAACGAGTCGAGCGCCGCCTCGAGCGACGTCGACGCGCGCGCGGCGTCGCACTTGTCGGCGAGCGCCGCGAGCGCCGCCGGCACGTCGTCGCGCGGCAGCGGCTGCAGCTGCGCGCGCGTCGTCTTGGGGACCTTGTCCACCACGTGCCGCAGCAGCGCGAGAGCCTCCGTCGACACGCCGCCGCCGCCGCCGCCGCCGCCGCCGCCGCCGCCGCCGCCGCCGCCGCCGCGCGTCACCAGCGGCACTAGCGCCGACACGAGCGCCACGGCGTGGCGGCGGACCAGCGCCTGCCGCGCGCGCGTCACGGCCGTGGTGTGCATGCTGCTGCCGAGCGTCGCGGCAAGCTGGTCGTCCTGGCACTCGATCACCGCGTCGAAGACGGAGCGCAGCACGCGGCAGCACCGCGCCGCCCAGCCGCGCGAGACGCCTCCGAGGACGATGACACCGCCGCCGCCGTCGTTGCCGACGCCGCCGACGCCACCAGCACCACCGCCGTCGGGCGCGCGGAGCAGCGCGAGCGCCGTGTGCTGCAGCTGGCGCGACACGGCCGCAAAGTTGAGCGCCGGTTTGGCGCCGGTGGGTGACTTGAGGCGGTGCGGCAGCAGGCCCTGCTCGTCGTGCGTGAGCAGCTCGAGCGTGCACAGCATCGCGCCGCGCCGCTGCGCGCACGGCGTGCCGGCTCGCGCCGGCGCAGCGTGCGCAAAGTGCAGCTGCAGCAGAAGGTCGACGATCCGCCCCGGCGTCGAGCACAGGTACGCGCCGACGTTCATCCCCTGCGAGCGGAGCGACGCCATCATCTGGAGGACGGTGTGCACCCACTCGGGCGGGTTGCCGCGGCGCACGCGCCCCAGGCCGCCCCCGCCGCCGCCGCCGCCGCCGTCGCCGCCGTCGTCGCAGTTGGCAAGCAGCGCCACGAGGTGCTGGTCGGTCTTGACGGCGCGCAGGGCGTACGTGACGCGCGGGTCGTGCGGGTCGCCCCTGCCGCCTTCGATGCTCGTGTCGATGGCGGCGCCGCCCTGCCGGAGCTTCTCGTCGAGCCATGGCTGCAGCCTCTCCCAGCGGCGGGGCGGCGGCGCGTTGCGCGTCGGGAACCACCGCCCGACGATGCCGGGGAGGTGCGCCTCGATGAGCGCCGGCAGCGACTGGGGCAGCATCATCGAGCGCTCGAGCTCGGCGAGCGCCGTCTTCTGCTCGCTGCCCGCCGGCTGCACCGCCGCGTGGCCGCACAGCGCGGGGAGCAGCGTGACGATGTGCTCCTTGAGGAAGGCGCGCAGGCCCTCGCGCCGCACCGACTGGTCGTGCGAGCCGCGCGGGTCGTGCGAGCCGCCGTACGCCGCCGCGAGCGGCGCCGGCAGCAGCCAGTGGTGCGGGAAGTCGTCGAGGGTGCGCCCCTCCTCGACCCACCGCTCCGCCAGCCACGGCAGCTGCAGCCGCAGCAGCGCGTGCAGGCCACCGACGCGCACGCAGCGCGCGCGCAGCAGCGGCAGCAGCGACGCCTCGTGGTTGCGCATCGCCGGCGCCGACTGGCAGAGCGCGAGCAGCACGCGCGGCTGCGTCGGCGCGCCGGCGCGCAGCGCGGCCGTCGCGTAGAGCACGGCGGCGAGGCGCTGCTCGAGCGGCGCCTCGACGCGCTCGACGCGCGCCGCGTCGGACAGCTCGGCCTCGAGCTCGGCGGGCGGCCGCAGCGCCAGCAGCCGCGGCAGCAGCGGCAGCAGCCAGCAGCCGAGCCGCAGCGCGTCGGCGTGCGCCTCGGCGCGGCGCGGCTGCATCAGCGCGAGGACGCGCCGCGCCTGGAAGCTCGCCACCACCTCCTCCTCGGCCGTCGTGGCGCCGTCGCCGAGCGCCGCCGCGCGCAGCGCGAGCAGCTCGACCGCCGCGCGCGCCGCCGCCGCCGCCTCGACGGGAGGCGCGTCGTCGGCCTCGCCGAGCGCGCTCTTGATGCCCGGACCCAGCTGCGCGACGACGAGCGCGGCGGCGCTCTGCCCGTGCGCGCCGGGCGGCGGCGCCGCGGCGCGGCGTGCGGCACGCATCAGCTGGCAGGCGATGCCGAGGCACGGTGGCGCCGTCGGTGCGCCGTCGGCCGGCAGCCGTGCGGCGAGACGGCCGACGAGCTCGGCGAGGCGCGCCAGGACGGCGCCGTCGGGGTGGGCCGCCATCGCGGCGCAGATCCGCAGGCAGGCGGCGGGCTGCTCGTCGCACAGCGTCGGGTTTCGGTCGAGCAGCTCGACGGCGTCCGCGGCGCCGAAGACGCCGGGCACGAGCCGCTCCGCCGCGCAGAGCACGCCGAGCGCCGCAAGCCAATGGCCGAGCGCGATCGCGTCCGACTGGCGCGAGCTGTCGGACGCGTCGCCGGCGCCGCCGAAGCCGTCGTCGTCGTCGTCGAGCCCCATGTCGTCGTCGAGGTCGCCGTAGCCCTGCGACGACGGGTTGCGCCGCTCCTCGCCCTGCAGCAGCAGCGACGAAAGCAGCCGGTTCAGCTCGTCCACGACGATCTTCGCCAGCTCACGCAGCAGCGTGCTCCGGACGCTGCCACCGCCGCTACCGCCGCCAGCGCCACTTCTGCCATCGCCGCTCTCGCCGTCGTCGTCGCTGCCACCGACCTGCAGCAGGGCGAGGAGCAGCACAGGCACCAGCGCGAGCGTCTGCATGTGCCCGCAGCTGCGGAGCGCGCGCACCGTCGCGATGGTCGCACTGACGACGGCCGACGTGAGGCTTTGCTGCGGCGGCTCGGCCGCGCCATCGGCAGCTGCGACGGCCGCTGTGGGTCGCAGCGGGAGCGCGAGCAGCCGCGTAGCGAGGCAGAGACGGCTCAGCTGGATCGGGTCGGCACCGTTGCCCCGGTGGTCGCGCAGCAGGCCAGCGAGGCGCGCACACGTGCGCGCGAGCGCCGCCTCGGACGCGCTCGACGCACGCAGCCAGGTCGACAGCAGCTCGCTGCTGCCGCCACTCGCCGCCGCGCCGCTGCCGCCGGCGCTGCCTCCGCCTCCGCCACCGGGAGCCACCGACGCGCCCATGCGATGCGGTGGCGGTTCGATCTGCTCGGCGAGGTGCGTGAGCTGCGCGAGCTCGGCCTCGGCCTGCGCATGCGGTAGCATCGCACGCAGCTGCTTGATGGAAAGCGCCTCCTCGCCGCCGCCACCGCCGCCGCCGCCGCCGCCGCCGCCACCGCCGACGCCAGCGCCGTCGGCCTCACGACTCGGCTCGCTCGCTAGCACCAGCCGGAGCGCCGCGAGCCCCCCGCCCGGTGCGAGCTGCGCGAAGGCGGCCGACCACTCACGCGACGTCGAGCTCAGCTCGGTAGCGAGCAGGTGCGCGCCGGTGAGCGGCACGCCGTCGAGCTGGCACGGGCCGATGCCGGCGGCCGGCTGCTCGTCGCCGCGCGTCGGGTGCAGCAGCGGCGGCAGGCAGTCGGGCGGCGCGCCGGCGGCGGCGAGCGCGATGCCGGCGCGCAGCTCGACGCCCACGGCCGCCGCGCGGAGCGGCTGCAGCGGCTGCAGCGCCGCGGCGAGCACGGCGGCCGGGCGGAGCGAGGTGGCCGTGCGCGGCGTCGCGAGCGGCGCGGCGGGCGTGTTCCCCGAGAAGCCACCGCCGAAGACAGCGCGCGTCTCGCCGCCTAGCAGCAGCGTCGGCGCGACCGCCTCCGCCGCCTCGTCGCCCAGCGGCGGCGGCGGCCGCGCCGAGAGCATCGCGAGCAGCAGCTGCTGGCGAGACTCGCTGCTGCGGCTCGCTGCCTCGAGGGTCCGCCCAAGCGCCGCGCCGCCGCAGCGAACGCTGGGACCGCCGCTCGGCGCCGGCATGAAGTCAAAGTCCTTGGCCGTGACGTAGGGCATCTCGAGATCGTCGGCCTCAGCTGACGGGTCGCCGCTCACGAGATCGTCGAGGGCGCGGCCGAGAGAGGCGGCAGGCACCAGCCCGACGCGCAGCAGCCGGCAGAGCAGCCGCTGCCGCAGCTCGCACACGTGGGCTGCGACGCCGCCGACACCGCCGCCGCTCGTGAGGCCACGCCCGCCGCCATGCTTGCGCGCCTCGACGCCACGACCACCGCCGTCGCCCGCCTCCTCTGCGGCGTACAGCGCCTCCCACACGGCGGCCCACTCCTCAGTCGCCGCACCGCTGCCGCCCAGCGCAGCCACCGCCTGTCCGCTGGAGCCACCACCGGCGCGCGCGCCGCCACTGCCACCGCCACTACCGCCACCGGCTCCGCTTCCAACGCCACCGCCCGCCATCGACACCTCGAGCGGCTCGGAGAGCGCGACGAGGCAAAGCAGCGCCGTCAGCTGGGTGGGTCGCTCCTCCTCGTCGCTGCTGCGCTCGGCGAGCGGCAGCAGCGCGCGCACCGCGGCGGCGACGACGGCGGCGGGCAGCGGCGGCGCGCGGTGTAGCGTCGCGCACAGCAGCAGCAACAGCCGGCATCGTACGTCGCGCGGCTCCGACGGCGCGGCGCCCGCCAGCGCGCCGACGCCGCAGCGCGCCATCAGCTGCCGCAGCCCCACCGCGACGCCCGCCGCCCACGCCGAGGCGTCGGTCCGCTGCCGCTTGGTGCCAGGCTGGCTGCCGCCGCCTCGGTCGGTTCCGCCGTTGCTGCTGCTGCCTGGTGCGCCGCCGGTGCCGCCGGTGCCGCCGGCGCCGCCGGCGCCGGCTCGGTACGCGTCGCGCCGGAGCATCGTCGCGTCGGCGGCGAGCTCGAGCAGGCAGAGCGGCGCGTGCGTCTGGAAGACGTCGTGGCAGCGCAGCACCGCCGCGTAGTCGGCATCGAGCTGGCGCAGCAGCCCGCGCCCCTGCAGCTCGCGCTCGACCAGCGCGTCGATGGCCTCGCACAGCTGCGCCGGCGGCGGCTGGCGCGCGAGCGACGCGAGGCGCAGCGCGACGCGGCAGTACGCGACGAGCTGCTCGATGAGCGCGGGCTGCTCGACGGTGGGCAGCCGCGCGGCGAGCCAGTCGAGCACGCGCTCGCTCGCGACGAAGTGCGCCCACACGAGGTCGAGCGTGTCGGCCGCCTGCCTGCGCAGCACCGTGTTGAGCGCGCCCCACAGCTGCGGCAGCAGGTCGCGCTGCTCGAGCGCGAGGCCGCGAGTCAGAAAGTCGGCAAAGTTGTCGATCAGCGCGCGCAGGCTGGCCGCCGGCAGCGCAAACGGAAAGTGCGTCGCCAGGTTGGCGAGCAGGTCGCCTGCCTTGGACGTGTGCACCATCTGGGAGGAACCGGCGCCGCGCCCGCTCCCTCGCGCGCCGCCACGCCCGCGCTCACCGCTGGCACCACGCCCGCGAGCGGGAGCCTCGCGGGCCTCGTCGGCCGTGGGCAGCAGGGTGGCCCAGCAGAGGCCTGCAATCTTCGCTGCGAGCTCCTGTGCGGCCTCGCGCCCCAGCAGCCGGTAGTAGAGCCCCTGCGCGCAGAGCGTCGAGAGCATGCTCCAGACCAGACCAGCCGGTCTGTCACTCAGTGGCTCCTCAGCCTCCGGCTTGACCAGCTCGATGAAGTGCTCAATCGTCGTGCGTGTCTTGGTGGTGGAGAAGGTGGCCCCACACTCGGCCGCCTTGGCGATGATGGCCTGGAGCCCGCTGACGAGCTCGGGCTTCTGGATCCTCTTCGTGTCTAGCTGTTTGAGCATGGTCTCGAGCAGGTGCGTCCAGCCCTTGTCGTCGTTGGCGCTGAGCAGCCGGACAAAGCGCGTCGTGCCCAGGCGCTGGACGATGGAGTCGACGGTTTCCTTGAAGGTCGTCTCCTTGCGCGATTTGAGGTTGCCCGTCAGGAGCTCGATCTCGTCCGACTCGTCCGCATCGATGCTCATGGCGGCCATCGGTGCCTGCAGTGCGAGCACAGGAGTAGCGGGCGTCGGCTCCGGGTCGGGCCGGGCGGGAGCGGGCTAGCGTGCATAGGTGGGCGCCGCACCGCGTTGTGTGGCAGCCGCGCCTTGGGACGATGACTGGCACGCAGTCGCGACGCCTGACAGCCGGCTCCCTTCACTGGGTCGAAGGCGCGTCCGAGACGACGAAGTTCGTGCATCGCGCATGCACTCATATGGTTTTACTCATGTAGCTAGGTCTCGCCCCAGACCTCGCGCTGCGTCGGCGCCCGCTCGACAAAGGCGAGTGACTGCCACGACGAGGACGAGGACATATGGCTGTCGACGCGGCGCATGCCGCTCGCAGCGTCGCCGCCCGCCGCGAGGTGGCTGGCTCGCAGCGCGTCGCGCTCGGCCTCCGAGGCGGCGGCGAGCATGCTCCGCAGCTGGGCGCAGACGGCGCGCTGGGTGCGCGGGAAGAGGCAGAGCTGCGCGCCGTGGATGGAGAGCTCGCCCTCGACCAGCGAGAGCGAGAGAGACGGGGCGTGGCGGCGCAGGTGGGCGGCGACGGCGCGCGGGTTGCAGACCGTGTCGGCGGCCGAGAGGTGGACGGCGGCGGCGGCGCCGTTGCCCATCGTGGCGAGCTGCGCGGCGTGCAGGTCGTAGTGCGCCCAGAAGAACTCGCGGCGGAAGGCGTTCTGCACCGTCGGGTCGCACGTCATGACGACGTGCTGCACCCAGTGGAACCAGCGTGCGAAGCCGCCCTTGCTGCTCCACGCCAGCGTGAACGGCGGCGCCGCGTACATGAAGTTGAAGAGGACGTCGCGCCGGTGGAGCAGGAAGCAGATCGGGTCGACGAACGAGGCGGCCGCGCAGACCTCGGGCCGCCGCTTCAGCAGCGCCGCAAGCGCCGCCGTGCCGAGCGAGTGCGCGAGGAAGCCGGCGCGCGGCGCGTCGGGCGTCGGCGAGTGCCGCGCGACCAGCAGCGCGAGCGCCTCGACCAGCTCGTCCGTCGGCATCGCGCGGGAGGCGCACGCGCTGCTCGGCAGCGCGTCGAGCGCGCCCGACGGCAGCAGCGGCAGCAGCACCGGCCCGTCGTGCTCGCGCGCGAGGCGCCACAGGAGGAGTGGGTACGGCAGCAGCCCGCCCACGCCGTGCAGGAAGACCACGGGCGCCGTCGGCATGCCCGCCGGGCTCGCCGGGCGCACCAGGTAGTGCAGCCGGCCGACGCGACGCCGCTCGAAGCCGCCGAGCAGCCGCAGAGCACCACCGAGCAGGCAGTGCGCCGCCTGCAGCACCAGGTAGTAGCCGAGAGGCCGATGGCACTCCGCGAGCGGCTCGCGCGTGTACCGCATGAGGCGGAAGCCGGTGCCGCACGCCGAAGCCGGTCGGCTGCACAGTTGGTACTGCCCCGGCGGCAGAGGCCGGCCGAGCGCCAGCTCGATGCGCTTCACCACGCCCTCGACCACCGAGGCCTCTGCCGCACCTGGAGGCGCCTCCGAGTTGTACAGCGTCCACGTCACGAAGAGGCTGACGTCTCCACGTTGCGGCTCGCCCTTGCCGACAAACCAGCCACGCAGGAACGACCGCAGCTCCGCCGCGTCATACTCGGAAATGAAGCCATCCCACAGCCTGAGCACCTCGCTCGTGTCCTTGGCGCCCTCGAACGTGTCATGCGGCGCGGCGGAGCGCGCGTTGCGCCAGTGCGCCACGTGCACGTAGAAGGCTAATTCTGCCAGCGGGAACGTCACCAGGTAGATCAGCAGGTTGAGCGGCCAGAAGTCGCTGAGCCAGCGGAACGCACAGTCGAGCCACCGTTCGTGCTTGGCCTGCTCAGGTAGCCGCTCGCAGACGCTTAGCGGCGACGAGCGCCGGCGACGCCCTGGCGCCGTGCCCATATTTCAAGCTGCGCACCTGGCAGCTTGTCGATGTTGAGCTCGCTGGGTTCCGTCAGCGAGCTCATTTCGAGGGGGTACACCACGTAAGCTTCACGCATTTTCACCTACTGTTTGCGCTCGTTGCATTACCGGGCTCGCCTCGGCAGTTGATCACCCCAGGCGCGTTCAGGCACGAGCACGACCGGCTGTGCGCCCACCCCGCGCGAAGCTGGTCCGCGCACGCACCGCGCAGCCAGTGGCTGCTGTGCAGCATGACCAGCTCGAATCGGTCGTTGTTCACCGGCCCGCCCGTGTAGGTGCGCGTGCCGGCGAGCCGCGGGAACTGCAGCGAGTCGTAGCCCTGCGCGGCGAGCTGCACCACCCGCGGGCCGCCGTGGGAGAAGAACCAGTAGGCCTCGCCACGCCCCGTGTCGGCGTCCACGTACGTCTTGCCCACGTTGACCCAGATCCCCGAGCCGCGCGCCGCCCAGTACCACGAGCCGGGCATCTCGGTCGTCTTTCGGCTCATCGCGGTGCGCATGACCTCGTACCACGAGTGGTTGCGCATCGGTCGGCGCGACGGCGACGAAGAACTGCCGTCGGGCCCAGGCGGTCGGTGGTGCTGCAGGAAGAAGCCCGCCGCGCGCAGCGGCGGCTGCGACTCGGGCAGGAAGTGCCCGTGCTCGCCGCAGCCCGCAGGGCCGGTCCAGGCATGGCCGTACGCAGAGTGGCACGCCGGCGGGATCCACGCCGGCTGGACCGCAGGTGGCGGCAGCTGGGCGTGGTAGAACCAATGGAAGGTGCGCAGGTCGAGCGGAAACGCGGAGGACGGCAAGGGCTCGCCGTAGACGCTGTCGAGGTAGCGGTCCCACGTCGGCTCCGCGCCGCGCTCCCGCAGCGTCGGCAGCCGGTCGTGGATGTACGAGGTGTTCGTGAGGTTGCAGCAGTTGGCACATCTTGTGCAGGTGGGCGGAGAAGGTGGAGATGTGCTCGTGTTCATCGGTGAGTCTTATGCAAAGTCACGGTCTCTGTTTGCGTAGTAATGCAATCGTAAGTTAAACTTCTCCTGTGAGCCCGCCCGTACTGAGCTAATCCACCCACCCCGCGCCCGAGCGCAGCGCGTCTGCTAACTCTCTAGGTGGTTTGGCCTCTAGCCACGTAGGAGTGTTGGGTGCATAACCGTGGAACTCTCTCACGCGCGCAGGCTCCATGGCTCACCACAAGCGCCCACGCGACGAGGAGGACGAGCAGCTGGACCGTGCGATCGCCCTGTCCCTCGCTGGCGACCAGCCCCAGAGCTCCGGCCAGCACACAGACCGGCAGGGCACCGACAACCTCTCTCGCGGGATCGCGCTGTCCCTCGCTGACGCGGAGGCGAGGCAGTGGGACTGCAGGCGGTGCACGTTCACCAACGCCGCCGACCTCGGACGATGCGCCGCATGCAGCGCCGACCGCCAGGCGCCCTTCTCATCGGCCAGCAAACCCGTGACCGAGGTGCGCTGCGGACTCGCCGGCTGCAGCCAGCCGAGGCGGTATCGCGACTACTGCTGCGAGGAGCACGAGCGGCGCGCCCTGGCGAAGCGGACCGCGGCGCCGACCGATCCGGGCACCGACAAGATCTACTTTGGCGCGAGCGGCGACCACGCGTACCACCACCTGACGAGGCTGGACGCCGGGCGTGAGCCCGTCAAGACGCGCTTCCTGGAGCACTGGGCCAAGGATCGCGCTGACGCGTCGCAGTGGATCGAGCGTCCTCGCGTCGAGCGCATCTTTCGCATCGTGCCGAGCCCGCTGCTACGCGAGGCGCACGACGGCTACACGGCGGCGGTGGGCAACCGTCGCGAGCGCTTCCACGGCACGGGCGCGCGCTGCTGCTTCGGCATCGACCTGAACGCACAGCCGTGCGCCGACGACAGCTGCGCGCTCTGCTCGATTGCGGCGGGTGGCTTCCGGCTCGCGCACAGCGGCACCGGCCCCAACGCGGGGGTCCTCAACTTTGGCCCGGCAAACGGGCTTCGCTACGGCCGCGGCCTCTACTTTTCCGCCACGTCCGGAAAGTCGCACGACTACGCCGGCGGCTCGGAGCGGCTCCGCGGCGGCCGTCGGTGGCGCACCATGTTCATGGCGTCGGTCGCGGCGGGCAACGCCTTTTGCACGCTCGAGGGGCAGCTCGACATCTCGCGCCCGCCCGACGGGCACGACTCGGTCGTTGGCGAGACCAGGGCCAAGGGCGGCCAGCTCAACTACGACGAGCTGGTCGTGTACTCGGAGCAGGCCGCGCTGCCCCAGTATTTGGTGGTGTACAGCTTGCCTACGTAGAATTCTCGTGGCTTTGAAGTTCGCCCACTCTAGATTGTAGATACTACTGCGGGACAGCCTTAGCTCGACATGGTCCGCCGGCTGACAATGTCAGCCTGCGCCGGACAGCGCACGAGCGGTGAGGCGAGCGGTTGGGTCTGGTGATCCAGCAGTCGCACAGACTGGAACCATGGCC
>Ga0115006_10001210_pt1 | contig 15717 bp, 12 predicted proteins | sample ArcOceMetagenome_3_FD_88943 | JGI IMG/M metagenome (GOLD analysis project Ga0115006, IMG submission 88943) | Marine eukaryotic phytoplankton communities from Arctic Ocean - Arctic Ocean- Svalbard ARC20M Metagenome | ecosystem: Environmental > Aquatic > Marine > Oceanic | place: Arctic Ocean...
TCCTCTTTTTGACCTTCTTGGCCGTGGTCTCGATTAGGATGACGGTCCCTCCGGCACTGGCGTCAGAAGACTCACCCGCGGGGATGGGAGCCTTCTCCGCCGCTTCGAGCTCATCAAGCCATGTCCCAGCATTGAACGTATTGTCATCCAAGTCATGGGCACGGTATATGGTGCCACCGGCGGCCATGACGAGGCTTTCGGACTCACCCGCGACGAGACTGATAGCCACAAATCCCTTGAGAGGATCGCGTCGCCCTGAGCACGGTCCATTTCCGGCCTTCTCCGCAGTTGCAGCGTCTGACATGACGGCATCTTTTCCGTCTTCCGCGGAAAAGTCCGACTCTTTGGGCATGGGATCGCCGAATGACTTGCGTTCGGCGAGGCCTTTGAAGAAAAAGTCGGGATGGACAATTGGCTTCTTCAGGCACCACGCCGCAATCGACTTGGAAGTACTTGTCATGTCCGGCGCGAGGAGATGAGTATAGGCCAGGAGAGGATGAGACGGATGAGCTACCCAACCTTCCTTCGAATGGACGACATTGATACCAAGCTCATTGGCCATCTTACCGAGCTTGGACTTGGACTTGGTGTCACTACAAGAGGAAGGATCATACGGAGGTGGATCAATGAATAACAATGTGAATGGCTGAGTTCCCATTTTGGCCACACAAAGCATACTAATGTCACACACAAATGATTACTCACACGCGAGTGATACATAGATTCATAGGAACGCGGGTAATTTCCAAGACGACTTTGGGAAAGTTACTTCCCGCGTCCGTCGGACCAAGCCCGACCCTAATGGTGGGGAGCGAGCTGAACGCCGTAGCACAAACCAAATGCGAGTCACCATCAGCCGCCTCCTCTTCGTTGGGAAAGGACAGGCTCTTGACGATGAAGGTATCGCCCTTTTCCATGCCATGACGGACCATCTTGGTCTTGGAGGATGATTTGTTTCCTCCAGAAGCAGCCTTGGCAGCAGCTTGCGACCCCGCTTCGTCATCGGTCTCGTCATCGTCCGTCGCATCGTCATCCTTCTTTTTACCTACACATGTACGTATGTGGGCACAAAGGCAACAGGCAAAGTCAGATGCGAGACGAGTATAGTATAGGCAAAGATGAAGATGCGATTCAACAATGCGATGGAAACTTGAAGCCATGATTGGAACTTACCGTCCTCCTCACCACCCTCTCCATCATCACCATCCGCCTCCGATGATTCATATTCTACAACTGCACCGAAAGTTCCCGTATTCTCGAGGACCAGGATGATACCATCGGCCGCCTCCTGACAGGCAGCCATCTCCTCGGGATTGCGTGGCTTGCCAAAGACATTGCCCTCCGCCTCCTCGGTGGCCTCCCCGACGGCGTCGGCGCCGCCCTCGCCCTCGCCCTCCTGAGCGTCGGGAGTGCCGGCCGGCGTGGGAACGCCCAGCTTGAGGAGGCGGAGGCTCAGATGATTGCGGCTCACCGTCTTGCCATCCTTGCCGAACATGAGGTCGGGGGCATTGTTCTTGCTGCTCCGACCGACCGTGAGGATCTTGCCGGACCGGTGCTTGGGCGTCGAGGAGATGGAGGCGTAGACGGGCTGGCCGGGCGCTACGTTGGAATTGGCCAGCGAGGCTCCGCTTGCGACGACCCTGAACATGATTGCAACGAGATACCTACGGCAGACGACAAGCGAACCAGGGACTTGCTTTTGCTTACGACGATGCGCGTTCTGTGCCAAATGGTGCTATTTATTATTGGCGTACTGGAACCCAATGGAGAGCGGCCCTGCAAGCTACTACTCAACATGTGTTGCGTATCCAAAGCAAAAATGCAAATGCAAAAAGCACACTGTAGTGATGACCTCTCGCCTCTCGCGATTAGTCACTCGGCCGCGTTTTTATCTGCCGCGTTTGAATTACGCTGGTCCCGCGTTTCTTGGCGGGCCCGCCACAATTTGTCCCACCGCCCCACCACCAACAACATGCAAGGTCAATCGCCAGGAGCAAGAAGCAAGGCAAGGGCAATGGCGCATGGTTACAATCGCCCCCAACGCAGGAGTAGCTCTGCATTGCTGATTCTCTTCGTTTTTGGAGGGACATTAGCAGAAGCTGCCTTCTCACAACAAGACAAGGGCAACCCGCCGCCGCCGCCCCGACGACAACAGCCGGATGAGAGACAAGAGCAGATGCTTCGGCAGATGGGCTATGAGTGGGACGGCACCAAGTGGTTTCGCGGCAACAAGGATGCCTACGTGCGGGGACGGGCCAGCGTCAAGTCCGCCAATCGCTTCGCTCGATTTGTTGCTGCTGCAGATGATGACTCATCCAGAGCAACAGGCACAATGGTACCAGCGACATCACCAGCTGCGTTGGCGGCATCTCGTCGTTTGGAGGAGGTTCTGCGAGCGGCAAGAAAGGACGCCCTACCAGAACGGTCCGATAGTGCCAAGGCATTTGATCGGGATATCAAGAATGCCCTCAGTGAACCAAGTGCTTTGCCCTTCTGGCTATCGGTACAAGTGGTCGTTCTCCTTCTTTTATCGGTGATATCGGGGACGGACTTGGCAAGGGAAATAGGGAACTTACCGCAAACCATGGTCATCGGCACTGCTGGAAGTATCGTTGCCGCAGAGTGCCGATCGAAATCGCGCAAGTGCCAACCTGGCATTGAAGAGCCCACTGGGCGTATTGAAAGATTGCTAGCAGATGGTGCGATTGGGAGCATTGCATTGCCCGAGGCTCACCATGTTCGTTATGGAAACAATACATGGAAGGCATTGGCGCTAGGTGGGGAAGCTCTTGCATCCACAAACGTTGCATTATTGATGAATGACATCGTACAACCAGCCGCTCTTATAATCGCAAACAAAGTATTTGTGTGGCAGCTTGTCAAGTCAACATCTGGTCAATACATCGGGCAATACGTCGCTGTCATTGGAGCGGTCGGCTCGATCGGAATCGTTGCTCTTCCTTCACTTATAAGGGCGTTGATTCGGGCGTCAGGTCCCATCGATGGAATATCAGCCGAATGTGAGGCAGCTTCAAGCGCAGCACGAGGCGCTGGCGCATATTATAATATGAGCCCACCTCGCGAAGCAGACGCACGAGATTGCGCTGAGTGTTTGCGAAGGATTGGAGAAGGGTGGGTGGATGCGTTTGGAGAGACATCAAATGGTGCAAGGTATGAGTTTCCCATTGCTGCATTCTTTGAATCTGCTGCTTATGCCACAACATACTACGCATCTGGCGGAAGTATTATCGCGCCTATTCTTGCGAGGCTTCTCACTGCAATCGACACCTATGCAGTGCGTTGCGATCCTGAGGCATGCCGAGCAAATATTTCCTTGCCTGATACGGTAATTTAGCCGACAGTAGATCTAAATAATAGATCTATAATGCACTGGTAAGGGTAGTTGAGACTTCTAGTTTGAATTAGCAAACACGATATAATAATAGGTCAAAGCAACAGAAGTCTCAACTACCCTTACCAGTCAGTATGACCTGACCCTGCGCGCGCATCGATCGATGCACCAATCTTGCTTCCGGTATTTGACAAGTGTAGACACTCAGAGTCTAACTTTTTAGTGCCTCAAAAACGAAAAAGAAAGTCCGCCATCGCGCGCGCCATCGCGAAAATAAAACACGACGGCATCGCATCGCATCTGCACGCGGCATCACGGCATCACGGCATCACGGCATTACGGCATCTCGATCTCGGCGATGTTCGATGTTCGCACTACCGCGCTTTGCTTATTGCATTACTCGATCATATTCGGAGCAATTATTGACCATAGCCATATCAGAATAGAAGGGAAGCAGCAGAATTTTGACACCAGATATCGACAATAGTAACCGAATTCGTGCTACTATAATGTCGCACGTTAATCTCGACGGATTCTTGGACGCCCTCGAAGACGAGGAAATGAGGGGATCGGGAGAAGGGGGCGCTCAGGGCATCGCCGACATCGCCTACTCCTCCGGAACCGCAGCGGCAGCGGCCAGATCACCATCGCGCAGGATCAGCAGCAGCAGCAGCGACGGCGGTGGGTGGCAGAAGCCATCGTCGTCACCGCTGTCGTCATCGTCGTCGTCGTACTCGGCTGGCAAGAAGAAAGGCAAAGCGGGCGGAACGTTTGCGGAGAAACTCCACGACATGCTTAACCAGAGCCAGCAGATGTCGAACGGCATCATAGAATGGAGGCAGGATGGCACCTGCTTCAAGATCCTCGATCGGGATCGGTTGGCATCGGAGCTTCTCCCCATTTACTTTGTGAGTACCACGAACGTCGTAACTTGTATCTTTCACCTTCATTCCTCAATCTTTTGCATTCGATTCGATTCGTCGCCAAGCTCATACATATCGACACTCTTACACACAATACCCTGCCCTAACCTACACTGCACTACACAGGATCACAGCAATTACACCAGCTTTTCGCGACAATTAAATGGATGGAATTTTAAGCGCATCAAGAAGGAGAAGAAGAAGAAGGGTGATAGTGCCGGCTCGTCGGAGGGCTGCTATTATCACGAAAATTTCCACCGCGATCGACCCGAAGTGGCGAGCCAAATGACAAGAAAGCCCACGCCGAGCGACGCCAAGAGTGCAAGTGGCAAGGGATACGCCGCGGTTGCCGCAGCAGTGAGACCTCAGGGGGTTCCATCGGCCGTTGATCAAACTGTATCGAGCGGCGGCACCGAATTCGTAGGTAGCGGAACGGCACAGCCAACGTCCCAAGCCTGTAAGCCTGTCACAGGTGGCTCCATTCCTTTGCCCAAGAGAGCAACATTTCCCGTGAAGCTGCACGCGATATTGTCCAGGTCTGACCTGTCCAACATCATCTCTTGGCGCGAAGATGGAGCAGCCTTTATTGTCCATCATCCCAAGGCATTTGCAAGCAACGTCCTGCCCTGCTATTTTGACCACAACAACTATAGTTCTTTTCTCCGGAAGGGTAGGGGGTGGGGATTCAGACGGATCAAAAGTGGACCCGACACAGGATCGTATTATCACCAGCTGTTTCACCGAGATCAGCCCCATCTTGCGCTGCAACTGAAAAGGCAGATGGCCGGGTCCTCCAGCGGGGGCGTCGGCAGCGTTGGTCACAGTAGAGCTTCCGATACGATCGCCGCCCACAGGAGAGGTAAGACCAAGAAACAATCTCAAATGGACGCAGAGTTTTCTGATCCATCCCCGTCATATAGCAGCGGCAGTGCTCCTGCTGCTTTCACTGGACCCGCCCCTTCTACTTCCGCAGGATTTGACACAGTTATGCAATCCCTCATTCACATGCAGAAGGTTCTCAATGAGCAGCAGGGAGTGCTGAGTCAGCAAATATTGGAGGTTTCTAACGCCGCCGCCGCCGCCGCCGCCGCCGCCGCCGCCGCCGAGGCTGGCGCCCTTGTTCCCGAGGCGGTGTTCAATTCAGTTTCTAACATTGCAAGCTCTCACGAGCTTGCAATGTTAGAAACCGAATTGAACAAGTTTTCCGCAGACTCCGAGCCAGCACTTGTTACGGCCCGAATGCGCTGCCCAAATATCACCGACAATAGCACGTTAAGACTGCTGTTTCTCTGGTGTACCGATTTCGATGTCGCAGCCACTGCCAAGCGAATGGCAGGGTATTGGCGGCTTCGGGTAGAACTGTTCGGAGTCGAAAGGGCCTTCTTACCCCTCAGCTCAGACTCCATTCTCAACCCGGAAGAACGTGCATACATACTTAGCGGTGCCTGTCGAATACTCCCCAATACAGACACCAACGGACGAATCCTCTCATACATTAATCAGCGAAAGCTCCACGGCAGTTCATTTGACCCAATGAGTGCCTCCAGGGCCGTGTGGTATATGTTCCACAAGATTCTGATGCTTGACCCCGAAAGGGCCAAGAATGGCATCGTTGGAATTGCCAATTACAGGGACAGCTCTTGGTCTCCAAACTACTCCTGGATGACCCTAATGTCCAACACCTTCAAATTTTTGCCTATCGAAATACAAGGCGTCCACACTTGCCACGCTGGCATGTTCGCTCGCGTAATAGCCCCGCTTACAAACCTCGTAATCGGGCCATGGATACGTAAGTCTTCCTTCACTTTGCATGCGCACGAAGGCCAGGATGCTGCCGTCCTTTCATCTCTGGCGCGCTTTGGTATTCCAGCTAACTGCGTCCCGGCAGAACTTGGGGGTGAAATTCAGTGAAGAACTTATAATAACTTAACTTCGTAACAAAAAGTGTGTTCCAGATGATAAAATTACATTGTCTATTGGAACGTTAGAGTTACTGGTAGGAAACTTTCACACGGGAGGTGGGTATTTGTTCCTAAAATTCCTCCCATCGTAATCGTTTCCGACATGACGGACAGTCCTCGCTTTGCTCGATCCATTGATAAAGGCAGGGCAGGTGAAAATAAGTAGCATTCTCACCGCACCCACATAATGTCGGCATGCGAGGGTTTTCTGCGCTGAACGCCTCCATGCAAATTACACATTCATCGTCTATATCCATGCCTTCCAAATCTTTGGCCATGATTGCCGACATCTTCTTTTGTAATGCACTGCCGGGGAGAATTATTTCATCGAGCTGAATTGAAGGAATGCTGCGCATCTTCTTGTCATAGTCAAAGGACGACGCCGACCGGAGTGGAGACGCCCCGGATGACGATATGCTCGGGCTCTCTCGAACGCTGGTGGCATCGTCATGATAACCATTACCACCGCCATCCACGCGATCGCCCGACATCTGGACAAGAGTGTCATATCTGCCGCCATCGCCACCGCTGAATCCTAATCGAGCGAAGAGACCGGGCAAACCACCTCCAGATCGTCTTACATCGTCTTGCCCCAAAGCATCTGCCGCACCGAGCGGAGCACCGCCACCGCATCCAACACCGGTATCCCTACGATCATCGACCGCGCCGTGCGGGTCCTCTATCGTGGCAGGCGAGTATCCCCCGATGCTATTCGCCTGTGTCACGGCGGCCGCTGCCGACCGGCTCATCCTGCGAGACGAAGGAGGTGCCGACGCCCGCCCGCTGCCCCCGCTCTCATCGCCCGTATCCAAGCATTGCCGTATTATGCACTGCAATATCGCTGCCATGGATGAATTTTAATTTCTCCGAACGCTGGTCGACGCACACGCAGTGAGTAGAGAACGAGTAGAGAACAGAATACCGTAGAAGACGAAGGAAGGTTAGAATCCAAGGTGCACGATCGCGCTACAGTACCGACCTACAGAGCACTCCAGCCAAATGACGAGAGACACCAACAATGATTCGATTCCCTACCCACCAACGCTATCGCGTTCTCTTCCGACTCCCTGAATGCGACCAAGCCAACAATACTCACAGGGCTTCGACTTACAATCCAAGGCTTACAATACCCAATAGGAATTCCTACATACATGTACGATCGGGCGTCCGTCTTGGAAAATGTGATGGCGGAAATCGAAATCACATGTCACATGTCATCGTCACGCTGACATCACGACGAAATAAAGCATCCGTCCGGCGTCCGGTTCCTCACTCCGCTACCGTCCAACCGTCCAACCATGGCGCATTACTTTTAGAGTACGAGGTACGGAGACAAGGTGGTACAACATCATGCCCAAACGAAAGCTCGGCGACAAAGAACGCGGCGGAAAAGGAGACGGTGCCAGAAAGCAGCCGCCTCCTGGTGGCGCCGACGACGGAGGAGCGAAGTGGAGCAAAAGTAAAAAGAAGAGGATGCGTGCAAAGCTTTCGAAGCAAAATTCACGACAGCAGGAAGGCGTACATGTAGGCGGAGGCGGCGGGGACGGTCCTGGACAGCGTGAGAGGAAACAGCAACAGACGATGGAACGAAGCGAAGGGAACAACGACCAGGCGAGGAGGAAAAAGAAGCTTAAACAGAAACATGAATCGCCATCGCACGATGCTGGTACTGCTGGCGACGACGATGGAAGTGGTCCAAAACAACCCCGTGAGCTGATCACCTCGGCCCGAGCCAAGTCTGCACTTCAGCAATCATTCTTAGCCCGACTCTCGGGTTCTCGTTTCCGAGAGTTGAACGAGGATCTCTACACCACCACATCCGATACGGCTTTCAAGCGATTTAGCGAGAATCCGGAATTGTTCGATCAGTATCACGAGGGCTTTCGCAAGCAGGTTTCGCAATGGCCGGTCAATCCGGTGGATGTCATCATCCGCTGGATACGCAAGACGGGGGGACAGACGCAGGGATTCAAGAAGGAACCACTTGTCGTTGTCGACTTTGGATGCGGCGATGCCAAGCTTGGCAAGGAACTTGGAGGCAAGGGCAAATCGAAGAAGCAGAAGAAACAGAACAACGAAAGCCAGAATAATGTGGAAAATCAATTCAAGGTGCACTCCTTCGACTTGGTTGCGAACGGCAACCCACTCATCACGCCCTGTGATATGGCCAACGTCCCCCTCGACGATGGCGCGGCGGATATTGCCGTCTTTTGTCTGGCTCTCATGGGCACCAACATTGCGGATTTCATTCGAGAGGCTCATCGAGTCCTCAAACCAGATGGGCTGATCAAAATTGCCGAGGTTCGCAGCCGATTTGAGGCAACAGCTGACGGTGACGATGGCCACGGAGGAGGCCGCGGCAAGAAGAGAACAGATGATAGCCTTTTGAACGAATTCATCGACACCATGGACGAACTTGGCTTTGAATGCACACAGAAGGATCGGTCCAACAAGATGTTCATCCTTATGGAGTTTGCGAAGACGGGTGAGAGGCCGTCGTCGGAGGCAACGTTCACCGCCAAGCCCTGCATTTACAAGAGGAGGTAGGAGTAAATCTAGGAACTTAAATTCCGACACGTACTTCAAGCGGGTTAAATATAATTTACAAGTTTGAGCGAGCAAGCCAACAACGCCTCTGCTCGGACAACTGTTGCTGTACCTCAGACCGACGACTCCAAGAAGTGCCAAATCTAAACCTGGTTGGCAGGACCGTCAAGCTCATCAAAGCTGCTCGGAATCTCCTGCGAGCCTCTGTAAATGTCCCTCCAGTTCTGAGCATGGACCTCGTCCAACACAAGACTGAAGCAGCTAACCAGCGCATCCCTCTCTCGGGGACTGTTGGCCTCCAAATCCAAACTGCCCTCCTTAGTGAGAAGGCTGAAACACAATGTCTCCGGCACGGCCGAGTTCTCCACCCTTCGCAACGCAGTGGTCTGCTTTCCAACGTCGACGTACATGATGTGCGCGAGGGGTACCTGGTGCAATTTGCCCACCTTGGGCTCGCCCGACGACTTCTTCCTGGTCTCCGTCCTCCAAGTGACGGCCGACTCCGCGAGCTGCAATCGCACCGTCTTGGGCTTGCCCCTGGACCCGTGCGCAACGATCAGAACGCCCGGCTCGCGAAGCTGCTGCATGGCAGCCGATACGACGACCTCATCGTTTTGCTGGCCCGCACCGCCGCCGCCCAGCTGCTGTTGTTGTCCACCGGCCGATGGTGGTTGATATTGCTGCGCGCCATATCCTCCAGCCGCGGCAGCAGCTCCGCCGCCGCCGCCAATGCCCTGCGAAGGCAGATTTCTGTAATTGCTTTGCGATGCTCCACCGGGTGCCTGTTATTGATGATGGTTGTTTGGACGGTTTGTGAATGAGATGGCAAGTATAAAATGTGAATAAGAAAACAGGACGATTACAATACGCCAATTTTTCAACTGGAATACGAAAAAATAAAAAATGACGGAAACCGACCAACCAACCTGCCGCGAGAGGAGTTGAGATGGATTGAAAGTGTTGCTTGCTGCCGCCATGCTGCTTACCTGCCCTTTGCCGGCAACACCATTCGAATCGCCCCTCTTTGTTCGGGGCCGCGCGCTCCAGCGAAATCTCTTTGGGTAGGCATTGAAGTGCTGTTGCCGCATTCCTTTCGGCAGGAGCAGATACCCGACCCAGCAAATTAGCAACCCGAACACGACGCAGACGTAGTGCAGCGGGTCTACTCCGAGGGGCCCCGTTGCACGATCACCCATGGTGGCGTTTGGGTTGGGTTGGTACGATATTCTCTTGAAGCCCTCGGTTCTTTCCTCTCTTTCGAGGTGCCGACCCCTCCAGTGTTGTTTTTTAGGAGCTGTTTTTTGAGTGTGTGGTTTGTGCGTACGTACGAAGTACGTACGTATCGATACGCATCAGGCAGGCAGCACTCGCTCACTCATCACTCGTTGCTTTTACCAACATGAGTGCAGCAGAACCGCCTTCCACCAGCGGAGGGACAGTGGCCCTGCTCGACTTGCCACCGGGATCATCCTTGTCGGTCGATGGTTCGACGCAAATCATCCGCCGGGAGGACTTTGTCGGTATCCACGGCGTCCCCCCAAGCGGCTTTCACCTCGTCGTGGTGAGCTCAGCTGGCGGGCCCGCCACCAATACTGGTACATGTAGATCTACCGATAATGACGACGCCGTGCACGGCTCTGAGACCAGCATTTCCAAGCCATCGGCGTTGCACACTACGGGTTTTGTGTTGATGAGAAATTCTAGCGACGGCGATAATGATGGTGTCAGTAACCATGACGAAGGGTGGATTGTTGCCAGACGGTATGACCCACAGACCGAGGAGATTTGCAGCACCTCCCCCGATGGTGTAACATGCAGCAATCTACAAAGGTCTATCCAAGATGGTTCGATAGGACCGCAGCGGGTGGTACCTTATCATCGCTTCATTGAGAATCAAACGAATCCTCATGCATGGAAAGTCATCACATCATTCATCTCCTCCTCACTGCTCCAGATGAGGGGAATTGCATCGGGAGAAAAGATCGTACCCGGAGCATACGAGGAAGATTTTGATGACGAGAAAAGAAATGTTACCTCGGATGATGGCGAGGGATTGGGAAAAGATATTAAAGCAAAGGATCCCGCAGAAAGCACTCCACGCGATGGAATATCCATTTGCTACCCCCCGATGCCCTGCATCGAGGGAAGTCACATGGCTAGAACAGGACACGCGGGAACCAAGCGGTACCTATCTCACTTGTCGCCATCGGATCGAACGGCGCTCTTCCTCGATACCGAGCCGGGTACCAAAGCCCTTGATACTGTTCTACGAACCTACTATGATGGAAGCAGGGAGGAATTGATCGGAGATGTTCAGCTCTCCTTCCTGCTGTTTCTGCAGTTAGGATGTCTCTCCTCCTTTGAACACTGGAGAGATACTGTCTCCATGTTGTCGCTTGTGGGTAGTGGGGCTGTTTTGCGACACGCCAAATTGTATTGTAATCTTTTCTCTACAATATCTTGTCATTTGTCGTCGATTGAACGGGATTTCTTCGAGGAGATGGAGTACTCTGGTGGGAACTTCTTTTTGCCGGCATTGAATAGATTCGTCAAACTCTGCTGCGAATGTGGTGGCGACAATGAAGCGTTGTTGGACTCGGTGCGGGAGATACGTCAAATAGTTCACAGCCGATTTGGTATTGAGCTTGTGTCCATTTCACGAGGGGCTGACACAAGGAGCGACGACGATGATGATGAAGAAGAAGATGTCATGGAAGTAGATTTGGCGAACGGATCTGCGATTGACATTTCAACCATCCCAACAAAACCCGACCAAGATGAGGCAGACGTTAAGATGCAGTGCCTTGACACTAGTAGTGATGATGGTGATGACGAAGATGATGATGGCCCGGTGGTTGTGGCAGAAGCAGATGTAGAGGCGTCGTTGGAACGATCCGCTGTTCTTGCCGCGGCACAGGCCTCTTCACCGCCAGCAACCTACATCGCTTCGATCGAAGAGGACAGAATAAATCGAGGGAAATTCCCTCTTATCTTTGCTGCAATATCATCCCAGGAAGATATCTTGATGTGCTGTGCTCGGGTATTGGACGAAAAGAACGATGTATCACTTGTTCGGGAAGCTGCTGCTTATCTTGAAGCAGTGGAATCTAAACGAGACTACTAGCGAGCTACTACCGTAGAAGTAGAGCTAGCCAACATACAAACTCTGTAGCTACTATTATATTGGTATTATCTACAGATCATACAGGTAATTGTCTATGAAGCAAGCTTCTCTCTGGTATCGGCCGCACGTTGTTCTAGCTCTAAGAGTGCTTCTCGGAGTCTACCACTTATTGCTTCCAATGTTTCTTTGTCTGTTTTCTCATTGAAAGGATATCCGTCTGGAGGCACAATATCGGAGAAGTCGAGTGGTTTCCCCACAAAGATATCGCATCGCTTACCCGATCGCGGGAACCATCGTTCTGTTTTGCCACCTTTGTTTTCGGGGATATCGCCAGATTTAGATCGAACGGTGACTGATGTATCTGGAGGTGGCGTCTCTGGCAGAATTTGTGCAAGACCATCATGGAACATGGGAAGCACAATTGTTTTGGTCGGTGGACTACATGCAATCAACTTAGCGGCTCCTTTTCTAAGTCTACCAAGCCTCGGTTTGCCGACGGGATCAAACCTCCAAGGTTGAAGTATCCGTCCTTCAGCCATTATGTGACACCATTCCTTTCTTCCGTTACTTTTTTCTTTTTGATTGGCCTGAAGCTTAACCTTGCCATTCAATCTAGCGTGTAGAGCCCCAAGAGTCGGGCATTCCAGACCACGCAAATCACCCCTTCTGATGGGAATACATTTCAATCCGTTAAATAAAAATGCTGATAACTTGCCAAGACAGTAATAGAATTCTTGTACCATAACAATGGACCGTCCGAAACGAGTCCCAAGAGCCCGAAATGGCAGAGTTTTGCAACACCAAATCGCAGGGTCATCCATCATCGACTGGTGATTCGACACTGTGAGTAGGCCAATATCACTGGGCCGGCTCAGAACAGCTCGTTCCAGCTGTCTATCTTCGTCATGAACAACAGTCTTGTTCATCACACACATTACAAAGCGGGCGACGAGAGCAATCATTTTCACTAACAAATCGAATAATATTCGATGCATTCCATTTCGGTAGATTGGACGAGCAACCAATTCATCTTCCTTTCGACGACGATCCTGCATACGATTCTTCTTCGTTCGTGAACGTTTGCCCCGCCTCTCAGAGGATGCGAGGCCAGACGCCGAGGCACACAGATACCATGATTCTCGTTGAGATGTCACTGTCAAAAGATCTTGTTTGCAGGTTTGGATACACGTAAATTGGAACGGCCTGTGATGGACGAAGCCACTGACGAAGGGCACCGCAGGCGTCCGTGCGCAAAGAAGTAGAGAGAATACTAGTATTGGTCGCCTCATTATTTGCACCTGTTGCTATCACTCTTGGATATTATTGTTGCCTTGGTCTTCTGTTTTGATGTTTTGTTTGACGTTTTGACTGCCGCGCCCGCCGTTGTGGTGTACGTACATACGACATGTATTTTGGTCTGGCCTTCGTCGATCTCGTGTGCCACGCCGCGCGGTTGCGTTCCCTTGCTTGCTTGCCATTCCATGCATGGGTCGGGTTGCTACCGCCGCCGCCGCTACACTCTTGTTGCCCGCACATTTAAGCCACGTTCAAGGTCCTATTTATTGCCAGACTGCCTCCCTTCATTAGCGTTGCGCAAACGACGACGAAGCGACCACATCGTCGAAATGTTTTACGTGAAGAAATTGGAACACGAAATTGTCCTGGAGCCGATCCACTTTGGGCCCAAGCTCAAGCAGACCATCATTCGTCTCCTCAAGGACGAGGTGGAGGGCCTCGCCCTGGCTACGTACGGATATGTAGTGAATGTGATTGAGGTTCCAGAGGATGAAATCCGATCGGTGAGTTGTCCTGTAAATAATTATCATCGTGCATGCACGCAAACCACCTTGTGTGCTTTAGAGCTGTGTTGACTTTTACTATTATTTATGTGTCGGCACGACCCTAATTTTTGATCCGACCGTCCACTCAAATCTCCAAAGGGAATTATCGAATACGACACGGGGAACGTTGTATTTTTTGTAAGCTATACGGCCCTCCTTCTCCGACCGTTCCTTAACGAGGTCCTCGACGCTACCGTATCGCAGTGCAACCCCCTTGGCTTCTTCGCCTTCGTCGGACCTCTGCGAATATTCGTTTCGAAGCATTCCATGCCGGAGGATATGTTCAACGGCTTCGATAACGAGCGAGATGCCTGGATTTCCGATGACAAGGAGGTCGTTATTACCTCGGGATGTGGCGTCCGGTTGAAGATCAAAGGACGAACGGTCGAGATGGGGAACATCACGGCCATCGGCACCATCAAGGACAATTATTTGGGCCTTATCGACGATGGAAGCGGAGAGCTTGCCGAGCAATAAAGGTGCACATGCTGGATGCTGGATTCTCTTTTGAACGATACTGTGCTGCTGTGGCTTACTACCGTGTTATATCGGTGTATCTGCCCTTACTTGGACCGCCGTTCTCCTGGTAGAAACACTGAAAACTTATGGTAAAAAAGATGGATGCTGCTACATACTTGAAGGGCCTCGCAAAATTCCAACTACCATTGTAATCGATCATTAATACATGTATCATGAAATTTTCTCTACTATTTTTATTTGTCGACTTTTCTTGCCTCGCCTCGGTATCATACTAGGAATTCCTAGTGTATCGATACTTTTGCTCACACCGCGGTCGACGAAGTGCACGGTCTGAACCGGGATATTTGAATATTAATTCAATACAAAGTGTCTTTAAAACAAGGCATACAAAGCACTGGCACAAATGGAGACCCAGGCAGCAACGGCAGCCCTTGAAGTAGCTCCGCTAGTAGCGACGAAACCACCGGCCTCCTTCGTGGGTTCCATAGTGGGATCGAGGGTCGGTTCGAACGTGGAAGGGGTCGAAGCAGGTGAAAGCGAAGTATCGGGAGTATCAGGGACCCCGGCATCTTTTTCACCGTCGTCGTTGCCGGCGGAGTTGGCGGGGTCTCCGCATCGGTTATCCTCATTGCATACAAGGTTGCCACAGCAGGTGACGGGCAGGGCACCACCTCCGCCACACTGTTGCGAGCGCCGGCCGAGAAGCGAGCACTCTTGCTCCTCGCAGCGCTTGGTCTCCATGTTGCAAATGTTGTCCCCGCAGCAGCTTTCGGGCGTGCCACCGTTTCCGCCACAGACCTGGCTCCGTTCTCCAGGATCGGCGCAGGTCTTGACCTGAGACTCTTCTTTCACCTCCTCCTCGTCCTCCTCGTCCTCGTCGTCCTCGTCGTCCTCGTCGTCTTCTCTCCGGCACCTAGTACCATCGCAAACGAGGCTACCACAGCACTCCCTGGGGAAGCTGTCGCTCGCGCCACACTCCTGGCTGCGGTCGTCCCGCTCTGCGCACTTGTCGTCATCGTCGTCGTCGTCGTCGTCATCATCTTTGACCCTGTCATCATCGTCATCGTCATTTTTACGCTTGTCGTCTTCGTCTTCGTTATCATTAACGTTCCACCACTGCAGGCTCCTCCTAAGCACCTTTGTGATGACAAAGGGATCAGCGACAGATGCTGCCTCCTGCGTGGCAAGACCACCTCCAGCAATGCGGCTGGAAGAAACGCCGAGGACGAGGCAGGCCAGCAAGACGGCTAGAATGGTCGTCCTCGCGAGGGAAACAGCTGAGCGTCGGGGCATGGTTGATAATATATATAAAAATAGGGAGGTTCCAACAACTTATCTTACGAAATACGCCAAAGAAGATGCGTGCAGGGATCCTTTGAAGTGAAGTCTTCTTCTCCTTCTTCTGTCGGTTCGTGCCGCCTGCCGATGCCAAAAGAGGTGGGATGTCGTTGGCGCACTTTGTTCGGCACTTTCACTTTCACTCTTGCCA
>Ga0115006_10001212_pt1 | contig 15716 bp, 16 predicted proteins | sample ArcOceMetagenome_3_FD_88943 | JGI IMG/M metagenome (GOLD analysis project Ga0115006, IMG submission 88943) | Marine eukaryotic phytoplankton communities from Arctic Ocean - Arctic Ocean- Svalbard ARC20M Metagenome | ecosystem: Environmental > Aquatic > Marine > Oceanic | place: Arctic Ocean...
GGAGGGGGAAAGGGGAGGGAGAGGAGGGGGAAAGGGGAGGGAGAGGAGGGGGAAAGGGGAGGGAGAGGAGGGGGAAAGGGGAGGGAGAAGGGAGGTCAGGGCGAGGATGCGCCACAAGTTTTAAGGTTGCATGGGGATTAGGGGATTAAGGGGTTAAGGTGGTTTAGTAAGGGGTTAAGGTGGTTTAGGGATTAGGGGTTAGGATTTTAAGCACCAGTTGTGAGGTTGCATGGGGGTAAGGGGGTAATGGTATTGGGGAGGAGGGGAAAGGGTGTTAGGGAGGAATGGCTAAGAGATGAAGGGACACGGGAAGAGGAGAAGAAGGGAGGAAAGCGAACACGTGTGTGTGTGTGTGTGTGTGCGCGCACACACACACACACACACGGACACGCATGCACACACACAAGCACACACGCACACGCACACCTACACACGTAGGAGTGCATGGCACTTGACGTGGGACGCACCTGCTCTCGCGACCCGCCCAGATGCCGTGTCTTTCCTTGTATTCCTGTATGGCATTCGGAATGAGATTTCGCTCTTTGCCTAAACCCTAAACCCTGAACCCTAAACCCATTTCCCTACACTGAAGATAAACCCTAAACCCTAAACCGTAACCCGAAACCCGAAACATTAGTCCATAAACCCTAGACGCTAGACCTGGCGCAAAGGGGAATCATAGTCGAGCATCAGCCAATCCCCATGTTGTTCCCTGCGCGCGTGATGCGTTTGCGATTTAGGATTTAGGGTTTAGGGTTTAGGGTTCAGGGTTTAGGGTTTAGGGTTTAGGGTTTAGGGTTTTGGGTTTTTGGCGCATATTGTTTGCTGCGCGCGTGATGCGTTTGCGTATGAATCACCCTTGCGTGTACGCAAACATAGACAGCGAGCCGAGCTTGGGATTTAGGGTTTAAGATTTAGGATTTAGGGTTTAGGAGTTAGAGTTTGGGGTTTAGGAGGTAGGGTTTCGGATTTAAAGTTTTAGGGTTTAGGGTTTAGGATTTAGTCAAAGTTTCGTCAGTGCTGTGTTCCTCTGTGTCTCGCTCTCGCTCTGGTGCGCGGGTGTGCGGGCAGATGGATGGACTCATAATGTATGTTACACGCGCGCGCGTGCGCGTGCGTGCGCGCGCACACACACAAGAACGTGTAGGGATGTGTGATCTGTATCCAAATATTCATAAGCGTGCATGATATGTAAGTGCGTGCATGCGTGTGTCTATGCGCGTCTGTGTTCGTCTGTGTGCGTGGCTATGATGCGTGGCGGGACGCGGGGGAAATATGTGTACGCATGCGCGCATGTCGTGCACCCAGGTGCATGCCCGCACGCGCGAGTGCACACACCGAAAGTGGGCGTCAGCCGCATCTCTAGACGTGTCAGAACTGACGTATACTATTGTCACCTGGCGTGTGTGTGTGTGTGTGTGTGTGTGTGTGTGTGCGTGTGTGCGTGTATTGTGTGCATGCATGTATGATCCGCACGCAAGTGTGTGCGTGTGGCACTCGCAGGGGGGTGTGTGACGTGGCGTCCAGCTCTCGGCTTGCTACGGGCACCTTGCTGCGCGTTTCGGCTCCCGGGGCGTCGCGAGCGGGTGCCGGAGCATTCTGCTGCTCATAGTAGGCCCGAAGCAGCGGCAGAAAGGTCTGGCAGTCGGGGCACCAGTCCGCCGAGAAAAATAGTGCTGCGCGCGACCAGCCGTCAGCAAGGCGGCGGGCGCGCGGTCCGCATACAGATCACGCAGTCGTACCGACGCTCGTGCCCCGCAACGTCTCAGGATCCACGGTCTCGCCTTGCTGATTGCGCAGGATGGCCCCGTCGAGCGCAAACCCTGTCGGCAGCAGGACCTCTGCCCGCTCGAGCTGCTCGACCGTGCGCTCCGTGCGCTCGACGAAGTCGACGAAGCGCGGGTCCAGCTTGGCGGCCGCTCGCTTCAACTCCCTTTCTGCCTTGCCGTCGTCGGCGGCGAGCATGCGCCCTGCTGCTCGGTACGAAGCCGCGCCCTGGCCGAGCCTGCCGTGGGGGGTTTTTACCCCAGTTGGCGCTCGCGCGGGCTGCAGCGCGGGGGCAAAGAGCAGCGTGCCGCGGCCGCAGCGTCCGCGGTGGGACTGCAGCGGCCCCGAACCGCGAGGGCTCGCCGCCGCCGCCACCCCGAGCAGCGCGAGCGCCCACCCCCGCATGTGCAAGCTTGGTCACGGAAGGGGTTGACATCAGTGGGACGCAGTGGTGGGACGTGACCTGCTTCACCAGCCTCTGCAGTGTGTGTGGCACACGCCAGGACGGGCGGGGAGCGCATGTCGGAGGCCGCCAGCCTCGACGGCTCGCCGCTGGGCGGCGCGCGCCGGTGCTCTGCCGAGGACGCGCTGCTGCTGCACTGGCAGGCCGCCCTGAGCGCGCCCGCGCAGGGCGGCAGCAACGGCAGCGACGACGAGGAGGAGGAGCGGCCCGGCCGTCCGCACAGCACCCCGAAGACGTCGGCCACCATCCACCGGGTCATCGACTGTATCCATCAGCGGTTGGAGGAGGAGCTGCAGGGCGAGGCCCGGCCGCAGTCTGCGCGCCGGCGGGATGGGGAGGACGTCCTGTCGAGGGACGGCCCCGCGCCACGCGCCGCGGACGCAGACTCGCTCACGGCGCGCAGCGGCAGCAGGACAGTGCGCCAGGGCGACCTCGCGCCCGATCTTGGTCACTGCCGCGCGTATCCCTTCCTGATGGCGCGAGTGGTCGATGAGCCCGCGGGCTCGGGCTCGGCGCCCACCCTCGCCAAGGCACTCCCGCACGAGTCTGAAGACCTGCATCAAAACATGGTCTCGGAGTTCTGGACCAACCTGCTCCGCTTCAGACCCGGAGAGCCCAGCCGACAGGCGATGCTGATTCGCTCGACGCACGACAGGCTTGCAGAGGTTCTGGCGCACAAGGAGACAAAGATCGACGCCATGCGTTGCCACGCCATCGCGATGGAGCGAATCTGCAAAGCAGCCGAGATTTTCAGCACAAGCCTGGTCGCGGAGGTCGAGGCCATCTCCGCAGCTTTGCAGGGGTTTCGTGAAACGGAGTCGAGGGACTGGCAGCGCGCCATAGCCGAGATGGCGCGCAAGGACGCAGAGATTGCAGATCTCAGGGAGAAGCTCCTGGAGCTGCAGCAGGAGCATGCGCCGTGTGCAGAAACCATCCGAGCCAGGGACGAGACCATTTCAGCGCGTGATGCCGAGATTGCCGCTCTCCAAGACGAGCTCGGCAAGGTCAAGGCGGCACACATGCCGTGTGGTGCGGAAATTGAGCAGTTGCAGGCTGACTTGGATGAGGAACGCGAAATGAGATGTGAGCTCGAGGACAGGCTGCAGTTGGCAGAGGAGGCGATGCGGCGAGCCAAGCTCGTTGGCATTGGAATGCGCATCACTGAGGATGCCCCCCATCGCGTGACGGAACTGGTTCCAGGAGGCGCTGCGTTTCGCTCAGGCTCCATCGCAGTCGGCGACCACATCCTTGAGGTCGCGGGCGAGGACACTACCCATCACCCAATTTCCGAGATTCGAAACTTCATCCTCGGGCCGCCGGGCAGCTACTTGCAACTTAAGCTCGACAGGCGCAGCGCAGAGGACGAGGCAAACATTTTCTCCGTCAACATCAAGCGCACCGAGGCCCTTGGCGTCTTGCATCCTGTTGATCGGCCGAAAGCCCCGTTTTCGCGGTCTGCCGCGAGTTTGGTTGGCGTCTCGCATCCTGTTGACCGGCCGAAAGCCCCGTTTTCACAGTCTGCCACGAGGTTGGTGCCAGTGGAACAAGCATCAACCGTCGCGCCCTTGCACCGCACGATGACCGCACCCACACGGGCCACGGGTGCCAAGGATCAGAAGGCATCTGAAACGCCCAAACTCGCGGCAGCGCCGGCAGAATCGGCGGCAGCTGATAGAAACCGTGTCAGTGCGCAAGGCTTGGTCGCAGCTGCCCCCGCGCCCGGGCCGCCATCTGCCGGCACGGCCACTGGCGCGGGAAACCAGAAGAAGAAGAAGCCTGTCGTAACCGGCTATGTGCCTGGGCCGTTCTTTTGAAAAATAAATATTCATCAGGGGGGGGGAAGGCTAGCCTCGCATCTTCCCAGGCGCATCTTCCCAGCTGGGGCACAGGAAAGAGGACTCCGGCGAGGCGACCTTCTTCGTGACGAACCACCAGCGCCGGTGGCAACACATTCCAAACCCATCAATCTCATTTACCACTTCTGCTTCGTGACACGCTACGCAATCTGTCAGCTTTGTTTTATTAGAGCCGACGTGAATGTTGCATAGGGTTCCGAGGGTTTCTGTCATCCCCTGGTCCCAACCCAACCCAACCAAACTGGCAAACCTTGTTTCCCAACCCAACTCTCCCTTAGTGCAATTACACTCCGTACATCCCTCTCTCGTCCGTTCGGAGCGGCGGGCCCCATTCAGGAAAGACCTACACACGACAGGCTAATGCGCCGGCAGTGCTGCGGCTGCTTCCCCCGGTTACTTACTTGGCGTTGAGCGCCTCGGTCATGGCGGTGTAGACCTCAACAGCGATTTGTGCCTTGGCCTTCTCCACCTGCATCGCACCAACACACATGAGCGTCCCATCGCGGCCATCTCTCCGCTACCCGCTCAACCTCAGGTTGCGCATACAGCCCTGTGCTCTCGGCCCAGAGGCGCTGGGCAGCAGGGTTCCATGCGACTTGCGCACTCCTCTGCATGCATCGGCACGCCATTCTCACACGTCCTTGCTGTACGCGATCCACGACACACCGGGGCCGAACCCGCAGGCACCACCCTGCGACATCATCGGGCGCGGGAGCATGCATTGGGGCGCAGGGGAAGTGGACTGCGCGCGGAGCGGCAGCAGCGGGGTACCTCCTCTGTTGCGCGTCCCAGGGCCGCCTCCGCCTCCGTCTTGCCAGAGGACACAAGCGAAGCATCCAGGTCCTCCAGTTTTACAATCTGTTCAGCGGCCACAGCATCACCAAGGGCGTCAATTCCCCGGTCTCTCCACGGCCGGTCAATGCAGAAGACGGCGCCCGTGCGTGTGCTCGCTGCCGTTGGCGCACAGCGGCGGCGGGAGAGCAAAGCACGCGAAGCGCGGGACCGGCAGCGCACCTCGATGCCACAAACGTCGAGGGTCGAGTCCGCGTGGGCAAACGCGAAACCGCTGCTGATAAAGTACTTCGTGATCTCCCCAGGGGCGGTGGTCACCTCCAGCACACCCGGCTTCAGCTCCGAGATGGTGGGAACGTGACCCGGCAGCACGCCAAACATGCCATCAGCACCCGGGATGATCACCTGGACACCCCAGCGCGCGCAGTCAGCCCTTCCGCCGACGCCACCCGCCCCCCGCCCCGGTGCGCCCCGTGCACGCACCAGCGGCTGCGGGGCCGGGACAGCCAGAGACGCCCACGGTGCACGTACCTGGTCGACCTCCTGGGCCTTGAAGATGGCCTGGTGGGGCGCTAGCAGGTTGAGGGTGAGCTTCGAGGGGATGCCCTGGCTCGCCTTGGGCGCCTCGTCTGCCACGGATCCAGACGGCTCCCCCGTCAACCACGCGTGCGTGCATCGCGCTTGCAGCACGCCCTGGCTGCACACCGCCCCGCCCAGGGCCGAACCCAGGCACCGGGCGCTGCGCTCGCACGCCGCCGACCTCCCCCCGGCGCGGTGGCCGCCCGTGCGTTACGCGAGCACCGCCGCCCTGCACGAATCCGCTACGCGTCGCGACGGATGCGTCCGTCCGGGCCCCCCCCCCCTCCAGAGAACGGGCCCAGCCGGCAGGGCCGCCGCACGCCGCCCCACGGCAGGACTAACCGGCAAACGAGCGACGCTGCGTGGCCGCGAGCCGCGTCGAGGCGCGCATCGCGGCGCTCCGCGCAACGGTGCCCAGCCTGCGCGCAAGCATGATCAGGCGCTGCGGTGCCCGGTACAAATGTTTAGTCGACTGCAGTAAGGCAAATGGTTCGTAGGAAAAAGAAAAGACTGGCCTCATCAATGTCAATCCTGCAATCGGCGGTTTGCGGGCTGATATGGTGCGCACCAGAGGGGAATAGTAGCTGACTGAAGGCAGCGCGGCAGCAGCGCCCACGTGTGGCGCGATGGCGAGCCCGCGCGTGAGGACTGCCGCCGCTGCCTGAGGGGGAGGAACCGGCGGGGGACGAAATGGACCTCGCCCAGGTCACCGAGGAGGAGTCGAGCGGCGACGAGGCGGACCGCGTGGAGCCGCTGCGGCTCCGGCCATCGCCGGCCGACGTCGAGGATGCGGCGGCAGCCGCGGACGCCGCAGCACGCGCTCCGGCGTCGGTGCTCGCCGAGGACCTCGAGCTCGTCTCCGCCGGCGTCTCCCTCGCGCCCGCGCCCGTGCCGCAAGCGCGCGGCTCCGAGTTTGAAGAGGAGGTGCCCTCCGACAGCGACGAGGACGCGGCCGTCCCAGATGCTCTCTCGGCGTCGTCGGCGCCGTCGGCACCGCATGCACCCGCACCGCTCAGTGCGCGCGAGCACGCCTTCAGCGCCGCCCTGAGCCCCTTTGACATCGACGAGGACCCCCCGCCCTCGTCGAGCGAGGACGACAAGACGGACGACGAGGGACCAGGCGTGCCGGCGGCCGGTGCGTCCGTGACAGCACCGGCCCCGCAAAGCTCCGCGCCGTCGCATGCTGCGGTATCGTCGGGGCAGGCGTCCGGCACACACCCGCAGGGCTCCGGGGCAGCGATCAGCGTGTTTGACCCGATCGCAATCGACGAAGACGTCCCGTCATCCGAGGACGAGGCGCCTGCAGCCGATGCGCCCCTCCAGGCGGCGGCTCCGCCTGATGCACCGGCAGCTCCACCCGCCGGCCTGTCGCCGCGGCCGGCTCGCTCGTCGGGGGAGAGGCCCGTGGCCAACACCACTGCCCTTGAAATCTCGCAGCAGCCCGCAGCCCCCATGCTGGAAAATGCTCGGGGGAGCACTGGCGGCGTGCGCCTCACGCCCACGCCGCCCGCCACACCGTCGCCAGGAGCTTCGCGCCCGGGGTCGCGCCCGGGGTCGCGCCCTGCTTCAGCTTCAGCTTCAGGGTCGCGCCCGTCCTCTGCCAAGGGAATGCGCATCCTGCACTTGCGCGGCGAGGCGCCTCCTCCGCTCGCAGTGCATGCTGGCCTGGCGGCCCTTGCGACACAGCAGACTGGCGCGTCGCAGGAGGCAACAACGACAGAAACAACGGCGTCGAAGCCTGTTGCACCGCAGGCAGACCAAGTGATGGCGGGTCAGGAGGGCGGGGCTGGGGGCGCTGCGGTGACGCCGAGGCCCGCCGAGCCCGAGGCGTTGGCCACGCATGCGGTATCTGCTGTTGCAGCGGACACTCTGCATCCAGACAGTGATGCGGACAGGGAACGCGAGGTGCCTGACGCGCAGACGACGCCAGGACGGCATCGAGGTGAGGAGCAGAAGCCTGGCGAGCAGGAGCCTAGACAGCAGCCTGAGCAGGTGGTGCCGCTGGGTTTGGATGCGGGGATGGGGTTGCCTGGTGCCTTGCCTTCCCCTGGCGCCGGGTTACCAGGCATGGGTAGCGCACGGCGGAGTGCGGAGGCGGCGCACGGGCCGGGATGGGGAGGAGGAGGAGAGGATGACATTGCTGCCGAACTTGCGCTGCTGAGGAGAAATAGGGAGGGCGAGAGTGGGCGCGAGGGCTGGGGCGGCGAAGACGGCGAAGAGGAAGGCGCGAGGGCTGGGGCGGGCGAGGGTGGGCACGAGGGCTGGGGCGGCGAAGAAGAGTCCGCTGTGCTGCTGGCCGAGCCTGATGACCTCGAGAATGGCTCTGCTGGCATGATGGCACCCGGCATGACGGAGGCCACTTTGGCCACGTTGGGGCCAAGCGAGCAAGAGCGAACAGACGCTTTCTTAGATGCAGTTGTTGACATGCGGCCTTGGGAGTTCAAGCTGCTGGACGTGGCAGGAGGGCAGCTGGAGGAGTTTGACCGCGGATTAGTAGATGGGGAGGAGGCGGCCATGGCCTACCAGATGAAGCAGCGGGCGCGCTTGTATGAGATCCAGCAGCTCAAGACCTCTCTTGAGCACACTGAGGTTCGCGAATACGCTGAGGAGCTGGACACGTTTGACTTTGGCGACGAGGCCATCACAGTAGGAAGCATCAGCAAACACCGGCTCGCCGAGCAACACAGGCGCGTCGAGGAGGAGGGCGAGCGCGTGCGCCGTGAGCAACGGCGCCTGCACCGACGAAGGCAGGATATCCTTGCGCGGCAGGAAAACGAGGCGATGGAAGCTGTGGTAAAGCAGCGCCAAGACCTGGCGCGCCGGCGCACGGTTGTGGAGGAGGAGCGCCTCGCCAGAGACCGCACGCGCGCCCGTTCCATGCGCAACGCCCTGCGCACGGCTCAGGACAAGATGGTGCGCGCCCTCCGCTCTCGCGGCGTCGCTCTCAAGGAACAGCTGGGCGTGCTCGAGGTGGATTCCAGTCGCGGACACCTCCTGCCCTCAGCGCGTCAGTGGCGGCTCTCTGCGGCGCTCCGCACGGCGCCGCGCCCCATCAAAATCCGCATCGACACCTGCCGCTCGCTGCGCGACAAGGTGCAGCGCGGGCACTATGTGGTGGTCGCCACGCTGTTGGAGCGCGTGGCGGGCAAACCCCTCCGCTTCTCTGGGCCCGGCACCGACCGTCTGACCAGCACGCGCACACGGCCCGTGGCGCACAATGGGCGCTACTTTGACTCTGATCTGCTCATCGACGAGTGTCTCTTCCTGCTGTGTCCCCCTGACGCGCAGCTGTCGCCCTCGCTGACGCTGTTGCTCGAAATTTACCAGTGCAAGAGTCGCCTCACCCCATTCGACAGGTGTGTTGGGTGGGCAGTCTTTCCTCTGGTGGCCGCAAACTTTGAGCTGGTCTCGGGCAAGTTCAAGGCGCCGGTGATTCGCGGGGAGTACTCGACGGAAATGAAGCTGCACCGCTCCATTGAGGAGCACTACAGCGCCGACCTCGACCGTTGGCTCGGCAATATCTACTTCAAAATCTCCCGCATGTCTCGCTACCTGCACAATGACTCCGAGTATGCAGTGCGCCTTCAGTACACGTCGCAACTCCTGGGCCTTGACCCCCCCCTCGCTCATATCGAGGCGCTGCAGGCTGACAGCGGCGGTGCGGCTGAGGAAGGGCGTGCGGACGGGGCTCCTGAGGGGCTCGCAGGCGGAGGCGTGGGTCCGGGCGCCAACAGCGCATTGACATCGGTGGTGATCGAGAGCGGGTCGCCAGAAGCACACAGAGGGGATGCAGAAGCACACAGAGGGGATGCGCCTGGGAGTGCTGGAGGGGTGCGGGAGACTGGCGGTGCAGCAGAGGGGCAAGATGACGGGGAGGCCGCGATGAGAACGGAAGCAGCAGCGGGGGGGGAGCTGCAGCAGTTGAATGGAATCCACGCAAGATACGCAAGTTCACGTGCGCTGGGAGAGGAGGAGGGGCAGAGTCCGGGTTGGTGGACGTGGTGGGTGCGCGGCAAGGAGCGCTTGTTGTCTACGCGGGAGACGGCTCGCCGCGAAGGGGCGTTGGATGATGAGCGTGTGGCCTTGTTAGCGGGAAGTGACAGTGAGCAGGGAGCGAGTAAGAGAGGCCGGCCCGGCGTCATGGCGGGCGTGGAGTGGGAAAAACTCTTCGAGACCGAGAAGGGTAAGTTTGCGCTTGTCTGGTGCGGACGCATTCTCGAGCGCGGGGAGTCACGCTCACGTGCATGTCACGTGCCAGCCCGCGGCAGTCATGCGCTGTGCATGGATTTTGTGCATAGAACAGGCAATTTCCGGCACTGTGTGCTGCAATGTCTGGATTGCGTGCTGCCTGCCTCCTCTCTGTTCAAGTGCTTCATGCACTTAGCTGCCGCATATCTGCCCTCGCCTTGTCTCGTTCTGCCCGCATGCCCGAATGCGTGCTTGCTCGCTTGCTGCCGACATATTCTGGTGCACAGAGATGCGGACAATGGCCGGAGACAACACTCATTAGGTTGTGTGTGTGTTTGTGTGTGTGTATATTTGTGTGTGTGTGTGTGTGTGTCAAAGTGTAGCCAAAGTCGAGGCGGGCGAAGACCCAGAAGGCGACGGACTGACAGACGTGTCGGATACGGAGGATGAAGAGGAGATGGAACCATGGCAATCGAAAGATGCGGCGGCGCGAGCCCTATCACGTCACCTCATGCTTCGAACAGAGGTCCCTCGCCTTCAAACCTCCGCCCGCCTGCCATGCCACAGCCCATTCCTGTGCTGCTATTCGCGTGCTGTGCACGTAGGCAGCGCATCCCGCCGCTTTGCTGGCCCATTTTCTTCAACGCGCCGCTCGCTGTCCAACGCCCTGCATGTCGGCTGTGCTGAGCGGCACCCAACTCTGACGGACTCTACTCTGCTGCGCTCTCCTGCTCGAAACCCATTATGGTATTGCTTATTGTACGCATACAGGGCGGCGCGGCGCTGCGGCTGCCCGCGAGCGGCCAGGAGTTAGTTTCGCGGACCGCTGCCGGTCGGTCTGCCCGTGTGCGTTCGGTAGTAGGGCGTGGCAAGCGCAGGGAGCGTGTCCGCGGAGGCTCAGGGGAAGATGCGTCTGGGTCTGAGAGTGACACTGGGTATGCGGACGAGCTGGACCCGCCGCATGCGGAGAAGCGGACTCCGCGTCCCATTGACCACGGTCGCAAAGAGTTTTATCAGCAGTACAGCCTCGATGCAGCGCGCGGCGACCGAGGCAGCGGGCGGGACGGGCAGCGGAAAGGCGCGGGCGGGGATGAGGGAGTCGAAGATGCCGTGGCACGTGCGGCCGCTGCTGGTGACATCCCGGATGTCGAGGTGGAAGATGATGAACAGGACAAGAAGGGGGGAAAGGGCCGTGTACAGCAGGCATCGAATGGCATAGCGGAGGTGGGGAAGAATGAGGGTGGCGTCAAGGTGGGTGGTAGGTCGAGAGCAGAAGTCAAGGACATGATGCAGCGAAGTAATAAGGGCAAGAGTTCTGATCGGATTGTGCCGCAAGATGCGCGTCCCGAAGCCCTTCAGCTGGTACTATCTGTGTGTTCTCTCGTATGTGACACAGCGTGCGGTTGGAACTATGCGATCTGCTTGCGTGTTGAATGTGGGGAGCAGTGAACGCGTTTAATCTGCGCCGGCCCACACGGCGTATGCTGTAAACACCCTCAACGCCATACTGCGCGCAGGTGCGATACGACCATCGGCTTGGAAACTACCTCAATTCTGTTGCCTCTGCCAGCAGCCGCCGCAGAAACCGCCACACACTCTTCCTCGTGTACGAGGCTGCCAATGATCTCGCGCTGCTCGACTTTCCCAGGTATACCTGCGAATGGAAATGTGTGCCATGCCATCTCTGCGACGCGCGCATGCGGGCTGGTCCGAGAGGCCGAGCGCCCACACCCGAGCACCTCCTCATGTGTCTTTCCCGTGGGCATCAGGGCGCGTTTCTGGGGATCTATGCTGCTGGTTCTCGTGGCACTCGAGATCCGTGTGCACGTGCACTACGCAGCAGTCTTTGCGTGGCTGTTCCTCTCGTCCCGCCCTATCTACGAGACCACTCCCGGCCCGCTCCGCTGGTCAATCAAGTACAGCCCGATGTCGACGACATCGGAAGTTGAGATTGGCGCCCTCTGCGCGGGCCCCGTTGCGGTGTTTGGACTCTGGCTTGTGATTGCTGGCGTGGTGTGGGCGCTGAGTAAGATCACGCGTGTCGATGGGGTTACATATCGCTTCGTGGGACTCTTCGGTCTTGTTGCAGCGCTGGATTGGGTGGTGGTGCTCATCGTCGACTTGGCCACCATGTCCTACAGGCCCTGCCACCCGCTCTGGCAGCAAGCTGAGCCGCCTGCTGACAACATTGAGGCGCGGGCGTGGCTCAAGGCTGCGGGCGAGCGATGCACTGTGGAGGCCTATCGGCTGTGGTTCCACTTTCGCTTTAATGAGGGCGACGGCTCCATCGCCCCGGTCATTATTGTCATCATCTATGTAGGTATGCTCGCCATCTTCGCGGTCACAGTGTACACATACTTTCTCAACATCCACGGGGGTGGCCGCATCCTCGACCTGTATCGGCGTCTCACGTGCAAAGAGGGCACCCTCTTCATGCCGTTCGACGTTGAAGTGAGCCCCCAGGAGCTGCTGTTAGTTATTCAGGCATCGCGTCGCTGGCGAGGGCAGGACGGCGGCCGCCGACGTCTGATTGTCACGGATATCGAGATTGAGTATCTCCCGGAGAACGCCGTGATGCGAGACGGAGAGGTCGAGGAGGGCGACTCAAGGGCACAGGGCAGCATCGTTCGAGTGTTGACTCATTTGGCATTGTATACTTGCCCGCGGCAGGTGAGGGTAGTGCAAGTGTGCAAGTGAGCGAGTGAGCTGAAGTGGAGGGGGAAGGCAGAGGGATGCAGAGAGAGTGCACTGCTATTCTCGATATTCGCTAGCAATCAATAGCCCTTTGGCCCTCCATCTGTGCGAGTTGTGTGCGTGTGTGTGTGTGTGCGCGCGCGCGCGTGCGCATATATTTCAATCTCTCGCGATGCATCCGTGCACACTCCGCTGTGCTTAACGACCCCCCCCCCACACACACACACGCCCTCTCGAAATCTCTCTCGCGCGCCCCCGCTGGCGCACTCTTTCGCACACACACTGCGACGTCGAGCAGGGAGCAAAACAGCTTCACCGTCATTTCGTCCGCCTCCACAACGGTAATGTGTGTGTACGCATGCGTGCGGCGTGCAGGAATGGCAAGCGCGAAAAGAGCGTGGGTATGCAGAAATAGGCGAAGAGGGGCAGCGGGTGATGATGCCATGAAAGTGGTTGCTAGCGTACAGATGCGCACACGCGCGCGGAGGAGCCTTATCAGCGGCAGCATATTTGCGTGCTGTATGCGGGCGGCAGGGCGCTAGGCTTCTTGTCACTGTGATGATGATGATGATGTATTCATGACCTGACGCATATGGCCAATCGGTTGCGCAGGGACGATTGTCGAAATCATAGGCGATGAAGTGCAGGTGCGTGTGCGGATCGGATGAGGGGGTAGCGTGGGTGGCGGCAGGGGTGATTCTGAGGGATAGCAAGTCTGGCAGAATACGTGACGTGAGGACCACGGCGACGTGTGTGACTGACTGCCGTCGCATTCTTCTGCGTTGTGTTTACTAATGTGGAGTTTCTCGCTTGCCTGTTCCTTTGGCGTGCAGTACATCGTTTCGCCCGCGCTGCTGCAGAAAGTGCAAGAAATTGTCTCCGATTTCGTCCAAGGTGCGCTCGTTGTGTGCGGCTGCCGGGGTGTTGTCGTTGCATGCTGCATGACATTGCTGAGTGAGTGAGTGAGTGAGTGAGTGAGTGAGAGCGAGAGAGAGAAGAGACGGAGAGAGATGGCGCCCAGCTACCTGCTTGGCTGTCCATATGCGACAGTTTGCTGACAACGGTGGGCCATGTTTCCCTCTCTGGCGCGCCCTATCTCGATCACCTCACCTCAATCTGTCTGCGCCCTTTCGTCCTTCGGCCTCTCTTCGCCGCTCTCGCACGCATTGCCAGATGAGGGCGCGGCCATGGGAGATCGAAAATTTGCCTCGTGAAACCGAGGTGTGCAGGGGTCCATCGCATCCCTTCCATTCCGGCACCGTGGTGCCCACAGTAAATTGGTGGAATTCATTATACATAAGAGACATTGAATTATAAACACAAGTGACCCCAAGCCATTTCGGCTCCAAGTCTACGTTCTCGACGGTAGTGAGTTAGGTTTTACCCTCAGGGGAGACGCGAGGTCGTATTCCTCCAGATCTTTGCGTGATTGGAGAAGAGCGTTGTACTGGGTCAAATCGCCCACAAATCTGATCCAGAAGAAACAATGCACCCGCCGTGTTAGTGTGTGTGCGTCTGCGTTTTCGCGAAGCATGCATGCATGCATGCATGCATGCATGCAGGAATGAATGCATGCATCCACATCCATGCATCCATATCGGAGTTGATGTGTATGACCGTCTAGCTCCAGTACACATGATAAGGCCATGTGCCACGTCGAAAGACCAAACACAAAACAGACGACGTACCCGTCTTCAGAGATGGGAATGCCTGCCTCATCTAGGAGAGACATGAGATTCTTGTCGATGGAACCCGCGTTCGCGATCGACTTGAGCTTAGTTTTCCGTTCTCTCGAAATTTCCCGCAGAAGATACGCATGAACCAGGAAAAACAGCGTGCACATGAAAAGTTGCAGTTGCAGGTCGAACCCGATCGGAATGACGGCGAAGGAGAGGGTGTGCGTAGTGAGAAAGAAGAACCCAAAGAGCATGTAGCGGTCCAGCGCCGTGTTGTACGGAAGTACAGGGAGCTCGGCAGAGACGGCGAGCTTGTAAGTGACGAGCAGCAAATACAAGGTGAGCACCATCATGGTGCGGTTTGCAAGTTCAGAGGCGTCGAGAAGGTGCGGCACGACGCAGTCGAGAAGCAGCACCATCAGGATAAAAAAGTACTGATTCATCACGTAATGCGTCGAGTCGCGCTCCACGGGCAAGTACAAATGGTACTGCATGTCGGTGCAGGAGCGTGTGTGCGTGTGTGCGTGCAGTGAGGGCGTGCATGTGTCAGGGAGAAGGCGCACGCGCGTGCGTACTCGCGCGACCCGGAGGACTCACTCTTATCGCAAGCAACATGAGTTGATCGCGCAACGGACCGACTCCACGCACCTTGCACATCGTTTCCGTCGCCTCGAGCCTTCCCGTGACACTGACTGAATACCTAGGTGGTCGGTAGATCTGGGGGCATTGGAATGGTGAAAAACAACGAGATCACGCGTCGAACATTTCCCGCAAGCACGCAGTGGGAGCAGACGTTTCGAGCAGCATCGGACTCACGTATTCGCTCTGGATCTGGGCCACAAGGAGGTTTGGCTCCACAGGATTGTGCGCCAAACGCCAACCGGTCGAGTGAGAGAGTGCAAAGCCGCTGGTACCGTCCCTACCGAGCTGCATCTCAATCATCAGTGGATGCGCGTCGAACGGAAACATGCGGAGGTCAAGGTCTGTGCGGAAGCGTCCTTCGATGGTGGCCCTGAACCCATTGAGCTCGCCGGCATAGTCCTGGGAGATGTCCACGCGGGCGACCTCAGACCAGCTCGTCGCCTCGGGAAAGCGGATGATGGGCGAAAAGTCGGCGCCCAGGGCGTGCTCGGGCCGCCACATCACGTGCAGGTCGAAGCGCGCGCTAAAGCACTGCGCCTTCAGCTCCACGTCTCCGACGTACATGACTCGCGTGTGCAGGTATATGTACCTGACACGTGCAGACGAGGCTCGTTTTAGTTTCGAGAGCACGCACAACAAGCACCGGCTTCCTCAACGCCCTGGGCCCTGCGACTCACCTTCGGTTGTCGCCGATAATGTGCCGAAGGTCCGCAGCATCCTCCATGCTGTAGGATTCCTCCTTGCCGCAGTCGTAGAGGACGCGGATCGGCCTACTGGCATCGTCCAGCTCGACGCCCACCACCCGTCCGCTGCCGAGCGACGCGTGCCGCATTTGGGTGCCGGGCAGGATACCGCAGCGTGCGACCGCCCGCGAGAGCTCCCGCTGCTCCAGGAGGCGCTCGCGGAACGCGTCCTCGTCTGTCTGCGACCACCCCGAAAACGAGTCCTGCCGCTCCATCTTCAGCGGCTGCGGGGGGTTGCCCCCCCGCCCCCGCCCCCTTAAACCACTACCACCACCGCCAAAGATGCCAATGGGAGCATGCTGGATGGAGGAGCCAC
>Ga0115006_10001215_pt1 | contig 15713 bp, 3 predicted proteins | sample ArcOceMetagenome_3_FD_88943 | JGI IMG/M metagenome (GOLD analysis project Ga0115006, IMG submission 88943) | Marine eukaryotic phytoplankton communities from Arctic Ocean - Arctic Ocean- Svalbard ARC20M Metagenome | ecosystem: Environmental > Aquatic > Marine > Oceanic | place: Arctic Ocean...
CGCAGATCGGGCGCTTTGAGTGCTAGTGTGACCAATGAGACTGTTGTGTGTGTGTCTGTGACAATGAAGCTACAGGGCGGGACTCGTGCCCGAGATGCGACGGGGGTGATGACCAGACCCCCGTGGCTTGAAACGCCAGTGGACCAGGCTCCAGTCTACAAGACCAGGTGCCGGAGCGAATGCGCTGTAAAAGCATCAGCATAGGCACAACGGCCCAACGGCCAGAGCCAGAGGACCGCCAGCCTGCCGCTGGGGCGCTCAGCCGCCCGCGTTCCCTTGTACCCTACAGACACGCGCACAACGAGCGACACAACAAAGCTAACAGGAACTAGCAGTACAACCGTACAACGCGTCTAGCCGGCGAACATTTTGCGGTTTGCATACTTGCGCATGCACGAGTTTCGCGAGCTCCGCAGCTCATCAAGAGCCTTGCCTTGGACGGCTTTTCTCGAATGCTAATCCTCCTGCACAGCGCGGCCTGGTCCTCCTTCTCGCGCCGCACCGACGCGAGGGCGCTCAACCAGCGGCTCTCCGGGCTGTCGCGCAGCGGCGGGTGGCGCGAGGCGCTGCAGCTCGTCGACGACGAGAGCGCGCAGCAGTGCCTGGACGACAAGCACGTCAACGTGGTCGTCAGCGCGTGCGCGCGCGCGGGCCGCTGGCGCGAGGCGCTGCAGCTGCTCGACCGGCTCGACGGCGCGAGCGTGAGCGCCAAGGGCGCCTCGCCCGCGGCGCGCGCCTACACCGTCGCGATCAGCGCCTGCGGGAGGGTGGGAGAATGGCAGACGGCCGTGGGGCTGCTCGAGCACATGCGCGCGCTCGGACAGCCGCCCGACACGGTCACGTACAACGCGGTGCTCGGTGCGATGGCCAAGGCGGGCGAGTCGGTGCAGATGGCGCATCTGCTCCAGGAGATGTCCGAGCGCGGCGCGCCGCCCGACGCCACGAGCTACACCACCGCCATCGACAGCCTCGGCCGCGCCGGCCAGGCGTCCGCCGCGCTGCGGCTCTTCGACCGGATGCGCGCCTCGGGCGTCGAGCCCGACGAGGTGGCGTACAACACCGCGATCACGGCGTGCGCGGGCGGCGGCTCGTGGAGCGAGGCGCTCGGGCTGCTGCAGCAGATGTCGCGAGCCAAGCTGCCGCCGAGCGCAAAGTCCTTCTGCGCGGCGATGTCGGCGTGCAACAACGCGAAGCAGTGGGACATGGCGCTCGCGCTCTTCGGCGCGATGCGCAAGCACACGGTCCGCCTCGACGCCGCCGCCTTCTCGGCCGCCATCACCGCCAGCTCGCGCGCGGGCAAGGTGGACGAGGCGCTCACGCTCTTCGACGAGCTCGGCAGCGCGGCGGACCTCGTCGCGTACAACACGGCGCTGCACGCGTGCGCGCTCGGCGGCCGCTGGCGCCACGCGCTCGAGCTGCGTCGTCGGATGGACGAGGCGCGCGTCGCCGCGGACGACGTGACGTTCTCGCTGCTGCTTCAGTGCCTGTGGGACCGCGAGGAGGCGACGGCGCTCCTCGAGGAGGCGATGACGTTCTCGACCTTCGGCCGCTGCCTGCGCGTCGTCAAGGACGGCTCGTGGCTACTCGACCTCCACCGCTTCTCGCCGGGCGCCGCCGTCGCGATGACGCTCTGGCTGCTCTCGCGCCTCTGCAAGACGGCGCTCACGCCCTTTGCCCTGCCGCCGCGTGTGCGGATTGTCACCGGCTGGGGCAGGCACGCGCCGCGCTGGCGTGACTCGCAGAGCCAGACGGTGCGCGCCGCCGTCGCCGCGACCCTCGATGCGTGCGGCGTGCCCATCGCGGCGCGGACGCAGCAGTCGGCCCAGGGTGACGGCCACGTCGACCTGCAGATGTCGGCGCTGCAGCGCTGGGTCGAGACCTCGATTGCAAGCGGCCTGATCAAGGGCTGCTTCGAGCGCGAGGACCTGTGGGTTCTCGACCTCCCACAGGAGCGAAAGAATCAAGTGGTAACCGTTGCGAGGGCCGCGGGCCGGGAGGCCGCCAGTGTGCACTAGATGTCTAGATCACAGTATATCACACCCTCACTCAACATGTGCGCCCTCGGCATCCCGCATCACACATACCGTAAACAAAAGCACAAGTGCTTTCCCACCTCCCTCAGCCTCGGCTCGTCGCCGCAGGACGCGGCTCTGCTCACGCGCGACCAGGCACACTCTGGATCGGCGTGGCAGCCATGCGCTGGCGTTTGGCCACGAACCTCGACTACGGTGGCAAAAAAATCGGTACAAGGTGAGCGTGGCAGCGCAATCAGCAATCCATGCCTGCGCCCTCCGCACCTTCCTTGACGGATGTCTCGGGCCCCCCGCTCTTCTCGTGCGTGTTGGTGAGGTTCTTCTGCGTGGCGAAGCCCTTCTGCGTCTCACGTCGCAGGCGGCTATGTGGGATCGCCGTCTCCATCATAAAGCGCAGGTCAGCCTCGAGCCCGTTGCCCATCGTCATCATGGTCCCACCGAGGTCGGACTCGTCGTCACCGAATGGCTCCGCAAACGCATTCCCCAGCTCGAACATGGCGTAGAAGCAGATCCCGAGGAAGAATCCGGCGAACATGGTGCGGCCGTAGACAGACGTGAAGCCAGTGGCTGGACACTCCGTCGGGTCCTCGAGCAGGGTGATTGAGCCTCCCGCGGGCCACACCAGGTTGGGGCACATCTCCTCCGTGCAAGTCGTGGCCGTGCCGTTTGCAAATTCGCATGTTGTGGGTTGTCCCGATGCGTGCTTGAACGCAGTCGCGATGGCCATCGGGGCCGTGATCACGTACAGGTTTGTCAGTACAGCGCAGAGGTGCTCCAGCGGCAACGGGATCGGCGTGTTCTTGATCTTGGTCGCGCCGTTGAAGGCCGCAACCATCTCGTCCACGCGCCTCAACCCCTCCTGCAGCTCGTGCTGCGTCAGCACGTCCTCGACGGCCAGGTCGGCGATCCGCGACGACAACCAGACAAGACATGTGAGCGCCTGGTTGCTATTGCGCTTGAAGAGCAGCTCCTCCTCCTCCTTCCGCCCCTTGAGGTGGTGCATGACGACGTCCTGCCTCAGGTCCATGCCGAGGAGCTGGAAGCATAGCGTCCAATAGTACAGCAGGGCGTATCGGCGCGCGTCGTCGGCCGCCTCGGACGCCTTGACGTGGCCAACGACCAGGCGCGGCTTGACCATGATGGCGATCGATCTGCAGCACTTGACCGCGACGCCGAGGTGACCGCGGGCCTCCCAAAATCGTGAGTACGCGAGCGACAGCTTTTGCGTCAGGAGGAAGCCGATCATGCCGGACACGAAGACCCACATGTCTCGGGACCATTCGTTGAGCAGCTCGAAGAAGATGCAGTACGATACGGCAAAGTTGAGGGGGAGATTGACCAGGATCGGGATGATGCACTCGAGCCACAAGTGCAAGCCCAATCGGTGGAAAAGGAGGGACCATTGGCCAAAGGCCCCCTTGACCGAGAGGCGAAGGAAGTTTGGCTGCAGCTTCGACGTGCGCCCCGCGAGCTGCGTCGGGCCCGCTGGAGCCGCCTCGATGGGGATCGCGGCGGCGTCGACGACCATGGTCGACTCGTTAGCGGGGGTGACGAGCTAGCGGCTTTGGCTTTTGGCACGGAGTCGGATTTACACCCTTGTGGTTCGGAGCGTGCGTTGATGCTGGTCGCGGGAAAGCAGGCGAGAAGAGTGAGATGCCGAAATACGAGCGGACGCGACTAGGCTAGAGATGCCAGGGCGCCGTTATTTTCCGATAAGGCTGGAGAGGGGTTGAACCAGGGCACGCAAGGACAAGACGCGCATGAGCTGGCAAGCGCTTGCTGCAGTGATCGCGATTCGGCGCGGCGCAGCGCATTCGTTCGTGTGCGATGCGAGCCATGCCTGCGCGGTTGCTGCTGCAGCTCCTGGCGCTCGGCGGCGTGGCGGCGCGCGACTACTACCGCGACCTCGGGCTGCGGCGCGGTGCGAGCCAAGCCGACATCAAGGCCGCCTACCGGGAGGGAGCCAAGAAGTACCACCCCGACAAGAACAAGGAGCCCGGTGCCGACCAGAGGTTCAAGGCGGTTGCCGAGGCGTACGAGACGCTCTCCGATGTCGACAAGCGCAGGCAGTACGACATGTACGGGGACGACTACGAGAACGTAGCCAAGCAGCGCGAGCAGCAGCAGCAGCGCCAGCAGCACTTCTACGACCCGTTCAGCCGGCAGAGGCGCCCGCAGGCGACGCCCATCTTCTCGGTGACGATGACGCTGACGCCGGAGAACTATCGCGACCTGGTCGAGGACTCGGACGACGCGTGGGTGCTGCAGTTCTATCACGACCACTCGGAGCCGTGCAAGGAGTTTTCGCAGCGGTGGGAGGCGCTCGCGCACAAGCTGCCGCCGATGGTCAAGCTGGGCCGGGTGCGCATCGACGACAACTACGGCCTCGTCCAGAAGTACCGCTCCTTCCTGCGCTGTCGGCAGACCGCCTTCTTCCTGCAGTGCGATGCGCCGGCGCTCATCCTCGCGAGGAACGTGGACGGCGAGACCACCGCCGAGATGTATCGCGGAACGCTCAGTGCCGAGCTCGTCTACGAGTGGGTGAAGCGCAGCTTCACGGACACGCGCCGAAGCGTGCAGTCGGTGGCGGGCTCGGACCATGGCCTGCAGAACTTCCTCCAGCCAGCCCCGCGGCGCGGGAGGCCGGCTCCTGAGCCCGGCAGGCTGCCGCCCAAGGCGCTCTTCTTCACGTCGCGTGCGTCGGCCGACTCGCTGCTGGCCCGCTACATCGCCTCGTACTTCAAGGAGACGCTGACGTTTGGGTCGGTGCACGTCGAGGGCGGCCTGAACACGGGCAGCGAGGCGGCGAAGCTCGCCGCCAGCTGCGGCGTCGACGGGCTGCCCGCGGTGGTGGTCTGGCCCGACGGGAAGCGCGGCAGCGACCCGATGGTGCATCTGATCGGCTCGTCGCCCGACGCAAAGCAGCGCAAGGCGCTCATCGAGGCCATCGAGCAGAGCGCCGTGCCGAGCGTGCCCCTCCTCTCCGCGGCCAACCTGCACGGGCGCTGCGCCCCCGGCGCGTGGGACGAGGACTTTGCGTTTTGCGTGCTGCTGGTGCTGCCAAAGGCGAGCGGCTGGGACGAGCCGAGCAAGCGGGCCTACGCGACGCTGCAGGCGCTCAAGAACGACGGCGGCAGCCTGAGCCGCGTCCGTTACGCGTGGGTCGACGCGCAGCGCCAGCAGCCCTTTGCGACCTTCCTCGCCAACACCGCCTCGGGTCGGCACGAGCACCAGCGGCAGAAGCAGGGCGAGGACGCCAAGCGGCCCACCCTCTACGCGCTCCGCGGCCAGGAGGGCGGCAAGGGGCTGCGCAAGGCTCGTGCGGCGCGCTACGCCGGCCCGCTCGAGCAGGTGTCGCAGGCGGTGCTGCGCGATTGGCTCGAGCAGCTGACGGTGACGCCGAGTACGTGGCACGCTGCGAAGACGGTGCCGCCGCCGCTGCGCGCCGAGACGCGGCCGTCGCTGCCCGTGCGCTTCTACGGGTGGGTGTTGAACGGCGGGTGGCTCGCTCTGCTGCTGCTGGCAGGCGGCGCTGTCGCGCTCGCCTTCTATCTGCCCGACGTCATGAAGCAGTTCCAGAAGCAGCCGCGTCAGCAGCAGCAGCAGCAGCAGCAGCAGAGGCCGCAGCAGCAGCAGCAGCAGCAGCAGCAGCAGCAGCAGCAGCAGCAGCAGCGCACCCAGGCGGGCGCGGAGCCGCGGCCCAGAAGAGAGCCGGAGCCGACGCGGCAGGACAGCGGCGCGTCGGCGCGCGAGGCGGCGCAGCCTTCGGCGGCGGCCTCGGCGCTGCAGCTGCTCAGTGCCGACACCGCCGACGCACTGGTGGCGTCGCCGTACCTGCTGGTGTGCGTCATCAACGCGGGCGCGGTCGACGGCGCGACGATGCGCGCGCTCGGCGCGCACATGGCGGAGCTCTTCGGCGCGTCGGTCGAGTGGCGCGGCTGGCAGCTGTGCTTCCTCGACTACTCGAGCCAGGTGACGCTGCCGACCACCTCCAAGCCGCCGCTGATACGAGCGCTGCTGGCGCGGCTCCGCTCGTGCCCGTGCGCCGTGGTGCGCAAGGGGCAGAGGCTTGTCGCCTACTCGGGGCAGCCGACGCCCGGCCGCGTCGAGGAGTGGATCGGAAGGCTCCGAATGGGCGAGCTCACATGGGAGAGCCTCGGGCTCGAGAGCTGACGAGCTCTGCCCAAGCCCGCGTACTGGGTGCCACTCATCCCGTCTACAGTAAGTGTGGGCTGTGTAGAGACTTCTCCATTTTTACAAACTTATAGTATTCTCTTCTCAGCGCTCCGTCAATCGAGGCTTCTTGCCCTTGAGGCCGATGCCGCCCGCCGAGTCGCGTGAGCGCTTGAGCTTGACCATCTTGCGCTTCTTCTGCGCCTGCTTGCCCGCGTTCTTCGCGATCTGCTTGACCGCCGCCAGCTCGGGATCCGCGACCGCCTCGACGGCCTGCTTGCGCTTGCGCTCGCGCCTCGCCGCCTTCTGCGCCTCCTTGTAGTGAGCGTACACGCCGGTGAAGTCGGGCGGCGCCGCCGCCTTCTGCCAGATGGCGAGCGCCTCGGCGGCCACCTCCTTGGTCTTGGCGTGCACCTTGCCGCTGGCGTCGTCGACGCTGCGCACGATGGGCGGCAGCAGCACGGGCAGCATCATCTTGACCTGCTCGTCGCTGAGCTGCGTCGCCAGCGCCGCGTGCCACCGCATCGCCGCGCAGCCGCGCACGGGGCCCGCGCTCTGCACGAGCGGCGCGAGACGGCTCGAGAGGGCACAGAGCGCCCACAGCGTCGGGTCTGCCGCCGCCGCCGCGCACGTCTCCTCGTCGGGCAGCCGCGCCGACGGCAGCAGCCGCTCGCAGCCGGCGGGCGCCAGCCTGGGCTCGCGCAGCATCGCCGTCGAGAGCCAGAGCAGGTTCTTGAGCGCCTGCACCGACGCGGCCTCCGAGATGGCCGCAGACTGCAGCTGGTGCAGCAGCGCGTCGGCGAGCTGCAGCAGAGCGCCGCGCCGCCACAGGAAGCGCTCGGGCGCCGGCGCACCCGCCGCCTCACCCGCCGCCTCCGCCGCCGCCGCCGCCCTGGCGGCCTTGGCGCCCTTGGCCTTGGCGCCCGCCTTGCGCGGCTCCTCCGCGGCGGGCGGCGGCGCGACGAGCGCGTCGACGCGCACCGCCGCGAAGAGCATGCCGAGCAGGCGCCCCGCGCCGTTGCGTAGCCACGCGTGGCCGTGCAGCAGCAGCGCCGGCGTCGCGCGCCACAGCGGCTCGCACGCCTCGCGCGTCAGCAGCGCCGGCTGCAGCGCCGCCAGCTTCTCGAAGGCCTTGAGCGAGTAGTACGCCGCCTGCCACCGCTCGCCGCCCTCCTCGCCGCCCTCGCCCTGCTCGTCCTCCGCCTCGCCGCCCGTCGCCGCGCCGCCGCCCGACGCCGCGCCCGCCTCGGCGGCGCAGCAGCGGATCAGCAGCGGCATCAGCTTGGGCGCGAGGCTGCTCGCGCTTCGCCCGAGCGCCTCCACCGCGAGCCCCGCCACCTGCGCGGCGGCGCGGCGGAGCGCCGAGTGGGCGGCGTCGGCGTACCACGTGCGCAGCAGCACCAGCAGCCGCTCGCGCGCCTTGGCCGCCTCGGCGTCGCCGCCGTCGACGACGCAGGTGCGCTGCACCAGCCGGCGTAGCGCCGCGCCCACCGCCGTGCGGCACTGCGCGTCGGCGTCGTTGACGAGGCGCGTCGTGAGCGGCAGCAGCAGCAGCTCGGCCTGCTTGTGCAGCAGCGGCAGCGGCAGCCGCGCGACGGTGTCGTGCATCAGCTCGAGGAGCGAGAGCCGCCCCTGCACGACCGGGTAGCCCAGGTTGGTGACGAAGAAGTTGAGATGCTGCTGCAGCCGCTTCGCGCCGAGCGGGTAGGTCAGCAGAAAGGTGAGGTGGAGCTGCGAGCACGCGCGGCGCACGGCGGGCGCGTCGGCCTGCAGCACGAGCTCGCCGAGGCGCGTCACCAGGTCGTAGACCTCGGGGAGCACGAAGCGCCGCCCGAGGATGACGCGCAGCAGCCCGAAGAGCGCGTTCTGCATCGCGACGTCCTCGAGGTGCACCGAGACAAAGGCGATCAGCCAGCGCAGCTGCGCCTCGCTCAGCTTGGCGCCGCCGCCCATCCGCGTCTCCTCGAGGGCGTCGCCCAGCTCAAAGTCGGCGTCGAGCGACGTGTCGCCGCCGGCGGCCCCCGCCCCCGCCTCGGGCGCGGCGGCGGCGGCGGCGGCGGTGGCGGGCCGCCGCTGGGTGGGCGCCTCGCGCAGCAGCGCCGTCACGACCTTGAGGCCGACGCCGACGACTTCGGAGACGGCAGAGAAGTCGGCGGCGCGGCGCAGCAGCGTCATCGTGTGCTCGAGCAGCCCCGAGGCGTGCTGCGGCAGCGACGGCAGCTGGTGCGGCACCAGCGCGCACAGCGTGCGCAGCGCCGTCGAGACGACGCCGTCGGAGTCGCAGCGCATCGCGCGCTGCAGCAGCGGCAGCAGCGGCTCGAGCAGCGGCGCGTGCGCCGCGCTCTTGGCGTCGAAGCGCCCCTTGCGCAGCGCCGACAGCAGCAGGTCGAGCGCGAAGCCCACCAGCTCCTGCGAGAGCGGCGAGTCGGTCCGGCCGCTCACGAGGCCGCCCTCGATCTTTGGTTGCAGCACCGTCCCCACCGTCGTGTTGCCGCCCCCCGCCGGCTTGCCACCACCCGCCGGCTTGTCGGCGGCGTCGGCGGCGTCGGCGCTGCCGTCGTCCCTGGACAGGTGCGTGCTGAGCATGCCGCAGACGTAGACGCACAGCGGCTGCAGCCCCACCGAGCCGTTGGCACCGAGGCCCGCGGCAATCGAGCGCAGCACCTCGCGGCCTTTTGCAACGTTCTTGAGGTCGTCGGCGCCGCCGGGCGCGCCGAGGATGGCGGCGTGCAGCGGCGGCACGAGCAGGTTGATGTTGGGCACGAAGCCGACCACGCCCGCGAGCAGCTCGAAGGAGCGGAACGACTGCGACGAGCGCGCCTCCTTCATCGACGTGGCGATCGCCTCGACCTCGCGCTTGTCGGCCGCCTCGCCGAAGATGTCCTCGAGCAGCACCTCGACGAGCTTCGGCGCGGCGGCGTCGATGGCGCCCGGCGCGAGCGTCGGCGCGATCGCGGCGAGCACGTGGTGCGTCGAGTGGCCGAGGACCTGCAGCTCGAAGCCGCGGCGCAGCGTCGTGCGCAGCTCGTGCACGATCGAGCCAAAGTGCGCCGCGCCCAGCTCGACGACGACCTTGGCGAGCGTCTCGCGCCCCACCTGCCGCAGCGCCTTGTCGCGGCTCTTCATCGTCGAGACCACGCGCATCAGGAAGCCCTTGAGCTCGCGCTCGAGCACCGACGGCGGCAGCAGCAGCAGCAGCTTGAGCACCGTCATCGCCACCGGCACGCGGATGTTCTCCGACTTTGGGTCCTTGAGGTGCGCGTACAGCTGAGGCAGCAGCTTGCCGCGCACCGTGTCGCGGATGGCCGTCGACTTCTCCGCCTCCGCCGCCGCCGCCGCGCTGTCGTCCGCCCCGTCGTCGTCGTCGTCGTCGTCGTCGTCGTCGTCGTCGTCGTCGGCAGCGGCGGCACCCTCCACCTCGGCCCCCGCCCCCGCCCCCGCACCCGCCTCGGCCCCCGCCTCGGCCGGCTCCGTGGCGGCGGCGCCGCTGCAGCCGCAGCCCTTGCCCGCGGCGGCGGCGCGGCGCAGCGCCTGCGCGCCCAGGCTCGTCTTGGGCTTGGGGCACGCGGTCGCGTCGTGGCCGGCCTCGCCGCAGTTGAAGCAGACGCGCTCCGCCGCGGTGAGGCGGAACTTGGCGTCGCCCGGCGCCGCCGCCTCGTGCGCAATGTCAAAGTGGAAGACGTCGAGGATGGCGACCATCGCGCGCACGAGGCGCTTCTCGAGCTTCGGCTGCAGCCTGAGCAGCCGCGCCAGCCCGAGGAGCGCCGACAGGTACGGCCGCCACGGCAGCTTGGCGGCGACGGCGCGCAGCGTCGCCACGGCCTCCTCGGCGACGTCCATCTCCTTGGAGGCCGTGCGCAGCACCAGGTGGCGCAGCAGCGGCACGACGTACTGCGCGAGCGTCGGCGCGCTGAAGGCGCCCTCTTCGGTGCGCACGCGCAGCCGCGCGAGCGCGCGCTGGCGGCGCGGCAGCTGGACGTGCGTGATGTTGAGGAAGAAGTCGGCCTCGGGCTCGCGCGCGTTGGTGAGCGTCGCCAGCTCGGGCTGCAGCCTCGGCATCAGCAGCAGGGCCGAGCCGAGCAGCTTGAGAAACTCCTGCCGGAGCATGTCCTTCTCGGGCGGAAGCCGCAGCCCGCGCTTGAGCGCCGGCATCAGCACCGTCGACATGAGCTGCGTCCAGCCGTCCTGCTGCTGCGTGGCGGACGCCTGCGTGGCGGCGCTCCGCTGCGCGGCGTGGCGGACGAGGACGACGACGGCGTGCGAGGCGGCGCCGCGCAGCGCCATGTCGTCGAGCTCGACGTCGAAGACGGCCTGGCAGAGCAGCGGCAGCGCGAGCTGCGGCGTGAGGCGCGGCAGCAGCTCGCCGAGCGCATTGTACGCGCCGAGGCGGCCGTCGTAGTCGATCTCCTCGAGCTCGACCGCCGAGAAGGCGTTGAGCTCGGCGAGGAGCGACGCGACGCGCGGCAGCTCGGAGAGGCCCTCGCACGCCGCGACGCCCTCGAGGGACGCCAGCGTCGTGTAGAGGGCGCAGTGGGCGGTGCGCGCGTCGCGCGAGCGCAGCGTGGCGAAGAGCGTCGAGAGGAAGTGGAGCGACGCCTCGGGCGCCCGCACCAGCGGCAGCAGGCCGCGCGTGAGCTTGAGCACGTGCTCCTTGACGCGCTCGGAGCGGCCGGAGCTCTTGAGGCGCAGGTACGGCGAGAGGAGCGACACCATCTGCTCCGCCTGCTCGGCCGACGTCACGTAGCCCGCGAGGCGCGTCAGCAGCCGCAGCTCGCGCGTCTGCTCGCCGCCGCTGCCCTCGCTCAGCTTCTTGGCCGCGTCGCCGCTAAACTTGGCCTTGATGCGCTTGTGCAGCTGGTTGAGCAGCTCGTCGATGTGCGTCGTCAACAGCTCCGTCGCCGCCGCCTCGGCCGTCCCGACGCCGCCGCCCTCCGCGTCCGCATCGACGAGCATCGGCTGCGCGGCGGGTGCGGGCGCGGCGGCCGGCGCCCGCGACGCGGCGGCGGCGGCGGCGGCGGTGGCGGGGACGTGGTCGAGCAGCGCCTCGACGAGGGTGAAGACGGCGTCGAGCACCGACTGCGCGCAGCGCGGCGACGAGATGCAGCGGAAGACGCACGGCAGCAGCGCCGACGGCGCGCGCAGCAGCAGCGGCAGCGACGAGGGCTGCTGCGCGATGACGACGAGCGTCGCGAGCAGCCCGGCGGGCGACTGCGTGTAGTGCGTCGCCATGCGGTGCATCACGGGCGCCGCCGCGTCGAAGAAGAGCGACGCGCATGCCTCGTAGTGCTCGACGGCGGGGAAGACCGCCAGCAGCTGCGCGAGGAGCTTCATCGACCACAGCCGCGCGTCTCTCGCCTGCTCGATCGCGAGCGTCGCCCCGCACTCGAGCCGCGCCGACGCGGGCAGCAGCGCGGCCTCGGCCTCGCTGTTGCCGCCCTCGGCCGCGCACACGCAGTGCGTCGCGTACAGCAGCAAATTCAGCAGCGACGCGAGCAGCCGCGGCAGGTACGGCGCGAACGTGCGGCCGATCTGGCCGACGGCCTCGTGCAGCGCGCGCAGGATGCCGAGCTGCTTCGAGCCGTCGACGGTGACGAGGGCGCACGCGCGCGCGGCGTCGGGCGCAAATGCGGCGGCGGTGATGGCGGTCGTGGTGCTGGCGGCGGCGGCGGCGGCGGGGGCGGCGTCCCAGTCGGCGGCGCCGACGGCGGTGAGCGGCGCGAGCAGCAGATCGAGGAGCGACTTGAGCTCGTCGGGCCGGTAGGCGGCGAAGAAGGAGAAGATGGTGGCGCGGCGCGACGCCATCGAGTTCTTCGACGAGCCGCGCCCCGAGCGCTGCGTCAGCTTAGAGAAGAGCAGCCGCGACAGCAGCGGCAGCAGCAGCGGCCGGTCCGCCGTGTCGACGGTGGCGGCGTCGCTGTCGGAGTCGAGCTGCAGCAGCGCGAGCGTCTCGCGGAAGGTCTTGTCCTCGATGAGCTTGCGCAGCGTCTTCTCGTGCTTGAGCAGCGCCGGCTGCTCCCACCGCGCGAGGCAGTCGAGCGCCAGCAGCTGCACCGCCGGCTCGGCGTGGCCGATGAGCACCTCGCACTCGCCGTACAGCCGGTCCGGCTCGTGCAGCCGCGCCCCTGGCTTGTCGACGCCCGAAAACACCTTGAGCCAGCCCACCAGCTGCTCCCGCGCCTCCGCCCGCCCACCCGTGCCCGCCACGCGCTCTTTCTTCTGCGCCGCCTTCTCGGCCGCGCGCCGAGCCGCCTTGCCGACCGGCGCCGCCGGCTTTGTGCTCCCTAGCGGCAGCAGCCAGCCTTGCTGCGCCCCCTCGTCGTCGTCGTCGTCGTCGTCGTCGTCACGCTCCGCAGCCTCGCCCGGCGTCGCCTCGGCCATCGGCCCGTCGCCGCCCTCGTCGGCGCCCGCGCTGGCGCTGGCGTCGGCCGCCTCCGCTGCCGCCGCTGCCGCCGCCGCCGCCGCTTCGTCGCCATCGTCGAGCGCCTCGAGCCCGGTGCCGCGCGCCGCGTTGGCTGCGGTGCATCGGTTGTAGCTCTCGCGCCACAGAGGCATTAGCACCGCAGAGTTGCGCACCGCCACCGGGAGCAGCGCCGGCTGTGCCACCGCGCCGAGCAGCTGCGACAGAAAGTGCGAGGCGGACGTGCCCGCCGCGTCCGCATGGATGGCGGCGCCCCATCGCTCGCTGACGTCGGCCGAGAGCGGCGCAGGCGCCTCCGCCGCAAAGAAGCTTGCGACGTTGGCCTCGGCAATCTCCTCCTCCGCCGCCTCCTCCATCTCGTCGTCGTCCACCGCATCCGCCGCCAAACCGGCCGCGCTGCCACCGGCCTGGCACTGCTGTGCGGCCGTCCGTATCCGCGCAAGCAGCGGTGCCCACATCAGAGAGGCGTGGCGGCTCATCAGCTCATCCATCAGCTGCCGCGCCAGGGGCCACACACGCGAGAAGCGCACGCGCAGAGAGCCGACGACGTAGTGGCAGAGCAGCTCGGTGCCGACGGCAGGCAGCTTGGCGGCACGCACCACCGCAGACATCTCCTCAAAGTCGAGCACGAGCTGCTTCGAGTTTGGCGCCGACGGCGACGCCTCCACCTGCGCCACCAGCTGCAGCAGCCGCTCGAGCGCCGCCTCCGACGCACTCGCAGGCTCGACCGGCGCCCGCGGCGGCGCGGCGCCGCTGCCCTTGGCCTTCTTGCCGGGCTTCGCCTTGAAGCCCGTGGCCGCGGCGCGCGCGGCGGTCGCGTCGGGCGACGCGGTGAGCCAACGCAGCGCGTGCAGCTGCACGGCGAGCTGCACGGCGCCGCCGCGCACCGCCGCGCCCCGGTCGCTCAGGCACGGCAGCAGCGACGGCAGCAGCGCCGCCACCGACGCGGGCGGCGGCGGCAGCGTCGGCTCCGCCGAGTGCACCGCCCGCAGCATGGAGGCGCACGCCTGCAGCAGCGCCGCCGACGGCAGAGGCGACGGCGATGCGCTCGCCACCGCCGCAGAGTCGGTCGCGGCAGTGTCGTCGTCGTCGCTCCCCGCGGCGGCGGGCGGTGGCGCCGCACTCTCGAGGTGAGCTCGCAGCAGCTCGAGCGATCTCGCGGCGAGCTCCGCGCAGCTCGGAGACGCGCCCGCCTCCTCGGCGGCGCACACGGCCGCCTGCGCCTCGAGCACCGCCGCCGCCGTCGCCGCCCACGTCGCCGCCGCCGCGCTGCCGCGCGCCTGGTCGGCCGTGGGCGGCTGCAACGCCGCCTGCAGCAGCCCGCTCAGCCTTGCCAGCAGCTCCGCGGGCAATGACGGCATGTCGACGCGCGCGAGGATCGTCGCCGCCACCCAGACGCTCCGTGCGCCGGCGCCGGGCGCGAGGCCGTCGCACAGCAGCCGCGTGCACGCGCCGCCCGACGGGAGGCTCAGCTGGAATGCGCCAGCGCCGGGGGCGTGGCCGCCGCGCTGCCTGAAGAGATCCCACCCGGCGGGGCTGCTGAGGCGGAGCAGCGCCGCAACGGTGGCGCGCGGGTGGGTGGGCGCCATCGCCTCGCACGCGCCGAGCACCGACGGCAGCGCCACGCCGCCAAAGTCGCGCCACGTCGCGCCGTGCAGCGACACGCCCAGCTGCAGCAGCAGCAGCCCCAGCTCGCCTCCGCCGCCCTCGCCCTCCGCCGCACCGCCCGCGCAGCCAAGGAGCGCGGGCAGCATCTTCTGCGCACGCGCGAGCACCGCCGCCTGGTTGACGGGCGGCGAGCGCGCGCACAGCAGCGGCGGCACAAGCTGCAGCAGCTCGTGCAGCGTGCCCAGGTGGCGCTTCGCCGCCGCGCCGCGCAGCACCGCGGGCGTCAGCTGACCTTGCAGCAGACCAAGCATCGCCGCTGCACCCGTCTGGGTCACGCGGCTCCCCTTGCGCGCCGCCACCCAGTGCCGCGTCAGCCGCGCCACACGCCGCAGGTGCGTCGCCGCCCTCTCGGCCTTGGCGCCCTCGCCGTCGGCCTGCTCGTCGTCGTCGTCGTCGTCGTCGTCATCGTCGTCGTCGCCATTGTGCGCGTCGCTCGCGGCGGCTTCCGGCACCACCAGCCGGCACCATCGGCGGAGCGCCTTGTCGGTGGCCGCAGCGAGCGGCTCCCACACGCCCGCCGCGTGCTGCTGCCGCGTGTGCTCCGAGATGAGGTGGAACGCCTCTCGCACGACGCCAAACAGCCCGCGCTCCTCGTCGGCCCCGGCGGCGACGGCGTGGGAGGCGGCGGTGGGCCTGAGCTCGTCGAGGAGCGTCGCGACGAGTGTCGGCGTGCGCGAGTGCAGCCGGTTGCTCTGGCCGCGGCACGCGTGGAAGAAGAGGTGCGCGATGCCGTGGTCGAGCGCCGCGCCCTCGCTGCCGGCCTTGGGCACGACGGCGGCGCTCAGCGTGGCGGGAAGCGACGAGAGCGGCGTCTGGCGGAGGAGGTAGGCAAACGACTCGGCGGAGAAGTCGCGCACGTGCGGCTTCGGGTGCGAGAGCATGCCGCAGTACCAGCCGAAGGCGTTGGGCAGGTCGGCGAGCAGCTGGCGGAGCAGGTACTGGAAGAGCAGGCAGAGCGTCGCGAAGACCGCCTCGAGCTGCTCGAGGTCGGTCGGCTTGAGCAGCGTCGCCATGCACGCGAGCAGCGCGGGGAACTCGGGGTAGAACTCCTGCCGCAGGTCGACCGCCAGCGCCGCCGTCACCTCGAGCATCGGCTTGATAGCAATCGGCGGCGCCTCGGCCAGGTGGCCGCGGATGATCTCAAAGATCTGCTTGCGCCGCCGCAGGATGAGCGGCACCGTCAGCAGGAGCGGCGCGAGCTGTTTGCGGAACTCCTTGAACTGCTCGGTCAGGTTGAGCTCCTCCCACCGCTCGAGCGTGCTCGCCGAGTACGGCGTGCCCTCCTCGCGAAGGTCGATCAGGTCGCTGCGCCGGTGGACCTCGTCGAGGTTGACCGACGCCACGCGCGCCGCGAAGTTCTGGAAGATGAACTTGCGGCCGTCCGAGTTGGCGCCGCGATTCGCGGTGTAGGCCGGGTTGAG
>Ga0115006_10001216_pt1 | contig 15710 bp, 13 predicted proteins | sample ArcOceMetagenome_3_FD_88943 | JGI IMG/M metagenome (GOLD analysis project Ga0115006, IMG submission 88943) | Marine eukaryotic phytoplankton communities from Arctic Ocean - Arctic Ocean- Svalbard ARC20M Metagenome | ecosystem: Environmental > Aquatic > Marine > Oceanic | place: Arctic Ocean...
CAAAAGCAAAATCAAAATCAAAATCAAAATCAAAGTCACGAAAGAGAGAGTTACGCGACAAAAATTCAGGTTACGATTTAATTTTTGATTCAGAAAAGTATGATCAAGGCGATGATTGGGGATTCCCGCGAAGTTCCAAGGAATACGAATGGGGAGAACATGACACATTCACTCACTTGACGGAAGATATGACTAAGCTGTTGAACGACGATAAAGTCCTTGCAAGTGAAGAGGAAGATGCACCACCCAATCCATGGGTTTCGTTCACGACAGAGGGGCTCATTCTCACAGACCTAAAGCCACTGCTGCTCCTCGTTGAGACTGGCTTCGTCACGACTAGTTTTGAGAGCTGTGATCCGAATGTGCCAGACACTCGATCAATTTTGCAAGGTTTTATGTGTAAATCACAAAAATCTAAGGTGAAGCAGATAATGCAAGATAACGATTGTTTCGCTTGGGTTTGCGATTATGCTTTCCAGGAAAGCAAGGGTATTCGTGCACATGGTCTGCAAAGGTTCCCAAATACCATTCCACATAAGGACATGTTGGTCCCTCGACAGCAGCGCATCTGGCTGAACAAAGAGGCTGGCACGGGGTTTAACTTTGGGGCAGAATATTTGTACACCAGTGCAACAAATGCTGCAATGGCTTTGATGCCGGCATCTCAAAGGATGCTGCAACGTGAAGCTTGTTTTTTCAACATTGTTTCGTCAAAGTGCCAAGACATCGCAGCCTTGTTGGTCGAAAATTTCGACGACGCGAAGCTAACATAACCCTAACCCACAGCTCGGCAGACTTCATAATTCTGAACTCGGATAATGAGAAATCCACTTGAGAGGTAGCAAGTTCGGATAATACAAAGTCGACGAAACTTCAAACATATTTGAAAAAGTCCGTCATACCTCCGTTTTTGCCAAAAACCGAATTCCACTCCGCTCAAAATTCACAATTTTATTGACTTTCTCTCTCATGATGATGTTGGGCTATTTTCATTTTTCTCTCTCTTTTTTTCATAGTTTTTCTCAAAACACCACAACCGGTGATTCAGTTTTTTGAGAACTACCTTCTAAAGTAAGTGCGTATGGGTCGTGCGAAGCGCACGCACGCCCGTCGCAAGCGCGCCCGTCGCAAGGCAGAGGCGTCGATCGCCGTCCCATTGGGGGAGGTGCGTGTCGACTCGGACAATTCGGACTATTCGGGCGACCAGCAGCAAACGGACGATGACACACTTTCTGCCAGCGAGGCGAAGCCGCAGCCACTAGAGTCACCGACACCTGGGCCGACAAAGCCACCAACAAAGCCACCGACACCGGAACCGCCTGCCGCGAGCACCGAATGGACTACACACCAGGCGCTTGCTGTGGCGCGGGAAGCGGACGTGTCCGGGGAAATCGCCCGAGATGTCTTGCAGGCTATCTACGAGCCTCGAGAGGCGGACCGAATCGTCATACGGGTGCTGGTGACCCGTTTGCACATGTCGCTCAACCGACTGGGTGCTCGGGCGGCGGCGGAGGACCTGCCCGGTGACCATTGGGAGATCGAGGCACCCGACGGGCGATGGCGGGTCACAAGTGGCGAGGCCCTACGGATGCTTGCCGCTTCGTTGGAGAACGAGGCGCTGCCTGCTTGGTTCGGGTGCCTCGAGATCGACGGCTCCATTGATTTGTCCAATCGCGGCCTAGTAGCCCTCCCCACAAATATCGGCAACCTGTGTGTGCACGGTGACTTGGATTTGTCCCAAAACCAGCTCACCGAGCTGCCGCCGGGGATCGCGGGGATGGTGGTGAGGGGCACACTGAGGCTGCACCACAATAGCCTGTTGCGACTGCCGTCCGACTTTGGTCGGATCCAGGTAGGCCAGACGCTGGACCTCTCACACAACCAGCTGCAGCGGGTCCCGCGCAGCCTGGGCAACTTGCGTCTCCGCGACTCATTGCTGCTCTCCCACAACCAGCTCACCAAACTGCCGTCCACGTTCGGCGCCTTTGCCCTCGAGGGCAACCTGGAGCTGCAACGTAACGCGCTGCGCAAGCTGCCTCGAGCATTCAAAGACCTGTTCGTACGACAGACGCTACGTCTGGACCGTAACGAGCTACAGGGGCTGCCAGTCGAATGCAAGCACATGGTCGTGCTCGGAGAGATCTGGCTGGGTCAGAACCCGCTCGAGACGCCGCCTCCCAAACAGTTGCAAGACCATGTCCGGCTGCATACCGCGCCAGCCGGCCGCTGCTGCGGCTGGCTGCGCTACTGGGCCCGGGACGCGATTCTCGGGGCCACGCCCCTGAGCGTGATCTTGTTCGTGCTGTCCACGTTCCGCATCGGGGAGTGGGGTGGCTGGCGGGTTGCCAAGAGCAGCACGCTCAACGTCACAGTGTCGACCTACGTGGTCGAGACGATGGCGTCTTTGGCCAGCTACAACGCAGTCCTCAGAAACACCGACCGTTTCTTCGGCCACGTGCCTCCCGCTTGGCGCCGACACGTGCTCAACCACCTCATTTGTGGCCACCTCACGCTCGTGTTGGAGATGCGTTACGGGCTAGAGTTTGATGACGTCAGCCCGTACCTGACCTACTACTTTGTCACTCTTCTCAACTTTCTCCTCCACGGAGTGTTCCTGATGTGGAGCAACTGGCTCGTCTGGCACGAAAACTTCGACCCACGAGACTCTGTGCTGGTAATGTAGCTGTTCCGAAAACGCCAAGGGTTCTGAAAACTGTGCGTTTTTTTCTACCCATCCTAGTAGACTATTGCCCATCAGCCATGCGCGGACAACCGCACACGGCTTGTCCGACCACTATGACGTTGAAGGAGATCCAGGCAGAGCTCAAGCTTGTCGCGGGCAAACGATGGATGCAGCGCAGGAGAAACAGTCTCGAAGCGCGCCTCAAGCGAGTGCAACAGACCACGCAGCCGCCCGTCGGCGTCCGCAATGCCAACGTCTCAGCCCCCGATTCGTCTCAACCCGAGTGCAAAATGTCCTGCGTCACGAAACCTCGCTGCACACGTAGTCGCGCGAAGGCAATCGAACCGAGCCCCGAACAAGAAATCTCCAAAAAGTGCAATCCCTACGGCACCCTGGTCGAAGCAACGACCCGACCGCCACCAAAGGAGGCGTCAAAACGCAAGCGGGTCGTTTCGGACGACGAGGACGAGTCCGAAGACGACTGCGAACCGGCGGACAGGGCCCCGACGATGGACCTCGACAGCGAAGACTACTGCTCACAGTGCAACATCGCAATGAAGCTGGTACCCCACCGCGCACTGATGGTGTGCACACAGTGCGGCTGCGTCAGCTCCTACATCGACTCCACGACCAACTCGATGGCCTACGGTGAGGAGATCGACTTTTCGCAGCAATACAGCTACCGTCGCGCCAACCACTGGAAGCTCGCCGTAGCCCAGCTTCAGGCCATCGAGAACACCGAGGTCAAGCAGGACGTCTTGGACAAGGTGCTGGAGGAGCTGTACACCCGCGGCATCACCAAACCGGAAGACGTCACCCCCAAAATTCTTCGAGAAGTTCTCAAAAAGCTTAAACTGCGCAAGTGCTACGACCACATCCCGCAGATCTACTCCAGGATCACCGGCGTCCCACCCATCCGCTTCACTCCCGAGATCGAAGAGCAGCTGCGCCTCATGTTTATCGCCATTCAGGAACCCTTCTCTAAGGTGGCTCCTGCGGCCCGCAAGAACTTTTTGTCGTACAAGTACTTGCTCCACAAGGTGGCCGAGTTGTGCGGATTCGATGAGATCCTGCCGTTCCTCTCGTTGCTGAAGGGGAAAGACAAGCTGATGCGACAGGACGCCATCTACCAGGGCATCTGCCAACAGTTGAACTGGCAATATTTGCCGTCGATCTGATCAAAGCAAATTGTAAGAAACAATAATAATAAACTTTTAGCGATGAGTATTCGGCTCGGTCATCAAATACACGAACCCGAGGGGTTCAGGTAAAAACTATTGCAAAAAAAGTTGGGTTCTTTTGGTGTGATTTGGATGTGTGGTCAATCAGAGAGTCTTGTGCTCCTTTGGAGAGCCATTGTCATCGGACACGTGCACGGCATGGTGACGTTGCTGCGCGGGTGGAAGCGCGCTTGCCAGCGAACTTTGGCAGAGCGACGACGCTCAAACGAGCTTTGGGCTGAGTGGGTGTGTGATTGCCTCGATTCTAAACACGGAAGGAATCCATACATGTTGGACTAGCTGAAAAAAATGCGAATAAACCACGCGCCTTTTTGATTTTTTTGTCAATGACCTTTTACAGAAACTTGTCTTATGGCAGCGCGCATCAAGGCTGTCGCTGTGGTCCAAGGCCAAGCGAACATTCGTGGCATCGTGACGTTCGAAGAGCTCCAACGACAATCCACGCGCTACGTCGGCAACAAGTATACGGTCCGAGTCGTCGTGGACGTGCATGGCTTGCCACCTGGCAAGCATGCTTTTCACATCCACCAGGCTGGAGACCTGCGCCATGGCTGCGATTCATTGTGCGACCATTTTAATCCCGACAGAAAAGTACACGGCGGTCGCAATGGCAAGCAACGACACGCTGGGGATCTCGGCAATATCCTAGCTGACCAATCTGGGCATGTCTACGAAACGTTTACGGACAATACGATTCAGTTGCGAAACACGAAATACAACATCATCGGCAGGTCGGTTGTCATCCACCAAGACGGAGATGACTTAGGTCGCGGCGGAGACCGCGAAAGTCTGCTGACAGGCAATGCAGGCGCGCGCATCGCCTGCGGGGTCATTGGGTACGCAATGTGCTAGTGGCTGCTGAGCGAAAGGGGGGACATAAAGATTGCATAATGACCATGAGGGAACTTTCTAAAATAAATGAAAAAATTAAATTACATTTTTTTCACAGCACTCACTTTTTCAAATGTTTTACCAAGTTATGACCTTCATGCGATAACGGTTGTAACCGCATGCTGTTGATGGTGGGTGTCATGAAAAAAAAAAAAGTATTACTATTAAAATGCCAATGAAACGCCCCCCGCAAACCCCCCACAGTCCCGCTAGAAATGCAATCGCCGACAAAGTCTACGATGGTCGAAACGGGAAACGATTCGTAGCACATGGTTTTTATAGTAAGCGTGGACAAAAAGATATGGTCCGATGGCGAGAAATCGGACCCTGCAGCCGACTTGGAACAAAGGACTGCAAGACCGAAAAAGAGACTTGCAAACACTACAACAGTGGACGGTGCACCCGTATCCCACAGCGCAGGTTGAACAAAGCCTTGGCACTAGCCGAGACAACAAGCGAAAAAATTGACACGGCCGAATATCAAGCTAAGCGGATAGAGACCGCTCTAGCAGCCGCCGAGCGGGTTGTCCACGTGCGCAAGACCCCTGAAGGCAAGGATACTGCGAGCGAAAAGGTAGTTGACATTGAAGCAGAGTTGGAAGAAAAAGAGACGGAAATTGACTCGCTCATGCAGAAATATAAAGCGCAGTGGAAGAAAGTAGTTGTGGAGGAGAAGGCAGTAGAAAAAGACCAACGTCGATCTACACGGCTACAAAAAGAACAAGAACGGAAGGACAAGGCCGACAAGGCCGACAGTCGCAATCAACGGCAGCGCAAGGCCAGGGCCACCTCCAAGGGCAAGGGCAGGCGCCAATGAAGTTTACCTGGATTTGTACCCAATCAGATGCTTTCAGAGACACGACCAGACACAAAAACCTTGACCCCAGAGGTAAAATGGAGGCCGACGACAGCCACTGGGTGACGGTCAACTCTTCCGTGAGCGCGACACAGGACAAGTCCCCCAAGCCACCGGTGGGCAAGCTGACGATCGACTGCACTCGGAAAGCAACCTCCTGTACTAGCGACACCGATGCACCCGAGGGGCGGCCTGCTGTCCAGTCGCCTTGCAGCAGCAACAGTGTGGATACCGACACGGTGATTTGCATGGATGGGGATGGCGACATGGACATGCCCACATTAATCCGTAATTGTGCGCAGGATGTGCAGTACATTTCGAGAGGGATCGCTCATTCTGCCGGAGCAGTGGGTAACGGGCAGAACACCAGCATGATCGAACGGTTGCTGGAGAGGATAAGCGCTCGCCTCTCGCTTGTCCCGTGGCACGTGGCAAGCACGACGATCTTGACGACCGCACCCGAGCGTATCGCGGTCCCGGAGATGTGCACATCCGACGCAGACTCCTTGTGCGCCACTCGCAATATGATGCAGAGAACCTTTCGCCGCGTCTGCACCAACCTGCTGCGACAGTTTTCTGACCTGTCGGTCTCCGAACCGGATGGCTTCCGTGTGCTCACCCTTGTGGATCGCGTTCACCTCACAGGGAAGTTTATGCGACGCGGACCGTTGCTGTGGGCACAGACAGACAATGACATGTACGTGTTGGCTCGCCTGGAATTGTGGCCTGTCCACGACGCCGGTTGCTTGTCGTTTTGCTGTCCTGTTTGCTGGGGTGATTCGCAGGGCGTGTGCGATTTCCTTGTGGGTGCGGAGCAGATCGTATCGGCCGCAGAGGTGCAGCTGGGTCTGAACGCATACCGCGGGTACTGTAAGCGACCGTGGTGTTGGTAGAGACAGGGCAATCATCTGCAACAATGTGGTAAATGCTTGGACGAAAATGAAAATTTATTTTGTTGTTGTAGAGAAAATTGTATTTTTCTAGCAACATTTTGAAGAACACTTTGCACTGAGAGGGCAATGTCCGGCGTCGATTTGTACGTGAATCTGTATCGCATCTGGTGGTGTCCGACCCAAGTAGCTATGCACTTGAGATTGCAACTCGGGCGGAAAGGCACGGAGCTGGTGCACATGGTAGCTGACGAGAGTCCCACCATGCTGGAGTGGCACGACTATCGCAACCCGGTGCAGACAATCCTGGTGGGCAGCACAGACCTCTCCGTTGTGGATCTGGCTCGTAGCAGAGTGGACCCTCACTTTAGCTACTACAACGCCTTGTATCGCAACTGCACGGCGTACGTGTACTGCCTGCTGTCGGAAATCCTTGGTGAGCAGCCCGACGTGCTCGACATGGTCGCCAGGACCAACCGGCCGTTCGCCAACTACTTTGGCACCGACTTTGTCGACATCAACCTGCAGATGGGATGCTGGCACGCGCTGAGGTGGGCCGCCGATTCCCGACGCGCTTGCCACGTCGCGTTGAGACTGCCGTCCTCCTCCGTACCAGAGGCGGTGGTCGCAGTGCTTGGAGCACAGTACAGTCGCTGCTCGTGTCGGCTGAGGCGAGACAAAACGCTCCGCCGAGCCTGCGCTGCTGCCTTGGAGGGCAGCGGTGTCGATGCTCACTACCGATTCCTTTGGGTGGGTATTCTCAGAGCGGTGACGACCACAGAGCGGTTGTATCAACTGAGTGGCATCTGTTGTGACGAGTGGTGACGGGGGGAATGACGAGACACAAAGCCACGCCAAAATGTGAAAAGAATAAACCGCTTTTCTTTGACCTTTGTCTACTGAATGTTGGTCGCCAACGAAGTGACGATAGTCTCCTGTGGGTCTCTCAGCCTTCCACACTTCATGAACGTGTACGACGACTGTGCTACGCTTCCAGGCACGTCGCCGTATTTGTGGCAGTCGTCGAAATCACCTGCCCCGTTACATACAGCTGTGCCGCTGTACCCAGCTTTACAGGACACTGCTCCAGTACCCGCTACGTTCTTAACACCGAATCTTGGATCGTTGTATATGACGTTGTCCCAAGAAGGCTGGCCATCCGTGCGGAAGGCGTTGTCTACGACCGGACGACACATACCGACGGTGTGCTGCGCAATGTTGTCGATGTTACAATCCTGGTTCTCGCCCGACAAACAAAGCCCTGTCAACAGACCCGTTGTGCCACAATCCGTGGTGAGCGTTTTCGACCGATTGTCCTTCCAACTTGCATCCCCGTCAAAAGATCCAGGGTTAATCGAAGCGCACCGGAAGGCCGTTCCAGTCGCCGACATGTCGGAGCCCATAGAATTCAGCCGACAATCTTGTGAAGTTTTGCCAAATCCGCATACATCAACAATTGCATTGTTTGTACCACAGGCGTACTGTTTGTCGTAATTTGGCCTGAGGATGGGGTTCAGGCTCATGGGTTTGAAAGTGGGCTCTCTTTTTTTTTTAAATAATAATCGTTGAGTTTCTGTTCCGAAACCTACTGCTGACATGATGACGGACAGGTCAATTCCAAAACAAACAACAGCCCCTCGAATTTCAGTGAAAGCCGTCATCATTATGACAGGAGCCAAGCGTGCACGTGTAGACACCACGAACGACGAGGGCAACGAGGTGGCAAAGGAGATGCTGCCCCCCATCACGGACAAGCACATATTTCAAGTTGAGATCGCTCAGCCCACGGCCTTTCGCTCACTCATCGAGAACGTGTCCAACGTGATCAAGACGGTCGAGTTGCGTATCGTCAAGCAGGGCACGGAGGAGGACGAACCCCAGTTCGAGGGACTGAAAATCGAGACTCTAGACGACTGCAAGGCCTGTCTGGTGATCGCGCAGCTGCCTTGTCGCGTGCAAGTGTGCGCCAGCTGGGCAAAACGACCCTTCAGTTCTGTGTGCATGTCGATCGAGTGGCTGCTACTAGCTCTGCGTCAAGTGGAGCCGCAGTACTCCTTGGTATTGGAACAGCTCGTCGGCCAGGAGGATGTTGTGGTCGCCCGCGCTTTCGAGTCGGTCGTGAGCGGAGACGAGCTCACTGCCGACCTGCGCACATTGGTTCCCAACAACACACACACCATCAAGCTGAAGGAGTTTCCGGTCGACTTGCAGATCGAGATGGATCTGCAGACAGTGCGAACGTTCCTGAAGAGTTGCGAGGCCATCAAGAGCGACGAGGTGGAGATCACGGTATCGGAGTACACTTTGGCAAATGACAGCAAAGCCGACGTTGTGAGCATGGCCGCCTGCGATAAAGGTACAATGGGTCTCAAGCGAGTATTCCGTTCCGCGACGGATGACCAGACGACCGAGATCCCGCAGGGATCAGGTGACGTCATTTTCAAGGCAGCTTTTGCGACCAAGTACCTGAGCAGCTTCGTGCGATCGATGAACCGGACAAACGTATTGTTTGAGATGTCACAGGGGTCCCCGCTGCACGTATCGTACTCACTAGGGCACCGCGACGCATCGGTGCGGTTTATTCTCGCTCCCAAAACGGACGACGAATGATAAGCGTTTTACGGATGTAGAAAAAAATGGATAAAAGTAATACTTTTTATTTAAAAAAACAAACAAATGTTTGCAGGCATTGCTTTAGTCAATCAGTGTAATGGTGAATCTTGCCCTAATTGTGCCTATTTCCTGTTCTTTCTTGTAATATACGACTCTCGTGTCGAAAGCGAACTCGTGTTGTCGTCGGACATAATGGCAGAAACTCTCACTCACCACGCTGCACAGATGCAGGCTGAACGCGCTGCTCTGGTCGCTGTCGTGAAGAAAGCACAGAAAGGTCGCCATGTGACGTGCAAACGTCTTGCAGTTCATTGCCACTTCGTATGTGTACGTCTTGTTCTTCATAATGCGTTGGAAGAGACGATCCTTCAGAGCCTCGCACCTGAGCATCCGCCACCACCCCAGGCGAATGTCTCCCTCGACGTAAGGGGTCAAATCTTGAGCGAGCTGTACGAAAACCATGTTCGTGTCGTGGCCTTTATATACATCTTCACGAAGGTTTTTTTCCGCAACATGGGTGGGGGTGCATGCAATGCTCCCCATGGTCTGGACAAAACTCAATTTACTTTTTTGGCCCTTAGCAGACGAAAAAGATTACCACCAGACACCGGAGCCTGGCCTGCGTGTGGTACAAGACTGGAGGTAGTTGGTGTACCCCATCAAGGCGGCAACTTGTTTGCGGGGATTGCTTTCGACAGGCAGGGGCGCACCTCGTGCAGCCGCTTGTACACCCAAATGACAACTGTCTGGCTCCACGCTGAAATCACACGGAGTGGAAACCATCGACTCGCATTCTGTCAAATAGGTCGGTCTGGGTACAGGCATGCGCATGCTGACGGCGGACGGCCAGTAGTAGCCGGCAGGGTACATCGGCCCCCAAGAGGCCCATGGCGGAAAGCTGACCTCCTGGACGCGACAAGTATTCGCGTTGCTGGGACATTGCTCCATGTCCCCCCAGTTTGTGTAGGCCATGCCTTGCTATATATATATATTGTCTCAAAATAAAAAAATTGCCAAAAAGCATGTCAAAAAAAAAGTAGCATATAGTGTAAGTATGAAGCTGAACGAGTTCTGTGAGGAGTTCAAGGACACGTGTGGTAAAACAACTCCAACACAGTGTCTAGAACGGTTGGTTGGCGAAATGAGTAAACCGGAGGGTGGGGACGAAACACAGGGCGTTTTCCAGGCGGTCAACGGCAAATATGTGGCTCTCGACGAGGAAAGTCGTGACACCAAGTGCCTACCTGGGGACGAGGGTGAAGACGAGTGGGACAGGGATACTACTGGTTCGCCAACGCAACCCGCCTGGGTCCATCCCGATGTGATGGACAAAGACGAGCACCTGTCGGGCGACAAAATCAAGGACGCGTGGGAATCGTGGCTCTATGAGTCAGAGACAGAGGAGGAGGAGGAGGGAGAGACAAAGGAGGAGGAGGAGGTAGAGACAGAGGAGGAGGAGGGAGAGACAAAGGAGGAGGAGGAGGGAGAGACAACGGAGGAGGAGCAGGAGGTAGAGACAGAGGAGGAGGAGGTAGAGACAGAGGAGGAGCAGGAGGTAGAGACAGAGGAGGAGGAGCAGGAGGTAGAGACAGAGGAGGAGGAGGTAGAGACAGAGGAGGAGGAGGGAGAGACAAAGGAGGAGGAGGAGGGAGAGACAACGGAGGAGGAGCAGGAGGTAGAGACAGAGGAGGAGGAGGGAGAAGATGACCAGTTGCTGCATCCGTGGGACAGCGAGCAAGAAGGGGAGGAAATGCCAGTGATTAATGATACTTCCGGCACGGGTGCCGCTGCGTCCACTGACACCACAGACGACCCGTTCGCGGATGATAAATACGACGAACTAGCCTGGAAGGCCATGGACACGTACGAGAGGAACGAGATCGAGAGGAGCAGAGAAAAGGCTGAAATGTTGGCCGAAGAGGTCGACTGGGAAATATTGGCCAACGAGGTCGACGCTGAAATATTGGCCAACGAGGTCGACGCTGCCTACTCAGGACTCAACGACCTCCAACACTCGGTCGAGCACGGTTGGCACCAGAAGATAGAGGGAGCAGAGGAGGCAGCAGCAGCAGCACAGGAGGCGGCAGCAGCAGCAGAGGAGGCAGCAGCAGAGCAAGACTTTGAGATTTCCAAGGAGGCAATGGAGACGCTGTCCGCCATCGATATGGCAAACAAAGATTCGCTCGCGCTCTTGGGGCTGGACCTGCCCCCCGCAGGGCTCACAAGCGCAGACGTCAATGCGGCCTACGAGCTGCAGCTGCAATCGGTGGACCAGACCTTTTATGGAGAAAGACGGGACGACGCAGAACGCCCGCAAAAGGCGGGGCGACAGCAACTGGAGAATGCCAGGCGACTTATTTTGGCCGAGCTCACGTCGCTAGGAAGGCGCCACCTACTCGAATCACAACGGGCTCAGCGCAAACGAGAACAGCGCCTGGTGATGCAAGCGAAGGAGCGGGCCAAATGGGGACCTGCTCTGTGGCGGTTGGGAGGACTCAAGCCGGGCATGCAAGGATTCAACGAGGAGCTGGCAACATACATGCAGGACCAGAAGCTAGGGTTTGCTGGTCTCGGAATGAGCTGCGACAACGCAAAGGAAGCGCACGCGTATCAGCGCGTGCTGGCCAACACCATGAGCCAACCGTCCCCCGCTAAGCGCATGCTCGTCAACTGGGCCACCGGGACCGGCAAGACGGGGGCCATGATCGCCATTCTCGATAAGTACTTTGACCGTCCGATGAATAAACTGGTCATAGTCCCCAAAAGAAGCATCAAGGACAACTTTATCGAGGAGCTGCTGGCTACCCCGAATCGGTACAAGCAGGAGTTTGAAAAGGCGATGAACACGGATGCACAAGACAATTCGAAGATAAGCAAGAAGATAAGCAAGAAGTTCACGAAACTACGGGAGTTGTACAAAATACTGCGCGACAAGGAAGCCGAGTTCCTAGCGACCAAGAAAACGGCCGTGAAACAGGGGGTACTGGAAGCTGATGCGCAACAGGCGTACAAAGCACGACTCCAGGCCCTCGCGCCGGAGCGCAGCATCCTGCTGCAGACTTTTATGAAACTAGGCACTCTGACGGGCCAACTGCCGGCCCCGCTGTTCGTCGCTACCTACCAGGAGATCGGACAGGTCAGTGAGATTGCATCACCCAAGTCGATGTTTAGCCGACAGGGCACGTACGTGCGACTCGATGGAAAGACGGACAATTACAGACTGGATAACTCCCTCATCCTGTGCGACGAGGCTCACAACATGGTCTGTCCTTCAGGCGATCTCACCAGCGTGGCCAGGGAGCTGATCAAAAACGCAGGGGCGCGCATCGCGCAGAGCCTGCGAGCGGTCGTCGGTCTCTTCACCGCCACGCCCATCCAGTACAACATCCTGGAGTACCTCCGGTTGATGGTTATCGTCAAGGGTCCGAAGCCGGAGGAGGCTGCCAACCCAAGCACTTACAAGGGGTTTGACCTGAACGACCGCATCCCTGCGGCCAAGGACCACCCTCTGTGCGACAGTCGCAAGGTGCTTTCCGTCGCAGCCGAAAAGGCTCTGTACGCGAGGATGGTGGCGTCCTGGCGCCAGACGGACGGTCGCAACGAGCAGGGGTTTGTGTCCTCGTTCCACACCCGTCCCAAGACTGTGTTTGCACGCGTGCGACCAAACTACACTCGACTGCAGGGGCGGCAGCTTACCAAGAAGCTCATCTTACCCTGCGTCCTGCAAGGACGCAGCCTGCAACACTACATCAAGTATCGGTTCTTCCCCAACGATAAGATGCCGGTCGAGTGCCTGCGGTCAGACGATCTTGCCATCACGGACGGGAGTCCACCCCAAAAGCTACATTTTACCAAGGTCGCAAACAAGTACAAGATGCTGCCAAAGTCCAAAAAGCTGGACCACAAAGCCAAGGATATTGTCCAGTTTGTCAACCAGGGGGTACAAGCTCTGCAAGACGAGGAAGTTGCCTGGTTGCAAGACTACGAGACCTTGCAGAACGTGATGGAGTACGGCACCGAAGTTGACAAGACGCTCCTGCTGGCCAAACTCAAAACCGGACCCAAGCTGCTCAACTGTTCGTTCCCGCTGCACGGAGACCCACAGGCGCTACTGCAACCGAAGAGCGCGGGCGGGTGCGTCAGCACGCTTCAAAAGTACGAGAACGTGGCAGCCGTCAAAGTCCGGGATTTGGCTGGTTATGATTTGGCCGATTATGCAGCCCTGTCAAGCAAGTTCGGTGTGCTTATTGAGCACTTGAAGAACAACCCCAAGAAAACCGTCATCCTGTTGCATCGGAGCAACGGGTTCCAGATACTAATGAACATGCTCGAGATAGCTCAAATTAAGACCATGGTGCTGCCGCACAAGGCTGGGTCGGGGGAAATGCCCGGGCTGTTCATGAACACCGCGTACGACGATCAAACGGTCGGGTCGGTCACGGCGCGAGCCTACTTTAACGCACCAAACAACTGCCTGGGTCAGGCCGTGGAGGTGGCACTCATCAGTGCCGAGGACTACTCTGAGGGGGTCTCGTTTCAAGAGGTGCGACAAGTGATCTTGGCCGACTTGTCGCCCAGCATCAACCACGTCTCGTGGGCCGACATAGCGCAACGTATCGGCCGGGGTGTCCGAATGTGCTCCCACAAGCTCGCAATGACGGACTGTGCGGCCGGCTTGCAGACGGTGTATCCCACGGTAGACGTCAAGGTCTGTTTGGCAGAGCTGCCCACCGACGCAGAGGCGATTCGGCGAGCATTTCCTAAAATGAGCGCCAAGTGCATGGCGCTGATCGTCGGCCAAAAGACGGTAGAGCAGCAAAAGTGGGACGGTGTGTTGCTCACCAAGAAAAAGTACGACTACTACCTGGACATCATCAAAAGCGATTCCGTTGAAGCGGCAATGGAAGCAAACATCGTCGCAGAGCATAGTAGCAGCGAAGAAGATGAACAGGACGTGGACGTCAACTCGGGTCGGCTGTTCGTACACGACTACATTCAACAGTTGATGCACAAACACCAGGCGGAGCGCCCAGCAACTGTCCCGATACGAACACAACCCACGACACGAATCAAACCGGCACGCGAAGCACCCATCGGGTCGCTTGTCTCGGCAGATGTGAACCCGTTCCGGATAGCGACGGATAACCAGCTGCCGGAACAAATAGGTAGACAGCCGATCGTGCCTCTGCTTTCGGTACATGAGGAAGTGCAAGACATCAGCAGTCTGATCGGTAACTTGCACATCGGCCAAAGTTGAGCTGCTCCGACAATTTCAAATATCGTCGCATTGGAGAGTCTCGACGGCATGTACGACGACGATGATCAAGAGATACAACGGTTGCTCGGCGTGCAAAGCAAACGACTAGACGCCGATAAATTAGAGAGTACAGTAGAGACCGACACGAACTCAACGAACACAATACGCAATGGAAACGCAGACAGATCTTTATTTGAAATACGCACCGCATCTAGATCCAAAGGCGACCGCCGGCCGACTAATGTGAGTCTACGATCACTTGTCGCTCAGCCAGCCCAAATAGACAGCTTTCAGGAGCACTGAAACTCCGAACCCCTTTTCACAGGCTGAATGCATCGATGCCAGAAGTGCTGAACTCAGTGGGTTGCACGTACAGATGCAGCACGTTCAGTGAAATGCCAAACATCGGTGATTTGTCACCTCGGGCCGGAAAGCACCACGGATTCGACAACTGCAAAATCGGTATGACACCAACGAAAGGATTGATGTCGTCCAACGTCCCCTCTGTCACCACGACGCGCTCGTTGTCCGTATCAAAGTGCTGATGTTTGTAGATGTTGGTGGTTCGCAGGACCTTGGTGTGCAGGACGCCCTCATCGGACCCGTCGGTCGGTGTATTGTACACAGGGCGGTAACTCTTCTTTAGCTCCTCCTCTCCGTACCCGAACCACTCGCCCTTGATGGCCTCCTTCAGAATAAAGGCATCTAACTTTGCCAGCTGCACCGATAGCATACCGGTCGGTACCTCAAGCTGCATGTTGCGCTTTGTCGAAGTGGAGCCCTGGTACGGAGCAGCCAGACCGATCGGGGCGACGAATGTCAGCACATCGGGCGCAACCGGTGCCATCTGCACCAAGACGTCGCCTTTCCCCTTGGCTGGGTTGAGATACACGCGGTCATTGTGCTTCCGGAAGCTGATTACATTGCTCCATTTGGCTTGGGAAAGCAACATATCGGATGGTCAGGTATTTGTACTTTTTGAATCTCCCCATCTGGTGCAATTGGGTCATTGGTTGTTTCGGACCAAGATTCTCCAATGGAGGGTCGTGCAAACAAAGACACACGTTTAACGACAATAAATGTGATAACATTTCATAGTTTTATTTTTTGAGGGTATTCTCAAACAATTTCTTATATTTTCTTTTCATATATATTTCTCAACGAGTTTGCTAATCCATTGCTGCCTTCAAAGCTTCCAGAGCCCGGTCCGCAGCTTTTCCTCTTCTGTTTCTGCTTTTGTTGCGGTCTGGTTGTTTGCTATGGTCGACATCATAGCTTG
>Ga0115006_10001217_pt1 | contig 15708 bp, 21 predicted proteins | sample ArcOceMetagenome_3_FD_88943 | JGI IMG/M metagenome (GOLD analysis project Ga0115006, IMG submission 88943) | Marine eukaryotic phytoplankton communities from Arctic Ocean - Arctic Ocean- Svalbard ARC20M Metagenome | ecosystem: Environmental > Aquatic > Marine > Oceanic | place: Arctic Ocean...
CTCCTCCGCCTCCACCCTGTCGGATCGTGTGCATGTCATCGGCTCCTTGCTCACGCAACCCAGCGCATTGTCGCAGCGCGTTGTCGCAGCGTGTGCTGAATCTACCCTTGCACCGAGCTGTATGTGTGTGTGTGCGCGCGCGCACGTGTGTGTGTGTGTGTGTGTGTGCGCGCGCGCGTGTGTGTGTATTTCCCAGAGGCTATGAGAGCTGACATGGCAGAGGAGAGAGCAGGCGGCACGGCTCACCGGCGTTTTTCGGCTGCATCCACTTTCTGCTGCGCGAGAGTGCGCACGCGGCCGAGCTCGAGGCGCATCTCATTCAAAAACGACGTCAGAGAGCTTGAGGGCGGCAGTATATCGTCCTGTGTCTGAGGACCAGCAAACTGGGCCCACCGTGGATCTGATGCCGAGAGGCCTATGGGCAAAAAGGCTGGGGCGGGACGGTCGCGGTCGGGCGACGGAGACCGGGTCAAGGGATCTGAAAACGAAATGCTCTTCTCGGGCGACCTCGACAGAGACTTGTGAGTCGCATCGAGCGAGCGCCGACCGCCTGACGCATTGTAGGCGCCAGATTCTGGCGTCCTGTGGAGGCCGGAGCTGTTGTGGCCTGCCAGGTGCACGACGCTCGTATATTCGTCCAGCGAGTCCGTTCGGAATGAGAGTGAGATGGTGTCAGACTCATAGCACTGCTGCGCCAGCAAGAGCGTCAGCTTGCCCTGGTCGATGAGCGCCGGTAGCAGTTTGCCGTTGACCCGAAACAGCTGGTCGCCTGCCCCACGCCCACGCTCGCATCCTCAGCATGAGACTGGGGGCCGCGCAGAACAGAGCGGGCAAGAGGCGCGGAGGCACAGAGGCGCGGCATACCAACTTGAGGGCGCTGAAGCGCATTGGACGCAGGAGTTCCCGGCAGCAACTGGCAGGAACGCCACAAGGTTCAGACGAAGTCGTTCCCGCACAAGCACAAGCGCTGAGCGAAAGGCGGGACGGTGTGCTCGCGGACGGGCGCAGTGGACAGCGGGGAGACCTCAGACACGTGCACCTCGCCATTTGGCATCATCTCGAAGCGCACCCCGATCGTGCTGGTTTCCTCGCCCGGGATGTCCCGCTGCGGCGGCGGCCATGGCCCAGGCGTTCCATACACGTGGTGGCGGCCCTCAGGCATGGCCGCAGCCGGCAAGCACGCCGCGCGCGGCTCTTTCACAGGCAGGTCCCGCGGCCGTGCAGCTGCGTCGCAGCACACACGGAGCGTCTGGCGGCGGGCGCTGGGCGCGCGGGCATCCGCTGCGTTGTCTCCCGCCCCCCAACGCCCCGCGCTCCTCTACGCCGCTGGACCAAACTTTTTTGAACGAGCCTTCCATGGCGATGGCGGTCACGCAAGCGCTAGACCGGGATGATGGTGGATGGAGAGGGTAGGCGAGATGCCGCTCCCTGCCGGCTTGTACTATGTGCCAAAGGAGAAAGGCGGTAATGTGTGTGAGTATGCGTTCGTGCGTGCGCGCGCGTGCATTACGGGTGATGCACACCCGCCTCTCCCCGGGCACATCCATAACCCAAGCGCGCATGGGAACCCCAGGAGCAGGCGGCACGAACCCGCGCGCGTCGACCCTGCATCGCCCTCCGCTTGGCGAGTGCGCGGACGTGTGCAACTGGCAGCACATGGCCACCCTCGTTCAACAGGAGCGCGAGAAGCACAGCGCGCACAACAGCAGCATCTCGGTGCGAGTTCCCCGGGCGTCGTCGACGCTCTTTACGTCGTCTGATGTTGATGGATCCTCAGGTGCTCTGTCTTCCCTGCAGCGCAGCCTCTTGGCGCAAGGCATTATCACTGACGTGCACGCTCTCCGTCTTCACTGCAGACGACGCGGGCCTCCCTTCCTGCCGGTTGAGCCACGACGGAGAGCTCGCTCGGGCCCAGGCGCGCGCCTGGGTGCGCTCCGGCTTGTATGATTCAGACGAGTCCGATGCAGACCAGTCTGGTCCGGGACTCGCACCCATTGTACCGACCGTCAGGAGCCGTGCCGCGAACGCAGGCAGCAAAAAGCGGCGCACGGCAGCCCGAATGCCCGAGGCCTCCTCGAGCGATGACGACGCTGAGCTCCTGTCCCGTTTGGATTTGGCCGGTGAGAGACAGCGCGTGCGGCGTCGACGGCGTGCCGCACGCGCTGCTGCGCCCTCTGCCGCGCCCTCTCCCGAGCCCTTGACCCCGCTCGCGCGGCTGCTGATGTTGAGATGGACGGGTTGCGGATAACGCGTCACCACGCGTCATCACGCTAGCGTCGCCGCCAGGAAGGGGGTTGTCAACACCCCCTCGCATTGTATGGCAGTGCATGGGCCACGGAGCCGTAAGTTAGCCGACGCGCGCGCGGGAGTTGAGCAGGGCTGGGGGGAGAGTGAGCACGCGATAGCTGGCTTGGTTTTAACGTGTTGCCGCCATGCACGCTGGCCGTACCGTCACCGCCCCCTGTGCCTGTGCTCAGCTCGGTCTCTTGAGGTGTATTTGCCATTTGGTTGGCGAGCTGTGACTTTCCTTCTCTCAACTTGCCCCCCCCACACCCCACATACACCTCGCCGCCTCCTTGCTCTGGCTGGCTGTCTGTCTCGCGCGCTCTCCCGGGATGCACAGAGAAGCGAATTGTCACGCTGCCGCCACAGGCGAGCGCACGCGACAGATCATCGTGGTCCTCCTCCTCCTCGCGGTCCTCCCCCTCCTCGTTCGCGTCGCATCAGTCTCACGATGTCGCCGCCACGTCGCTCTCTGCCTCGTGCGCAAGCTCCATGTGCGAGATGTCCATGTGGGAGATGCTCGGCAGCATGCGCGAGAGCAGGAACGCGCGTGCTGCAGGGGGCAAGGCGGTACGTGGCGGCTCGGCAGCGCGTGTTGAGGGGGCGCGTGTTGAGGCATCGCGTGTTGAGGGGGAGGATGAGGACGGCAGCGCCATCTGGTCCGCCGCTCGTCTTTGCGCAAGCCCAGCCCATCGTCGCCCTGGGGTGCGCACGGGGAAGAGTGACGGCGCGGGGGGCGCGGGGAGCATGGAGGCAAGCGCGAGTCGCGCACAGCTGGTGGCGCATGTGGAGCAGTGGGAGAAGCGGTCCCTCGAGGCCTTTCTGCAGCGCCGCCTGGGCCAGCGACACGAGCGGCATGCGCCCAAAGCCCATGCTCAAGCGCATGTGCGTGTCAAGCGTGCGCCGCATGCGTGGCAAGGGGGCGCTGAGCAAGGCGGACGGCACGTGAGCTCGCTCAGGTCCCTATGTCTCCGCCCTCTCTATGTCTCCGCCCTGTGTCTGTGTGCCCGGTGCGTGTGGTGCGCGCGCAAGACAGGAAGAACGGCGGCGCAGTCTGGCGCCCAGTTGAGCAACGTTTGCTGCTCAAGGTGCCGCAGGCTAGCTGCTGCCGTGGCACGCCATGTGCGTACGCGGCAGCATGCTGGTATGCCATCGCATACTCGTCCTCTCTCGCGCCAACAGTGAGGGACGTATCAGCAAAGGGGCAGCGCGCCGCCCTCCTAACCAGGCGGCATCCGTGTGCGCAACACCGTGTGCTCAATAGGCCTGCCGCACCTCAAGCTTGGGGGCCAAGCGGGATGGGTGCGCAAGGTGGCGGCTCCTTGGAGGCAGCGCCGCGCAAGACAAGGGCGCGCCTGGAGATGGGGGCGCTCGAGACTCTGGATACGTCTGCGCTGGATGCGTCTGCGCTCAGTTCTTCTGACGATTTCGACGTGCTGCCAATGTGTCCAAGAAGTCGCAGGGTCCTCCCATTCCCTCTTATCTCGCCCTCTCCCTCGAATCTAGCCCTCTGGCTCACTGGAGGCGGTGATGGCACGCGGGCTGTGCGCCAGTGAGCATTGACGTGCTGTGCTGTGCATGGACGTGCTGTGCCAAACCATTGACGTGCTGTGCTGCCGCGCTGTGGCGGCGCACATGGTGGCGCAGGCGTCCTTGCACAAAGAAGCCCGGCAAGGCGCAACACTCGAGCGGGAGCACGACGGCAGGGAGCGCAAAGCAGCCTCGCGCCACTTGCCACCTTCACCCGCTCCCTCCACTCCTTCAGAGCCACGCACGCCCACAACACGGCGACCATTGGGCTGGGTTGCGCGTTGCTTGCGTGACGACACTTTACGTGACCACCCTGGTCGCGGCGGGCAGTCTTGCGCAGGCGCGCGCCTTGCTGCAACGCAGGGTGGCCAGGCGGCGGCTGCTGGCAGTGTAAGCAGTGCGGCTGGTATGGAGGAGCGGATTGAGGAGCGGCTTGAGCGTCGACTCGAGGCTGGGCTTTCCTCCAAGCTGTCGCGAGAAGTTAAGCGCATGGAAACAGCAGTGGAGAAACTCTTGGCCCGCGCCCATGGAGGGCACGCGCAAGATGCGCGCAAGCAGATGGGCAGAGGAGTCAAGAAGGCGCCTGGCAAGAAGCCGCCTGGCCGCCCCCCGCCCTCCACTGCTGCCGAGATAAAGGGCAAGCAGGTGAAAGAGGTGAAGCGGGCAGTGAAGCGGGCAGCGGAGGCCGGCTCGCCTCATGGAGCGGAGGCCGTCTCGCCTCATGGCCCGCCAGAGATGTTGGCCCAGGACAAATTGGCGGCGCATGAAAGCAGCAGGCAGAAGCTTGCTTCTGTCGCTCCTGTCGCTTCTGTCGCTCCTCCGGCAGCCGTGCCTCGACCGAAAGGGGGGGGCGATTTCTGGACGGCCACGCGCATCTCAGCGCGCATGCAGCCGCATGCAACTCTGCCAGAGGCTCCTGTCCACGGCAACGCTTTCGAGGGTTCAACTTGCTCGGACCACGATGCCGTGGTGCCCTCGTCTCGTTTCCTCTCCGTGGCCGCTGGACAGGTGCTGGCAGAAGGCGCGCCTAATGCGGCCCATGTGCACACCAGCCATGCCGCGCACTCAGCCGCGGCTGTGCCTGCGGCGGAGACGTCGGTGGCGTGCGACGTCATGGGTACCACGTGCGACCAGGTAGGTGGCCGGCAAGGGGACGCAGGAAGCAGAAGCGGCCCTGACAGAAGTAGCCCTGACCTGGTTGGCGTCGGCGTGAGATGGCTGATACGCAATCACAAGCTCATCGTGGCCGGCTTTCACCCGGGCTTCTGCGCCAAGCCGGCCTCCCCCGACGTAGACAAGAGTAGCGTTGGCAAGAGGACGGAAATGCAGCGTGGCGACATCCTGCGCGCCATCGATGGTGTTGACGTGTTGCACCTGAAGCAGCCCCCGAATGCTCCCCACCAGGTGCCCCTGTGCCCCCCAGATGACAGAGGCAAAGGAGGTGTAAACGAGGTGTATGTTCAAGGCCAACACAGGCGCGCGCGCCAGATGACCCGCGTGCGCCTCCATGCACGTGTACACGCCCTGGGGTTGGCGTGTACGTGGCAGACATGTGACTTCTGAGCGTACTGGCTGACAAGCAGGGCTGTGCTGTGCAGGCCGAGGCCATGCTCCTGGGGGACGCCGCGTCACCTGTGACACTGACGCTGCTCAGGCCCGCGGCGGGAGCAGCCTCGACGAGTGTCCCCCTCTCCGAATACTCGATCGTGCTCAGCCGCACGAGCAGTGAGAGGCATGGCCAAGCGCAGCAGGGAACGCGCCCCCTGCAGAGCGCCGGCGCCGACTCGCATCAAGCTTGCGATGCGTGCACGGTGGGTGGTGAGCCGGGACGGGTAGATGGGGAGCGGCGCGTTGCGGGAGCGCAAGGTGCGACAGAGGGGCCTGGGCGGAAAGGGGGGGTGGTGAGGTACGAGGCGTTGATGGAGTCGCAAGCTGCTTCTTCGCTCTACCCCCAGCTTTCTCGTCCGGGCCACGCCGCCACATGCACCGCCGTTGCCGTGTCAGCTCGCCATCACGCCCCGCCCTTGCTTGTAGAGCACGACCAAGATCTGGTGAGCATCCTGGAGCATGTGGTGGCTCGTCTGCGCCGCGCTCCCCATTGTGACACGCATCAAGCGCTCCATGGTCACACACATCAAGCCGGCCGTCGGGGAGCCGTCGCTCTGCGCGGGACACGGGAAGAGGAAGGCGGCGACAGTAGAGACACGCGAGACACGTGCAAGCGCAAGGAGCAAGGCGCTGCCGTCATGCGCCAGACTGAGCGTTTGTCTTTGCCGGGCAAAGACAAACACAAGGCCAAGATCGCAGGAGCAGGGAAGATAAACGCAAGGCCAAGATCGCAGGAGGAAGGCAGGAGCCAGCGCTGCACGCCCCTGGTCAGGGGCGCCCCAAGTACAGCAGGGCCAAGAGTGCTGGGCGAGGGCAGGCGCGCTGGCGCTGGCGTGGCGGTGCCTGGTGTCTCGGCTTGCCTGGGGGGGGGGCGGATAGGCAAGAAGGGAAGCACACACGTCAAGGCGATACAGGCGAATGCGATAGGCAAGCCGCGCAGCCCCCACGTCAAGCCCAAACTGCGCACTTGGCGATGAGCTGCTAAACTGTTACATAAACTGCCCACTTGGCCCTCGCCTGCACCACAGCCTACTGACCCTATGCCCGCAGGCCCTTACACACGCCACCTAGCCAGAAAGTTCGGGGCCCCGCATGCGCAAAACAGCCTGGGGACACACGACCCCCCTCCCTTTACTCTGCGCGCGATGGTTTGATGGCGCAGAGCGGCCGGCTTGGCCAAACGAATGACGGTGCTGTTACAGGTGCTGGTACGGGTGCTTGCTCCAAAAAGCGTGCTTGCTGTGCTCTCTCCTCGCACCTGCGGCCACACTCTCTTGTCGCACCTGCGGCCACACACTCGCCTCTCTGGTCGCACAACCTCGCTAGGTTTGCGGGGGCGGCGCAAAGGACGTTGGTGGGTGACGCAGAGGCGCAGTTGGTGGGTCGTGTCGTGTCGCAAGAGGGTGCTGCGACACGCTAGAGTGGACACTTCTGTGCCGTGTCGCAGGACGCTCCTGGCAAGACAGGACTCTGATGTTGTTACAGATGTGACACTCATGACTCAAGACGTCAACTGGGCCATTCAAGACAAGACGTGAACTGGGCCATTCAAGATGTGACCGCCTCCTCTCGTGCCGCCTGCCTCCTCAAAAAGGCAGCCTCCCCTCTCTTCTGGGCCTCGAGTGCCTCCTCCCACAGGGAGCCAACTCGTCTTGCCCCCTGCGCCACGCCCCCTTGCGTGGTGCGAGCGAGGCTGGAGGGATGAGGGCTACTTGGACCCCCCTCCTTCCCGGCATCTAGCAACATACCGCCATCTCTCAACTTACCACCCGCTTCCCCAGCCTGGCTACCGCGAGGGGCCTCGCCTACACCACAGCCTACTGACCCTATGCCCTGCCCGCCTTGCCTATCCACCCGCCCTTTTTTGTCCGCGCGCTCCCGCCCCCACACGTCAGGCCGACCACCTGTAGAATGAAGGAGAGGGCCAAAAGAATGAGGAGAGGGCCAAAAGTTACTGCACCGCCCTCGCCTACACTATCGCCTACTGACCCTGTGCCCCGCGCCTACTGATGGGGAGCAGGACTCCCTCTGAAAAGGCGCCTGTGACAGTGGTGTAGTGTGACTGTGACAGTGGTGTAGTGTGACTGTGACAGTGGTGTAGTGTCAGCTCCAGCTCTGTCACTTGGCGTTTTCAGCCGCGGAACCGTAGCGTCTACCGTGTGCGTGTGTGCGTGATTGCGCAAGCTACCAAAGGCAGCATAGCAAAGGCAACATAGCAAAGGCAACAAGATTAGAGGATTGGAGCATGAGATTAGAGGATCGGAGCATGAGACCGCCCGACTTGGATACACGTGCTGACAAGGCCAGCGCTCCAGGCGTCCTGCCCGCTCCAAGCATCTTCGGCCCCTGCAACGCCGAGTCTCCAGATCAGTTGATGGTAAGGGTATAGCTACTAGTCTACCCGTACTATACCCCCCGGATGAAATCTTTTAAAGACTCGAGGTCAGCAGGGGGTGCCGGGCTATTCGCCCTTGCCTCGCACCGAAAACAAGGAACACACAAGGAAGACGAACACGCACCTGCTGAGCTTTCTCGGCAACACGCGCGGCAAGGCGCAGCTGTGCAGCGGGCGGCAAGGCGACGGCCCGGCGTCTCTCTTTCCTGCGCGTTACTGCCAGGTCTCGTCGCGAGGGTTTGCCCGAGTCCTGGACAAGTCGGTGAAGCTCGCCCTGGTGATCGCGCTCGCAGATCAGCGCAGACACCACGCAGCACACACGCACGCTAGCGTGTTTGCGCTCTGCCCATCTCGCACACGCCTCCCCGCCTCGCTCGCGCTCCCCTTACCCGTTTGGCCATGGCCCACAACTTCTTTTCCGCCTGATTCATGGGCAGTGCCTTTCGCAGCTTCTTCTGAAGCCCGCCGCCCCTCAGCGCCCCGAGGACTCGTATGCAGCACACGCTGCTTCCGGGCGCGCCTGCACGTTCGACCCCCGCCCGCCGCCCGCCGCTGGATAGTTGCACGCTACCGCACGCGCAGCAGAAGGCCGAGAGCACGACGCAGGCCCATGCGCCGCGGTGACGCCTGCCACCAGGCCCGCGCACGGGCGACACGATTGAGTGAGCCCGAGGGGGGGCGCAAGCCAGCACGGAGGCGCGGCGGCATCTGCAGCAGCCGAGGCGGGCATACAGTCCACAGGATGCCTGTCACCTCCTCATGGCGGCGCCGAGGCTGACCACTCGTTCGTGGACAGCCACTCGGCATCTAGCCATGGGTGCCACATGCAGTCCCTGCTGCGGGCGCCCAGGACGCGCGTGTGGGCGGGCGTTACTCTTTCTGACGCTCGTGCTCTCGCGGGCCCCCGCTTCCTCACCGGCTTTTGCGCCATGCCCGCCGTCGCGTCTTCTCTCTTTCCAGATGCCCGCGCGGCGCCGCCCCCTGCGCGTGGCCGTGGTGGCCCGAGGGGGCGAGGGCAACGTGGAACGGGGGCTTCGAGAGGTGTGTGTGCCCTGGTCCGCCAGATGGGCTCGGCGCCTGTGTGCGCTCCGGCTTGTCTGATTCAGACGAGTCTGATGCAGACCGGTGTGGGCCGGCGGCGTCTCGTAGCTCGCGCGTCTGCCTGAGAGCGCAGGGGGACGCGCCCGTCGTCTGCTGCTGCCGCGCATCGCGTGACACGCACGCACGCACGCACGCGCGCACACAGGATCAAGAGCAGCTGATGATGGGACGGCGACTGAGCGCTGCGGGAGGCTCGGGCTTTGGTGGCGAGAGTGCGGAGAAGCTTTGGGAGCTGCTTCCCGACTCCGTGACACAACGCTACTCGCGGTGCCTGGCGTCCCTGTCATACCTACACGCATGCATGCGCACATCCATCCATCCATACATACATCCATACACGCACGCACACATGCGCGATTGCGCCGGCGGCGCCCCCCGGCAGGCCAAGGGGAAACGAAACAGGGCGTCTAGGTGTGAAACGCACACACACACACACACACGCACGCGCGCGCGCGCGCACACACACACACGTATGTATGTATGACAGGATTTCGGAAATAGGTCGAGGGACATACGGAACAGTGCTGTTGGCAGAGAGCAAGAACGCCTCGGCGAGCCCGCGGCGTGTTGCAGTCAAGCTGTGCCGGTGCAAAGAAAACGAGATGGGGCTCATGCTCAAGGAGGGCATGGCAATGCAGCGCCTCAACTCGCCCACGATCGCGCGTCTAGTGGACATGGGCTGCGCGGCCAAAGGTGGCGGCCAGGCCATGGTGTACACGGTGCTCGAGCTGCTCCCAGGCAAGAGCGTCAACGAGCTGGTCACAGAGAGGGGGCCGCTCCAAGTTGCCGAGGCCTGTCGCGTTGGGATCAACGTCCTTGATGCCCTGCGCGACGTGCACAACTCCGGCTTGATCCACCGAGATGTCAAACCGCACAACATCATTCGTGTGCAGCTAGACGATGCAAGCTGGATATACAAGCTCATCGACTTCGGCACGGCCACCGGGGCCCTTGGGGCCGCTCGGATCGGGCTGCCGGCCTTTATTTCGCTCGACCCGCTCGGCGCCGGCAAGCAGGATGGCGGGACGAGCTCGGGCTCGGGCGCAGCGGCTCCTGATGCGCATGCTGGCTTGCGGCAAGTGTTCGACTCGATGGACTCGCGGCAGCAGCAAGCCCTCTCCTGCCTCGACGTCCATTCTTCCTTGTTGGCCCTCGGGATCCGCGCCGATCCCGACACGGTGGAGCAAATGGTGCGCAAGTACGACACGGATGCCAACGGGAGCATCGACTTTCAAGAGTTTGTATACATGTATGCCGAGCTGGCCTCGCTCCCGTACGCGGCGCACGCGAGAAGGGAAGGCAACGAGGCCATCTTGCACGAAGCGTTCCGCGCACTGACGGGCGGCGAGGACTTGATGACCCTGGACATGCTCACCGAATGTTTCAAGAACATGCAGCGCGAAATGCCTGCCGAGCGGGTGCGCGAGCTGCTGCGCAAGTACGACACCAACGGCGATGGCGCCCTCGAAGGGCAGGAGTTTATGGGCATGTTCGGCGAGCTGGTGGCCCTCCAAGACTCCCTCCTTTCTTCCGGCACCCTCGGCTACATGTCGCCGGAGCAGTACAAGGACGAAGCCGTCAGTCCGGCCAGTGACATTTGGGCTGTCGGCGCCACCCTCTTTAAAATCACCACTGGACAGACTCCTTTCACTGTGACGGGAGGGACGTGGGGGAAGGGCATGGTGGGGGACATGACCACTGAAGCGCCCGCCCTCTCCAGCTTTTTGTTCAACGCGCCGCCTGCCTTCACGGCGGTGGTGAGCAAAGCGCTCAAGAAGGAAGCCGGGCAGCGATACGCCAGCGCCCAGGACATGCGCGAGGCGCTGGCACAGGTCCTCGCCGACCTCGGCCCCATGCAAGCCAAGGCGTACGTGACCGAATGGAACCCCACGCAAGCCAGCGTCGCGTCCCCGTCAGCACCCGCCCTCTATACGCATGGAGTCGCCTGGGAAAAGCCCCCGCGCGCGTGAAGCAAGACCCCGCCGCCGCCGTTATCGTGGTGAGCAGCGAATCCTCCCAAATATGAAATCATGCGGATTGTTTGCGCCGCGCTGTCACGAGTCCTTAGCCCAACGGCGGCGGGCCCCCCCGGGGCCGGCGGCGCCGCCGGGGGGCCCGCCGCGAATCCTCCAGTCGCGTGAGTGTAGTTGTTCGTAGAACAACTACGCTGCGCTGCGTGACATGTGTACTACCGTGTGTAACACCCCATCTTGCGTCCCGCATTGTGAACATTTAGAAGATTCAAGGGCGGACGTGTTGTTGCCGGGCCTTCAGCGTGTGACATGTCACGCGACAGCGCGTGACATGTCGCGCACGGATGTGCGCATGCACACGCGTGCGCTACGCACACAAGCACACAATAGACACGAGGAGAGATTCGCGGAGAGCGAGAACAATATGGCGCTGGGCACCAGGGATCTTGTGCTGTTGTCGCTTTACTATTTTTTCGTTGGTGTAAACGAGGCGGACAGTAGGTGTGAACTGTATCGCATGCTCCCGACACACTGTAGTCCCTCCTCCCTACACACCTCTGTCCCCGTCTCCCGACACGCTAGAGTCCCGTTCTCCCGCCCCTGTCTCTCTCTTGCTCTCAGTCGGGAGGTGACGCGCAACGCGGGGCCGTGGCCAGAATGGCGCGCCGAGCTTGCCTCTGCCCGGCGCCGTTTTCATGCTGTGTGGACTCTCGAGAGAGAGAAAGAGAGAGAAAGAGAGAGGGAGGCAGGAAGAACGCGAGGGCGAGAGAGACGTCACCGCGTACCCGTGCGTAACACGTTACGCACGTGTGACATGTTACGCATGCTGCGCGTTTCATGCTCGGCAACAAGGGGGCGCTTGCACATCGCGCTGCGGCACTTGCCCTCACGGCGCCGTGCGTACAAATGGAGTTTATTCCTGCTCCGCAGCAATACAATCGCCCACCCCCCGTCCAGGCTGCCGCGTTGAGTGCCAGCGGCATCAGCACACGCCGCAGCCCACGCGCGTAATACACACACTCGGAGGCGCAGCGGCTGGGCCTGGCGCGCGGCTGGCTCATTATACAACACACGCGGCTGGCTCATTATACAACACACGCCACTATACAACACACGCCACTATACAACACACGCCACTATCGATACAACACACGCCACTATCGCCTACTCACCCTGTGCCCCGCGGCCTACTGACCGTGTGCCCCTGCGCCTACTGACCCTGTGGGCCAGAGCTGGCCCCGGGCACAGGGTCAGTAGGCCGCAGGGCACAGGGTCAGTAGGCGATAGTGTAGGCGAGGGCAGAGACATTGGCAAGCAGGCTCGACTAGGAGCAGCCTTGACTAGGAGGAGGAGGAGGAGCAGCAGCGGCGGCGGCAGACAAGGAGTGCGGGAGGCTGTCGACGGGGGCGCTGGGCAGCAAGGGCATGGCATGCGCATCAGTGCTACTGCCAGTGCTACTGCTCGTCAAAGCTTGCGCCCCGTCATCATCATTGCGAGCCACTGCGCCCCCGCCATTGCCCGCGGCAACGGAGCAGGCACGAGCAGCTTTCTCGCCCTTTTTCGCTCGAGCCTTTCTGGGAGCCTGGCACCGCACCGGATGGCGTTTGAGTCAGGCGGTTGCAGTCCTGCCGTCACTGTTGCTTCCCCCACTGCGGTGTGCCAGTGCAGGCGGTGCGACCAGAGCGCCAGTGGCAGACACATAAACAAATATGGCTGCTTGACTGCTGGCGCGTGCACGGCATGGCATGGGCAAGGGAGCTCGGGGCTGTAGGCAAGGGAGCTCGGGGCTGGAAGGCAGACCTTAGCCAAAGCTTGTGGGTGCTGCACCATGCTCATGTGCTGCTGCATTGCTAGCACCTCGCCACCACCCATCCCCGACCACATTCCTGCGTACATGGCCGGCGAGGCAAGAGCGGGAGCAGAGGCTGGAGCAGAGGCCAGAGCAGAGCCAGGAGCTGCCGCCGCGCAAGGGCCAGACGCACCCCACCCGCTTGCCCACGCGCTTGCCGGAAGGGCGCCTCCCCCTACCGCACCACATGCGGGCACTGCACCCTCCCAGGACGCAAGGGCGGTGTGGTGGGATTCGAGCGATGCCTGGGATGCCTGGGATGCCTGTGATGCAGCCTTTTGTGTCTTGCTCGGCCGCACTCGTTTAGGACCGGCAGAGGGGGCTGCGTGCAGCATGTGCTGAAGCAAGAGGGCATGCTGCTCGTGTTGCCGCGCAAGAAGCTCCTCATACCGTCCCGCGCTCGTGCTCACCTGCGTTGCATGACATGGCGGTGCATCACGAGTGCAGCGTCACAGGCCCTGTCGGCCCCACCCCCTTGCTGCGCCCACATGCTCCCGCGCCACGCTCTTGCGCCCACACGCTCCACTGAGCAGGCTGGGGCAGCGTACGGCGTGCAGTATGCCGCGTACGGCATGCGGCGTGCGGCGCATGCCAGCGCAGAAACAGGGGTCAAGGTACCGGCGGGTGGTTGCTCGGCGGGTCGTTGCTGCCGCTTGCTCCCGGCATCCAAGCTCCTCCTCCCTTGCCTGCAACACCAGCACTGGCAAAAGACGGCGGCGCAGCAAGTGCGTCGGCGACGCCTCCGTCCACTCCTCTTGCGCCTCCGTCTCCTCCTCCTTGGGGTCCCGCGAGGGCAAACGCTTGCTGCTGGTGGTGCAGTACTTGGGCGTCACGCTGCTTCAAAAGCCCCTGCTTCTCCCGCTCGAACTCTTCCGCTGTGCCAAGTAGGCCAAGTCAGCTCGCGGTCATGCTGCTTGGCTACGTGTTGCACGGCGACATGCAGCGACATGATATCACATGCAGCGACATGATATCATGCTCCGCTCCTCCGCTCACGGCCGCCCAATCATCGTGCTCCTAGTGCACGCAATCATAGTGCTCCCGACAGCACTCTGTGCTACAGCTGCCATTTCACTCTCCGCATGCTTGAAGGTGCCGAGCCCTCGCCTACACTATCGCCTCCTGTGCCCCGCGGCCTACTGACCCTGGCCCCATGCTTAGCGAAGCATGGGGCACGCCCAGGTTGTATCGCTTCGTATTGATATCAATACAAAGCGCAAGAGCAAGCCAAGCATGCCGTGCTGCGCTGTCATGTGTGCTGTCATGCAGTGCTGTCATGTGTGCTGTCATGCAGTCATGTCATGCTGTGAGCCCTAAACCTTTAAACCCGTGCGCAAGAGATGAGCGCGGCAGGCAGCCTGGCGCCAGGCGCATGGGCGCACTCTCTCTCTTCAAACCCTGCCTGGCACTTTTTGATCACCTGACAGGACGCCCTCATGCAGGAGCGCCTTGACCTCCTTCAGCCCCTCCACGTAGCTCTTGTTAATAGCCTCCAGCCTGCGCACAAGACACCACACACCTCACGTCCCACACGTCACGCCACATACGACGCACGCGCAAAATAAGTACCGTTGCCAAGGAGTACTGCCTGCCTTCCCAGCTCTCTTGCCGCCCTTTTTGGCACCGTCAGCCGGCTGCTGCATCATGCTCATGTTGTGGTGCATCAAGTAGTTTATGAGCTGCAAGCCTCCCAGAGGCGGTGCAGCAGCTGCTGCTGCTGCTGCCGCCGCTGCTGCCACCCCCTGCGTTTGCTCCAGCCTATCCTGGGCTGGCGCCTCCTCATTTTGAGCCACCAGCGGCTGCTGCTGTGGATCAAGCGGCAGCAGGGGGTGCGACTGTTCCTGTCGATGTTTGTCGCGCTGAGAAGCAGGCGCAGCGTGTGCGAGAGCAAGGGAGCGCAGGCCCATAAGCGCACTTGAAATTTCGCCCCAGCGCGGGTGGCTCAGCATCGGGAATTGTTCCCGCTCCAGTAGCGCCAGAACCTCGTGGATCTTGTTTGCCAGGAGCCCTGGTCCTGCAGGCATCCCACACTTGTCATCGTGCGCTGTCCCGCATTCCGCCCGTGTTTCAGCGTGCGCATGCGGGCGACAACAAACGCACCGAGGTCCCGGATGGCTTTGCATTCGGTGCAGGCCCGTCGGATGCGCTTGTGCTCACAAATGCACTGCCGGCATCTGTTCCGGACCTTGTTGTGCTCGCAGAGCGACTTTCCACCGCAGTCTCGGCATCTGTTTCGGACCTTGTTGTGCTCGCAGATGCTGCCACCTTTGCATTCTTTGCACTGGCTCTTGCGGCGGTCGTGAATGCAGAACCCGATGCCGCCACACTCCCTGCACGTGCTCCGCACGCGGTCGTGCGGGCATATGCCCGGTCCTTTGCAGTCTTTGCAGTACCACTTGTACCGTTTGTGCGGGCACAGCCCGGATCCGTCGCACTCGCGGCAGAATTTCTTGTCCTTGCCGTGCACGCACTTGGGCGCAAGGTACCTGCTCGCGGCCATCAACGCGGGGTGAGGGCGCGTGGCCGGCGGCACGGCAGTCACGGCAGCAGCGTCGGCAGCAGCAGCGGCCGCTGCAGCCGCAGCCAAGACGCAGGCGCAGGCGCACGCTGCGGGCCTGCGACGCGGAGATTTGAACTCACTTGTAGATCCTCTTCTTCTTGCCGCGCTCCTTCTTGGGGCCCTTTGCCTTGACCGCTTCCTTGCGCACGGCATCCACCACTGGCGCCAGGCCCTCCCCAAACTGCCCGACCCCGGGGGGACGCGCCGGCATCCTCGGTTACCCCTCCTTTTGGCGCCCTCTCTGCTTGCCGCGCAATGAACACCCCAGAACACCCCGCGGAAAATTCTGGTTCGCTAGTCTGGGGTATCGGGAAACTGATCGGTCCGGTACCACGGGTACCCCGAGCCGGACGGGAGTTGAGTGAGGGCAACGCTCAGACACGCACGGTCGTCCTCGACGGTGTGACGC
>Ga0115006_10001218_pt1 | contig 15706 bp, 2 predicted proteins | sample ArcOceMetagenome_3_FD_88943 | JGI IMG/M metagenome (GOLD analysis project Ga0115006, IMG submission 88943) | Marine eukaryotic phytoplankton communities from Arctic Ocean - Arctic Ocean- Svalbard ARC20M Metagenome | ecosystem: Environmental > Aquatic > Marine > Oceanic | place: Arctic Ocean...
GTACCGGGAATTTCTTCGTTGGCCCGAGTTTATATTTCCTCCTCCTCACCCCAGTCTGAAAGAATCCCCACCCCAGGGGGGGGATTCCTACGATCAAATTTGCTTCAGCCGAATAAGGACCCTACCAATTTTCCGGTACTAAAAATTGGTAGGGTCCTTATTCGGCTGAAGCAAATTCGGTGAACGGGGGTTTTGGAATTCCCCCCCCCGTGGGGGCAATTCCTGCGATCAACCTGTTTGTATCGATTTGGGAGTGGGGGTACTCTTATTTTGCGGACCCAAATTCCACGAACGCGGGTTTTGGAAATCCCACCCCTGTGGGGATTTCCTGCGATCGTCGTGCAAAGAGATTTCGAACCATGATTATTCCCTCTGTGTTTGGCAGTTCAAGACAGTATACCCATCGGGTTTGACGATGATCTGGGCCCGCGCCCGGCTCATACAGGGTTCCCAGATGAGTCGGTCGGTCTTGAGGATAATCCAAACCGGGCGACCAAAGGTTGCGTGTGCACAGTACAATAGAGGATACTCGCCAGGACCAGACCTCACATTCTGATTCTGAAAGGGAGGGACGCCTGATGCAGCTGTACATACAATCAATAAGGGCTCTGCGGAAAGTTTGTTGGTTTGTTTAACATAGTTTGGGTCTTTGGCCGGTTTGGCTAGGGAGGGATGAGCACCAGGCCTGGTGCCTGTAGAATCAGGCTGTGTGCCATGTGGCGGGGACAAGCGGGATGTGTGCCATTGCATGGCGATGCGGTGTTGGTGCTGAGTTACCCAAAGTACGCGCTTGACCGGTGGCACAATCCAACACAGCTGTGTTTACCGATTGCGCAATACCGTCTACTAAACGGTAGTCGCCACCGTCGGGACGGCTATCGCGCATTTCCAAGGTGTTTTAAAGATGCGATCAACACAGTCTGCATTTCCAAGGTGTTTTCTAGGCGCAACAGATTCGGTATTCGCATCATCGAATTTATTATAAACAATCGGCGTTTCTAAAGTTTTCTCAATATTCACAGAAGAAACAAGTTCGCGAGCACTGCTGCGTTGCTGAGATTACCTTACATGGCAAGGGAAAGCAATAAAGCAGTGCCACGCTTGATCCAATGATCAGCCTCCACCTTACCCGATTTGAGATCAACAGAGATCATGTACGATGGCCGCTCACGAGTACCCGTGCGGATCGGATAGTAATAGCACGGACAAGAATACACACCCTTTGTGCTCTTCTTCTTGGCCTCCGTGGGCTTAAAGTTGATGATAGGCATTACCAAGCTGAGCTCCATTGGGACAGGCTCCTGGAGACAGGTGAGCTCTTGTTCCCAACCCGCACCTTCCAGATACATTCCGCCAATATATACGCCTTCTTTGGGCTGTTGAGTGATCTCGGAGAGCTCAGCGGTATTGATAACGAAATCCCACGAAAGAGTGTCGATGGGCACGCTGTTCTTTCGTGCGGCGGTCTGTAGAACGGCAGTGAGGAAGCCCGTCGGAAATGTGAAGTAGCCCATGTTATAAATGACGGGGTATGTGGTCTCCTTCCAATCCGAAAACTGCTTCATTCTCTCCACCAGGTCTCGTGCCCATGCGGCAAGTGGCTTCAGGGACGGGTAGCCCTTGAGCCACGAAGGCGGAATTCGCCCGTCATATAGGCATGCGAAGATGTCATCCAGCTCAGCCGTCATAACCACAAACCCCTTGACCGCCTTACGAAGCTCGGAGAGCTGCTTGCGCACGCCTCCAAGCATGATGTTATACCTCTCAACCTCCTGGAAGAGCACGACATGAAGCGCGCTCTGATCATCCATCTTCGCCTTCATTGTTTCCTCCAGGTTCAATGGTATGGGAACCTGATCCTGGAGTTCTTTGGCAGTATTGTCGACCTGATCCTCGCGGGAAATACCGCCGCCACCTGCAATCCTCGGCTGCATCATCAGCACACACTCCAAGAGCTCAGTCGTATCTTCAATCTGCGATGCAATATCTGCATTGCCGTGCTGTCCAAAGGCTTCGGGCATGTCGAAATTGGGCAGCTGGTTGATATAATCTTTGTATGACTGCAGAGGACCGTCGTCAGGGATGTAATACGTTGGCAGCGAGGACATCTTGAAATTCTCCACTTCGAAGATAGCATCAGAGTACCATGTCTCTAAATAGGTGTTCAACAGCCTGCGATCAAAAGCGTCTGTGACACGTCCTCCGTAGTTGGCCTCACCGATCAAGTACCGGATGGCCTCCCAGGGCGTGGCTTCGTAATTGTCGATGTAAATGAGAAGCACATCCTCACAAATATCGAAGTCAGAGTCATTGAAATCGTACGGGATATTCCAGCCCAAGTTCTTGAACTTCCTCCTCTCCAGCAGTGTGGCATGGAAGTAACAGAGCTCAAACACCATCTTCTTGTATTTGGCGGGCTTGACAGAACGTTCGAATTGCTTTTCAGATATCTTGTTGTACAGTCGGGTCAGGTTGGGCTTGAGACCGCGTGGCGGCTCGGTTGTCATCTTCAGGCCTGACTGCAGGATTGACATCGGGAATTTCGGTGTGGGTGCGGACGACAACCAAAGCCTGAAATCTACGTGGGGTGAGCGAGTTGGTAGTTCAGCTACAAGCTTTTCGAGCGTACCCATCCAACTGATACACAAGTGGCAGTTGGCCAAAAACACCCAGTGCCCTTGCTTCATGCCATCTTCAAGCATGCGCTCAGCAATTGGACCTTGTCCTTGCCCCAAAGATAAGCTGAAGAACTTGTCGCCGATCCCTCGGTTCTCCGCTTTTACCTTGAGCATAATCACAGGATCCACGCCGGGAGAAAGCACGAAGATGAGAGGCGCAGTAGGAACCGAGTCTGCATACACCAAGTCCAGATCGAAAGGCGGCGGTTCTACGAATTTGGGGCCAAGGTTGTTGGCCACAAACATGCTTGCACCGAAGATCACGCGGTCGGGACGCAAAAACCGGATCAGATTCAACCTTTGCAGCTCGCTACACTTGTTCTCCCACTCTCCAGGAAGGGGTGACGTCTCCGGCTCGGCCTGCATATACCACTTCTTCCACTCGGACGTGTTCTGCTCGAAGCTTGCCGCAATGCCGCGCAAAGCTTGGAGACGGTTGTCCATCTCTGCCAGATTCTCCCACGCTATGTCATTGATCCATTCCGGTGCTGGATTCTGTGGTTGGGCATCCTTATCCACAATACCTGCACCACGTAGGAAGTACTGATACTCGTCGTTGTTGATCTTGGCAGCACGTTGCAGAATCTTCACGCACATTTGCAGGGAGAAGAGCAGCTTATGCTTCTCAAACAGACTTCGGCAAATGTTTCGGTAGACAGATGCTGTGTGGTAAGTATTGAGATTCTTCATGCGCTCCTCGAGATCATCAGATTTCGCACTCTTGTCAATTGATTGATTATACAGATCAAAATATGAGTCCAGAGAAAACTGGTACATTGGGTCAATCATGACGAGGTCGCTCACGACAAAATACAAAAGGGAAGAACGGATAGCACATGGACGGTAGGACTCACGTGCTTTATCGATCTCAACTTTGGTGGTTTCAGCAACAGCCAGGGACTCAGTCACCTCCTGGGATGTGACCTTGGAGCTCTGAAGAGTGTCGACGAGACTGGCATCGTCAAGTAGAGATCCCTTGGCCGAGGACAACAGATACAGAATTTTGTTCTCAAGATCTACCAGGGTCTTCTTGCCTTGTGCCACGTTTACGATCAGTTCTTGGTTCTTCTCCTCGAGATCGGGACGTTCTTTCTTCACCACCAAGGCTAGCACCTGGTCTTCCATGCCATCCTCTTTCACCGCGAACAAAATGACAGTGGCCTTCGTGGACACCTCAGGTGTGTAGTGCGGGTTCGACAATTTTGTGGTGATATACAATTTGAAATCAGGATTGTAATCTACCTCTTTGTCACCCAACTTGATGATGAGCGAATTGCCCTTCTTGGTAACGGCCTTGGCAAGCACAGGCTCGAGCGCAGGATCAAGCTCTTCGCCTACATCCTGGATCAGAACAGGGTTACCAAACTGAATTGCGTTCTCCATTTGACGCATCCAATCTCCCTGCTTAAGGTCAACAATCTTGAGGCCATTAGGCTTCTGCATATTCTTGATCCATTTGTTGCCCTGAAATTGCGGGTCCACACAAAGAGGCCACCGATTGCCGCGAGTGACCATAACACCGTTCTCCGTCGAAAATGCATCTCCCGGCAACCCATCAATGTTCCAATGGCGAACATCCGATGGATCCGCAAGGAAATCAGCGAATGAGTAGGAGTCAGATGCCGGAACATTAAGCTTGCGCATCGTAGGTAGCCACGTGGCCTGCAGCAAGTTGGCCCTGAATTCGGAGTTGAATGGACCGCCATATGACAAAAAGGCTGCTGAAATCGCGCAGTCACCGACCAATGAATTGACCCTGCTCTCGAGGTCAGTAGCACTTGCATCCCAACGAGAGCGCTCTCCTCCAAGACCCCCGACAAGGCGTTGGGCTCGATCAAGTTTGGCCTCCAATTCAGCAGATTCCGCCAGGAGCTTCTCTTTTGTGTTGTTGCTCTCATCATACTTTGATTTGAGAGCCATCATTTTGTCGGTTACCGCCTGCAACTCATCATGCGCAGCTTGCAACGCGGCACGCTTCTTCTTCAGGGTATCCATTGCGGCTTGCAGTTTTGCCTTCTTTGGTGCTACGTTCTTGGCAACGCGCCCGTAAACCACCATCGCGCGAACCCACATGCACAACGATTTCGCGGCACCAGACTGCTTTCCTACAATTTCAGGCTCGAATTCAGGTCTAGACGTCCACTTACTTACTTTTTGGATCATTGCATCATTGAGGTTGGCATCCTTATCGTAGGTCTGCAATTCAGTCAAGAAGCTTGGACTACCCAATTCTTTCTTAGCCTCTTCCCACTTGGCAGGCTTCTTGCGCAAAACCATGACAGCTTCGAGCACCATTTCGACCTTATCGGGCGGTGTCGTGTAGGCCTTGATCTCAGATAAATCTTTCTTGTTAAGGGCACTGAGGGCTTCTTCGGCCGCAGCAAGCGCAGGCAGCGCCTCGTCCAGATCCTTCTGGGCGTCGTCAGCAATGATTTTAGTCTCGGCCTCTTCTTTCTGAATCTTCTCACTTTCTGCCTGCACACTCTTCTGCTGTTCATCAACCACTTTGCGATCCTTCACAATAACGACAAGCATCTCCTCGCACTCTTTTTGAGCTGCAGCCACCTCTACCTTCTTTACCTCAAGCTCTTGGGACATGACCTCAACCTGTTCTTTTGAGTCGTCAAGCTTCTCAATTCCGTTCCTGAACTTGTGGATTCCGTCTTCAAGGGTGGCTCGCTTCTCTCCCAGCAAGACCAGGTACCCCTTGACCAGCTCCAAGTAGTTGGTTGGAGTCACGTAGTTGTGGCGTTTCAGCTCCTCAAGCATCCGGGATGAGCTCTTAATCACAGAGGAGTGCACCACAGCAAACACATTTGACACCGAGTCCATCACATTGGCCAAGCTTGGAGTCTCACCCATGAACTTCATGGCCACCTCCTTTAGTGCATCATCAGACCACGCAGAGAACCAGTCGATCGTGCAACAGTTCACAAGGTTAGGGAACATACGAACACGAGTTCGGAAAGCCTCGCCGATGGGGCTCATGCAGAGGATCAGATGCAAGTTGGACCTGCACCGCTCAATGAAATATGCCCACAATTCCGAAGGCGTCTCTTCGACACCCGCGGCTCTTGCGTCATTGCGCACGGCCTCCCGGAAGCCATTGATCTCATCCGCAGCGAAGAGATTGGGGACTTCCCCACTGCCCAGAAGACCATTGATATCTTCAAGGAAGGACTCATCAACAACTTGCGTATCGTTGAAAAGGAAGACGGTTTGTTGATTCTTGGAACCGGACATTTCAAAGAGCTTTTTCAGATCCTCTTTGAATTCCATGACCCGATATGTCTTACTGATCTCGATCATGAATACTTTGTACTCGGCAATGTACGATGCCAATCTAGCAAGACTCTGCCGCCCGCTACCGCCAACACCAACCAACAGGCAATGCCCGCGGGGTAATTTGATGACCCGACTGATTCTGCATAGGTGCCCGAGAGCATCACGGAAGAGGACGAGCTGCATGGGCACAAATCCTGGCTCATAGTTGTACTCCTCTAGCTTTTCTTCGACGAAGGACTTGAGGGCAGACTCATCACTCACTTCCTCATACGGCGGGGGGTCGTATCCGCTTCGCAGGAAATCCGCAAACATAACAAGGTTTTCCTTGCCGTCCATGACGCCCTTCCAGGTGGCCCCGAACACATCATTCAGCTTCTTTTCAGCCAGATTTCTGAACCAATCCCTGTCGCTATCGTCGACGAGGCGATCGCTAAAAACACGAAAGCACTCGTGCAGCCAAAGACGAGTCATGGCATCCTTGGAATCCACGAATTGCTGGTCTGCACGCAGCACGCCCTGAAACACCCTGCTGAGGTCGCGCATGTTGAAAACATAGTGACTTTTCAGGGGCGTTGGAAGGAGCTCTGCAGAAATGGTGTTATAGATATCGATAGTGGCTACAGTCATCATGTCACCGAGAGGCTTGACCTCATCGTTGAAAGACGAAAGCTTCATGTTGACGAGGGTCGAAAAAATGCGCTTCACGGAATTCTCGTCAGGAAACGTGAAGTTGACCGAATGAAATTTGCTCTGAAAGCGCGGAGGCAAGAAGTTTCGCCCTCCGCCAGGGGGTCCCACTGCGCCGAGAAGAGAGCAGTCCTTAATGAACCTTTTCACCTGCTTCAGCCTATCGTACACATACCCATACTCCATCCAGCATTTGATCAGCTCTAGCGGAGGCATGCTGCCGAAGGTATCCTTTTGCGGCATGTTCATATCGTCGATGAAGACAACCATTTTTTTGTTGAGAGGTGGAGCAAAGGTGTCTTTCGTACGTTTCTCCACAGCACCCTCAATAATTTCCTGGACACGATTTGAACTCGTCTGCGCAGAAAATTGCATTTCCAGTTGCGACATGCTGTCTGGCTTGGCGGCCAGAACCTGCTGGAGAATGCTTGTCTTGCCGCATCCCACTGGACCACTGACAATCACATCTCTCCGTACCTTCATCAACGTATCGATCAAGAAAAAGTTTCTAGCTGAGTCCACCGTAGGAACCAGGAGCTTGAAGAAAGGAGCGTCTGGAGGAGGACGATAAGGTTTCGCGTTGACCTTTTCTTCCCAGTGCGTCCACTGTACCTTTTGCACATCGACAAAGAAGTCATACATCGTGCCCTTCGCGGGGAGTTGCGCTTCAATCTCACGGATGTACTGGTCAAGTTTTTTACGGCCGTCTTCATCTGCTCCACCTCCGAGGCTCCATGCAAGGCAGTACAAAAACCACATTTCAACAAATTTGCTGCAATTCTCGTCCAATTTGTTGTTCTCATCCAGCTTGACACCGTTCTGCGGTGTAGCAAGAGCGTCATAGAGTTTGCAAAAGCTTACCACACATGAGCAAGGCGACAAAGGCAGCATCTCCTTAACATTCAGCCTCTTGAACTCCTGGAATTTTTCGAAGTATTTATCAACCATCCCAGTGAGCACAGGAACAAATGGCTCTGTTTCTGGTTCCTTTGCTTTGGCATCGAGCCATGAATCCATATAGGGGCGCCAGCCTAGGCCCGAGATATCACAGTAAATCATGCCTGCGCGGCTCACAGTTGCCGGAGACGCGACAGAGAGATCTTCGACCTCAAACATGCACTTCACCATAGGCGGCAAAGAAATGCGCTCGCCGCTAATTAGTGTCAACAACTTGTTGTCGTCCAAAACCGTGTTCATACTCTCGATCCACAGGGTGTCGACAGGGCCGTCCATCATTATCCACTTCCAGTCCGGCTTCTCGTCGGCACACGCTTCACGCATGCAATTACTGAGGGTGCCGTCAGTCCACTCTCTGGTGACAAGGTTGTATCCTCCGAAGAGCTCGTCGAGACTGAAAGCCTTTGGGTTGACAACGTAAACGTGCACCTTTTCCCAATTTGGCTTGTTAGCTTTCTTCAAGATGTTGTGGGCCGCCATCAAAGTCTTCCATGCTGTCGTCTTGCCCGTCATCGTCCTTCCTACAAGCATGTTGCCGTGCCTGCAAGCATTGGCTTCGTATGTTTGAATAATTTTCAGGATCACCGTAGCATTGTGCTGCAGACCGTTTGCAGTCAGATCATCCTTGATGGCAGTTAGCAGATCACCGTAGTCTACAGCAGGCATCTCAACTCCCGGGAAAAGATCGCCACAAAGTGCGTTGAAGAGAGGTACGTCAGGTCCCACGAGCTTTGGGATGGACATGTCCCTAACAGCACGAAGCAAGATGACTTCTTCGGCCATTTCAGGATCCACGCGCTTTACAGCGCCAGCAACGACCAGAACAGCCTTGATTGCTCGCATTCCATAATCGTAGTGGTCCTGCTTACTCATTTGCTGCTGCATCAATTGGTACAACGTAATCAACTTCTTGCCGAGGACCTTACCAGTTTGGAACCCTTCCGAACCCAACATGATCTCAGCAATGAGTGCCAAATCAGGCACCATCATAGCAATAGGCCTCAGAAGAGCCTTCAAATTATCTGGCAGCTCCGAACGCCCAGCATACCCAGGATTCATCGTCACGAAAATGCCAAGTGACGAAATGAGCTTAATGTGGATGCCCTCGAACACAAGTGATGTATCGCCCATCTTTACGGCCGTCAGGATCTGAAGAATCTGCTGGGCTACAACCGACAGAACTTCAATGTCAATACGATTGAACTCATCGAAACACGACCACGCGCCCTGCTGGCAAAGTCCCGAAAACATTCGACCAAGCGACTTAAAGTCCAAACCATCAGAGCAGTTGAATACAATGACGTACATGGCGATAGCCTTTCCAAGATCCTTGACTGTTTCGGTCTTGCCCGTGCCTGCTGGCCCTAGGGGATTGCCTCCGCGTTTCAAATGCAAAGCTGTAGTGAGGGTCATGTAACAACGATCAGTCAAGGGCGTAATAACAAGCCTTCCGTTGTTCCCCTGGTACTCATATCCGAAAACGAACAGACTTTGATTCTGCTTGATCACGGAGTCATCAAGGTCCTTATCCCAATAAAATCGGAGCTGCGACATCCACTCAAAATCACTCAGGTAGGTCGTTCCCACCTTGATCATCCGATCAATAACATCGCGTGCGTGCACTTCAATAGTAATGATGGCTACCACTTTGTTCCTGTTCAGCTTCGATAATTGTCCACGGACCATTTCAGCATACTTGTTCAGCATGCTGATTTGCTTTTTCTTTGTGGTGCGCATGCCTGCCCGGTTGCCCTTTTCGCATTCAGCAAGGCCTTTCTCACACTCGCCGGTCCATGATGTCTGGCCGGCAGTGATGAGCAGCTGGCCAGGGAAATCATTGACCCACTTCTCCCGCTTAAGGCCCTTCATCGCAGCAAGCGTTGCGCTCAAGGTCTTCTTCAGAGATGACCTCATAACGTCTTCTACCGCCAGCAACCAGGCCTCTACAGCACCGTCAATCACAACACCTGCAGGGGTGAAAGCTGCATACTCTCCATCGGGAGAATTCATGCCCATCGCCTCGTAGGTCCTCCTGCCGTCCTTTCCGGGAGGCTCCATCTTCATAGATTTGATGGCCTCGAAGCACTTTTTCAGATGGGGCTGCACTGCCATAGGATCGCGAGCCTGTCCCAAGATCTCAAGAAGGTCGTCGTTTGAGATGAAGTAAAATCGAGGAAATGCCTGGCGCTTGGTTTCCAAGTATTGGTCAAGAGACTTCTGGATTTTCTCAAGCTTGGACTCCATGTCGTTAAGTGTGTTCAGCATACCATCGATCTTGCAGCCTCTCACAACATTGCCCTCCTGCTGCAACTGCTTCATAACTTGTTTCCACGTAGTGTTAACACCGTCGAACATCTTACTCTCTGCAGGCAACTGCTTTCTGATATCCTCCGATCCAACAAAAATGTTTTCTAAGTACATCCAAGCGCGCTGCACATTCAGGATGCACTCGATGGTCTCGGACACAATTGCAAGAGTCTGCTCCCATTGCTCAAGTTCAGGTAGGAAGGACAGCGCAAACTTGGACGCTTTCATCGTCGAAAGAGTCACAACGTTATCCTCAAGGGCTGCAAAGACATCGTCGGCAGTGCGCAATGTGAGGTAGTCATTCTTGTACTTGTGGATATCCATGTTCATCTTTGACCATGTTTCCTCCAAATTTCTCACTGCCCTTTCAACCATAAGCTCCTTGCTGGCAGAGTTCGACAATGTTGCAACTAGCTCTCCGTAGTTGGGAAGGCCGAGCTCCACCACCTTGGCAAGTGTGAAGTCGGGCCCGTTGGGGTCAAATTGCTTCCCAATCTGATCCATAAGCTGCTGCCAGTGGCGATCGCGTAGTGCCTCATTGCGGAGATCAGTGATCAGGGGTAACGCCTTCTTGAATTGGTCCACCTTTTCTTTCTGTGCCTCCCAAGTCTTCCACGACTTGATGTCCTTGCCGAGCTTCTGGAGCTTCTTGTTAAACTTCCCAGACGATTCTTCCATACTTTCAACATTGAGTTCCGTGAAACGTCCCATTTTCCACTCCTCCCACATTTCATTCCACTCTTGAGCAAGCTCCCACACGTTCTGCAACAAACCCAAATCTTTTTCAATGGCCTCAAGGTCCTTGTAGACTGGACGGTCTAGACTAAAGAGGTCAACTCCTGCTTGCATTTTCGTCTCATTGTCACGGTCTTCCTGAATCCACGACCTCCACTGATTGATGCCATCAAAAGCCTTTTTGATTGGTAGGCCAGCATCGAAGGGGCCTTCTTGTTGGAATTTCTTGCGCCGGCCTGCAACAGTATTCTTGAAGTCCTCCAGACTTTGCATCAGCGCGCCCTTCATCTTGTCCTTGTTGGTGTTGAGCATGCGCTCTGAGTCATTGAGGAAGAGGCCAAACTTCGAGAACTCGCTCTGCAGGGACTCTACCTTTTCTTTTTCCTCCTCTGGAATCTGGATGTCGCATTTCTCCAGCAGTTTGTATTGCTCATAGAGCGGCTCAAAACGACCAGAGATGGAATCCTTTTCGGTCTGAAGCCTCTTGCAATGATTGATGGAGTCCGCAAGTTCCTCGAGTGTCGTTGGTACCTTTGACAACCTCGTAGTGTTTTCAGAGAAGATTTCCCTGAGCTCCTTTAGCTCATGCAGTGCGTTTCCGTGCAGCAGTGAGGTGTATTTTCCTTGCCATGATACACAGTGTTGAACGATGGCCTGCTTCAACGGACTACAATCGATGCAAATGAAATTCATGTTCACGATTGTCTCTTCGGCCTGGATTTCATTTTGCAGGTCTTTATACCGTTGGATGTCACCTTCGAACGCTGCAAGCGTTCTGTTGGCTTTTGCGTAACGCCGAATGTAGGCATCCTTGTCATAATCCCACGTGTGCTTGTATTTTTCCCAGAAAGTAAGGAACTTTTGCAGTTTGTCCAAGCTGGAACTCATGCCACCCATGATGCTGACCATGATCTTAAGAATATCCTCGTCATTCGAAATACGAGCATAAAATGACTGCTTCGGATCCCCGCCCTCTTTCAGCAACGGGATGATCGTGACTACAGTGATAAGTTCTTTGGAGACGGTGTTGACCATCTGAGTAAGGCTGTTCATAGTTGGTTTGAATTCGACCCTATCTTTCTCCAAAGTCATGTTCACACGGAAGATCGGGTGCACCTCCGTGCGTATGTCCCCATTGATAGCGCGTGAGATCTCCTGCAGCGATTTGCGCACGGTACCACGAAGACCATCTTCCACCATCCTGTCAATGCGGACAACATAGCGTTGCCATTCGCGCTGAATTTCTTCCATGTCGTTGGCGAACATATGGTAGCTCTTATCCATCAGCTGTTTTATTTCCTCATGTGCAGTCTTGAGCTTCTCCTTGACCTCGGTACGATGTGCCTCCTGAACAGCCTCAAAACGGCCCTCTTCGTACACCACCTTGCTCTCGATTTTCACCAGAAGCGTCTCGCCGATGACACCAGTCAACCGGGTGATCTGGGCATGGTTCTCTTTGAAGGCCATCACCAGCGAATGAAGCTCCTGCGAGTGATTGCGACACTGCCGACAGTAATAGTCCACGATACCCCGCGATTGCCACTGCAGCTTCGACACGCCAGGATTAATGACTCGCTTCAGGTTACTCAGTTTTTCCTGGAACAGGCGGCGTTCCCCTTTGTCGGCGAGGGCATCCAAAATTTGATTGTAGTCACGCACAACCATCATGACGTTGTCGCGAATAATTCTGAACTTCTCGCGCTGTGACGCCATCTCCATGGCCCCGTAGGGAATCGGGAACATGAGCTTCTCCCAATACCTGACCTCTTGGAAAAGGCGCATCAAATCCTTATCAAAGTTCATCTCCAAATATCCGCCAGGCGGATTTGCAACTTGCACCAACAAATTCCGCTCGAGCTTGCTGGCATTATTCTCATCGATAGTAAGGCACCAGTCGTGATAATTCTTCTTGATGTACTCATCAATTGACGTACTGACGGCATAGACGTTCGCCTGCGTGTCCTCGTGCTCACGGCAACTCTTCAGATAGTATGCAGAATTGAGGATATTCATCTGATCTTGCAGGCGTTTCTGCAGCGACTTCGCCCACGTGGCAGCGCCTGCAAACTTGGGATGAGTAGGAGGAATTGGAGGTGCCTTCCTATTATTTTGAAACTCTTTCGAGACCGTGTTGAAATCTTTCTCAAAGAGGCCATAGACAAAGGACGCTTTGTTCTGTACCGCGCGCTTGATCGCATCCCTCTTAGCCAAGTGATGAAAAGCTTCCAACATGTGCAGGCCTTGCTCGACAGTGGTGACGGTCTCAAAGGCACTTGTGATGACGTTCTGCATCATCATTTCCAAATCTTTGACGCCGTTCTTGAAGGCATTGTAATCATCATGCCATCGCGTAGCCTTGACATCAAGGATGTCATACTTGAGAGAGGAAATATTAGCGATGAGACGCTGGAAGCTTGTCTGAATTCGCACCAAGCTCTTGGAAATCTCCTCACCCCTGGCCCCACTGAACGTCGGGTTGTCATCGGGATTGCTCGTGAACTGATGCTGGCTCTCGCACACCTCCAGAAGATCGCGGCAACGCTGCATGAATGCATCGATCTGTGCAAAAATTCTGCTTTCGTCAAAGTTTTTGCCAGTCCAGGCCCTTTCAGGGTCTGAAATCTCCATACGACTCACTGTCTTCCTGTAAATATCTTTCCAGTCGTCGCCTGATTTGATGCTCTGCTGCAGTACGGCCATGGGTTCCGTAATGCTGCCAGCGAACATCTCCTTGAGGTCAATGTGTTCGCAGCAACGCAAAATAATTTCGTTGCTCACTTTTCTCAGCAGCCCCGTGATACGCTCTGGCGTATTGTAGTGCTCTGACAAAGCTGCAATCATGCGAACAAGGTCAACTATTTCAGGAAGGTGTTCCGGAATGTCTTTGGGCTTGGACTTGGCAAGCTTTGTGCACGGATCGGACAGGAACTGCAGGAAAATTAGGTTGTTCTGGGCCTCTTCGCTGCCCTGGACAATCTGGTCTGCCAACTCATTGAAAGGCTTCAAGTAGGAAGACTTTGCCGAGTCGAGCACATTCGTGATAGCTTTCACATCCTCCCGTCCCAGCTGTTGACTGATGCTCGTCAAGTCCAACGACCGACTGCGCCAGTATTCGATTTCAGCGAGGGGGCCTTTGTCTTCGTTTTGCGCGTCGCTGTGCGAAGCATCTGAGCCGGTCAAAACCTCCTTAATCTGCCGGGTCCAGTGGATCAGCGTGGTTTCGAGCCTCTGAACGAGATCCTTGTCCCGCACACAAGCCTCCATGTCGGAAAAGTCTTCTCTGGGCACATACAGGACAGTGTTGCCATGCATCTCGTAGGCCGTCTCCGTGAGCGTTGCCATAAACTTGTGGACCTGCCCACTGAATTCCTTGCGGAAACTATCCGGCCAGGACGTATTGCTGGATACTGCAGGCACGTATACAGCGTTCATGAGCCTCAGTAGGCTCTGTATGCTCTCGCCTCCGATGCCTGTGAGCTTCCCGTGCTGGACTACGCGGCCAATGTTTTCCTTCGACACCGGCTGCCCGTTGGCTCGCAAAAAGTAGACGAACTCCTTTGTATCTCCTGGCGGAAGCGCCTCACTGAGAATCAGCTTGCCGTCATCCGGCGACTTGTAGGCCATGAGGCGCGCGGTGCGATCGCTCGTCAGGAACTTGACCGCCTCGCGCCGCACTTCATTGTCCATTTCCGCCTCTTCGGTGGTAATGTTTGCATCAATCACCCTGTCGCGAATCCACTCGATGCACTGCAGCACCCGCATGCCGTCCAGGCTAGAGTCGGCGGGGTCCACCTCCTCCGGCAGATTGGCCATGGCCTCGTTGGCCGAAACACGCTCCGTGTCCCCCGCGTCGCCGTTCTGCGCGACTGCGTCGCCGCCGTCACCCGCTTCCGCACCCCCGCTGTTGGCATCCGCGTCGCCGCCGTCGGTTTCCGCCGCCACTTTCGCAGCCGCGTCCTGCGCACAGTGGCAGCACAGTCAGGCCTGGCGCGCAGCACGCCCCAGCTCGCAAGCGCAGGTTGATGCGGAGCAGCACGGACCTCGGCAGGCGCTGCGCCTTCTGCGGTTTCGGCCGGCGCTGCGCCTTCGTCAGATACAGGAGCGTCAGCAGGGGTCGCCTCGGGCTCTGCCGCCTCGGCCGGGGCCTGAGGGGGCTCCTCGGCCGGATCGGCCATTGCACACGAGGGCGCCCAATGCTAGGCCACGAGGCGCTGCGGTATATGCCCCTCGTCGCCCGCTGCCTGCGCCCTGTGCCGATCCGCAGCCCCACGCCCCAGCTGCGCCCGCCGGTGAGGCCCCCAGCGCCCGGCCCGCGCCAGCCCCTCCTGCGGTTCAACTGCAGCCGGTCGTTGAACATTGGATATTTTTTCATACTTTTTCGAGAGGTAACTAAAACCTGGGCAGTCTACCCGGCCGGGAGTTTGCCTTGCGGCGGCGCAGCCGCCGCGCCGCTGTCACAGTGTGGCCCCGGCCGGGACACTGGACACTGGCACACAGCGACTCCGAGTCGAAATGCCGGCGCGAGGCGAGACCGGGTCGTTGGAGGGCGCGAGTCGCCAAGCGGGGTTGCCGAGGCCCGGGTCACAGGGGAGCCCAAATACAGCTTGAAGCTGCCGTCCTGGCCAAACGAAGACAATGCTGCGCGGCAGCTTCGCAGCTTGAGAGCGCACCAGATGCGCCGCGAAAGGAGCAGACGATGGAGGGCACAGCGAAAACAGGATGTTTATTCATCGGCCGCAGTCGCGCGGCGCTGCCTCTCACTGGCAGCGCTTGTGGTGCACAGAAAGCTTCCAAGTTCCAACCCACGGTTACCCACCCAAGGGATGAAATGAGCCACGGACGCCTCCCTGGAGTCCCACCTTGACGTGCTTGTGCAAGCCTGCAAAGTGCGCGGAGCGCGCACATTTTCTGGCCCGGCATCTGGGGCCCAGGTGAGCTAAGATGGGAAGCTGAATACCCCTTGGGGACAGCATGGGCGTGGCGCCTAAGCTACAGGGACGTGGCAATGGCGCGGGGCTCAGTACATGGGTTTCAGTTTCGGTGGCTCTTCACTCAGA
>Ga0115006_10001219_pt1 | contig 15700 bp, 6 predicted proteins | sample ArcOceMetagenome_3_FD_88943 | JGI IMG/M metagenome (GOLD analysis project Ga0115006, IMG submission 88943) | Marine eukaryotic phytoplankton communities from Arctic Ocean - Arctic Ocean- Svalbard ARC20M Metagenome | ecosystem: Environmental > Aquatic > Marine > Oceanic | place: Arctic Ocean...
CCCGCACAGCACACACCTCACCGCACGCTCACCCCCCCCTCGCTCCTCGTCGCGGCGAGTTGGGAGCCGCAAAGTGATGCGGCGAGTGGCAGAAACGATGATGACGACGCAACCACAAAGGCAGAACAGGGACGTGCAGTAATCTTCCTACAAAATCAGTTTGATGGAGGAGGAGAGTAATAAATCGTGTCGTAATCCCGGTAGGTATGGAAATTAGCTCTTTGCCCACGAACTTTGCCCAAGGTTCGTGTTCGGATGCCCGTCCTTCAATCAAACGCAGGGCCGACCGCCGCCGACGTGCGGCCGGACGGCCGCACGACGGCGCGTCCGGGGCCGCGGCGAGCCCCACGCACGCGAACCAGAGGCCAGCGCAGGCGATATGGAGCGTGCCAAGTCGTCGCCGCCCCGCGGCGCCCCGCGTGCGCGCACCCCCGAGGGCGAGCACACGGCGCTGGCCGGGCTTGCCGGCATCCGAGCCCGCAGCAGAAAGAGCGCGCCGCGGGAGGGCGCGCGGGCGCAGGGCCGCACGCTGCCGCACTCGGTAGCGACGGCCGGGCGCGACAGCCCGGACCGCGGCGAGGCCTCTGCGGAGGGCACAGGAGGGGCCGCGGGCCCGCACACCGCGCCGGCCGGGCTTATCTCTGTCATGGCGCAGTGGGTCGACGGCGAGAGCAGCATCCATAGCATCTGCGAGACGCTGCGGTCGTGCGTGGAGGCGGGCGAGCTCGTCGAGAGCACGCCGCTGCGACTCGAGATCGAGGCGTGTGCCGCCAGTCGCCCGAGCGTCTCTCTGCGCGGTGAGTCTGCGCCGCCAGCCAGTCCGGGTGCAAGCGCGCGTGCCCGTCCGTGTGCCCGTGATGCCCTGACACGCTGGGTCCGGGCAGGTGGCGTGGACAAATACCAGGTGCACCTCGCGCACTTCAAAAGGGTTCTGGCGGGCCTGCAGCGCGGCGCTGGGCGTGCGCTGCGGCGCCGGTCGCTCGCCGCCCTACAGCACTGCACCGTGGTCGCAGCGCCGGAGCCGCGGCTGTACGCCTTCGAGGTGTCGCTGGCCTGGTTGCACATGGGCGCCGAGTATCGGGTGGCGCTGTTCTCGAAGCTCAGGTCGAAAGATTGGCCGAACCCGGCCTCTCTCTTGGGCACGCTGGCGGAAATCCTGCACTTTCTCCACACGTCGACTGCGCTGCAAACGGCGGCGCTTGAGCTGAATGAGGAGCTGCGAACCGTGACTGTCCAGAAGTCAAACCTCGAGCACGACCTCAACTTGGCCAGAGACGCAGCGCAAATCGCGGAAGCCCGCGCGCACCGTTCTGAAGAAACGGCCATGCAGCTTCGAAGCACGCTGCAGGCAAGGGATGAGCAGATTGCAAAGCTGGTCTCCGAGGACGCACACAACCAGTTAATGAGCCAGATACAAAAGCTGCAGGACGACAATTTGCAGCTCGCTGCAGATTTAGCAGCAGCGAACACGAAGGCGGCAGAGCTGCAGCAAACCCTTGCGAAACAGGTCAAGGAGTCAGAAGTGTTTAAAGCGGAGGCGCTCGCGCGCGAGGCTGCTGCGCGCACGGCCTACACCGAGAGCCTGAAATTCTTTGAGATGGATTGTAAGGCCAAATTGGAAGAGTTGGACGCACGCTACTCGCTGCTGGAGGATGATGTGGCGTCGGAGCGTCTGATATCTGCACAGCTGCGCGCCAAGCTCGATCACGCGTCTGCACACGTGAGCAACGAGGTAGAGGCGCTTGCAGGCGCGGTTGCTGCCTCGGACCGTGTTCTTTCTTGCCTAGAAGACGTTTTGACGCGCTACGTCGATTCAACCAGGGAAGCTGAACAGTCGGTTGATAAAGTATTCCAGAAAAAAATAGTGAGATCAGCGAACGCCAGGTATGCAGCAGACGGAGCACGAACGATGCTGGTAGCGCCAGGACACGACCCTGCGGCGACCGTGGACGCTTTGCTCGGCCGCCCGCTGCTAGAGCGGCATGGCGGGGGAGACACCGAGGTGGAAAAGCTGATGCTCGAGGAGTTTTCGGTGGAAATGCCAGTTTTATCAGAGAAGTATGGTGGCATTGAAAGTTCGCTGGCTTTAGAATGGGAATTTGTGGTCCAACCGCAGGAAGACGTCATATATCCCGGGCAGGAGGGCAAAATCGATCCTGTGAGTAAGCAGCCGTTTCCAACAAGGGTGGCCAAGCAAGTCGACGTGCTGCTGAAACATGAAATGGCAATGAAAGCAAAACTAGTCCGATCGGAGGTAATTGCGCTTCGGCTCTTTACTGGAGCAGCTCACGAAGTGCTCAACGCAGCTCTTCGCAATACTTTAAGCCACGCAACCACGACGACATCATCTTGCTCTTCGTCATCTGCGTCGGACCCATGCTCATTCTTGGTGACGATCACTGTGCTAAACAGTGCTATCACGAAGCTCTTGCGCATCACGGGGCCTTCTGTCTCCAGGTAGTCCATGTCCGTTGCGTTGTTTTGTCTCTATACGCTCAGTACAAATAACCATCTCGCATGCGCAGGACGCTGTATCGGGGGTTGCCGAATCTCTGCATCCCGGAAGACCTGCTCAATTTTGGAGCCGGCTCAACATCTGGGTTCATAGAACGGGCTTTTGTTTCGTGCTCCACACGCCAGGATGTTGCTCTTCAGTATGCCGGGCTGTGCGGTTGCTCGCTCCGAAAGGACGAGGAGGATGTTGTCTATTGCTCCACGCACAAGTCTACGCTGCTAGAAATTTCCACGGGAGCACTTGATTGCGGTGCGTGGCTAGGATGGGTATCACAATACCCGCAGGAGGACGAGTTCTGCTTGCCGGCGGGCTCCTTTTTCGAGGTGACTGGCGTGCGCCGAGAGCGGCATGCAAATGTGATTGAGGTATCTGCTCGCGAAAGCAAAAGCGGCGTCACGCTCGACGTGCTGAGACAGCATCGCAAAAAATGCGTATTGAACTTTGGTAACAGTCTTGTGTCAGAGGCGCAGCAATTATTGACATGCACTCCTGCGCTTGTTACGCATGTGCAAAGCGAGCTGGGGAGACTGGAAAATTTGAAGGAGTCATTCACGCACACATTCACGGCACATAGCGCCGAGTGGTTCAATTCGGTTGCAAATTACCAGAAGGCTATAAATCATACATTTTGCGAGTGGAAATCGATCCTCGAGTCTGCGTGCCTGGTTATTCTAGCATGGCTAAGAGAGCAACAGGAATTCGAAGCGACGTGGACCCCTCACATGAAACGCCATGTGCTGAAAATGAATCAGATGGCATTGTTGATCATGCAGCGGTGTACAGATGGCGAGTGGGGTGCCAAGAACGTTCGAGTGCTGCAGAAAAGGGTGGCTGACCTGGTGCTCAAGTATAGTTCTGACCTGCTGCTGTCCTCGCATGAGGCTGCACAGCACTGGTGCGAGTATGGAAAGGCTCTGCAACAAGAACTGAAGTACCATGACGCGCTGAGCGCATTTGAACATGAGCTTGCTCTTCTTGACGAGCGCAAACAGGAGCCAATCGACAGCGCTCAACGGGAGCTGGACTCAATCAATCAGAACTCCGAAGTGGTGTCTCGTGAACGTGTGTCTATTGCCAAGTCTCCAGAGAACTGTGTGCTGGTGTGCATGTCGCTGTGCAGAATCGGAAATTTGTATCGTCTCATGGGCGACGAAGGTTTGGCGTGCAAGATGCTGGAAGATGCGCGTGACAAGGCCAGGGCGCTTGATAGAAAATATCATCCCGTGATGGCTGACGTTGCACAGGCATTTGGGCTGCTGTATTATAGTCAAGCGAAGACGCGTGAGGCGCTCCTGCAGTTCGAGGAATCACTGCGGATCAAAATGGTGCATCTTTCGGTGCAACATGAAAGTGTTCAGGAAGACTTGGAGCACATACGGCGTGTGATTGCTGCCGCAAAGTTCGAGAAAGGTATCCACAAGTTTCGTGCACTCGAAAGATTTTTCTGGATTGTTACGAACTCTTCCAATCCGCACCGAGCTTCCAGCCACAATGATCTGTCGCTCAAAGAGGTCGTAAACTACATGCACGCAGCAAAACGGATGACGACGACCTCTGCAGAGTGGGGCTTGAGAGTCTTGGCTGCAGCTCTAGAATGTGTGGCCGAGGCACCGGATATCATGGGCAAAGTAGCACTGCAAGTCGTGTCGGAGGCTGTGTGTTCATGCATGCTGTCCTTCTGCGGCGACGAGCGTGTGCAAGCGACGGGCTTGAGCGCGCTTCTTGCGCTATGCAAAGGCTACCCAGAAATTTTTCTGGGGAATTCGTCTACGGCGCTTGACTTGCAAGCGGTCTGGCGCGCTATGGCTCCCCATATTGCAAGTCGTGGTATCCAAGAGGCGGGCCTTTGTATTCTGCGCGGTCTTGCTGATAGGGAGATGGAAAAGGCGGAGGACAAGATGAGAGCCCAACGACAAATCGATACTTTTATGGCGGATAAAGCCCTAGTGTTTGAGGGTGACTCCTGGGACCTTGAGGTGCATGCCACAAACAAGTCCATCCTTGCAGGTATTGTCGACATTCTCAAGGAGCACCCGGAGCTTGCACTTAATGTTGATGCAACGCAAGAAGGCACAAGCACAAGCATCGTCCATCAAGACCCTCGAAGCGGCAAAACCTTCGAGGAGTGCTTCCCAGGAGTCTCCAAGGCTGTAAACAATAGTTTCATGGCGTGTGCGCGCGCTATGATGACGATAGACACGCTAAGGGCCATGGGCTGCGGTAACCGCATGTCAAGCTCGGCGCAGGTGGGCACGATGGAAAAAATAGTCTTTCAAGTCAAGACAGAGGAAGAAGACGCCAGCGAAGCAATCAAATTCGACAAAACTGCAGACATAGAGAGAGTTGCAGCGCCAACGAAAACGCTTGTGTCTCACAGGAGCGTGCTGAGTGTCGTGATGGCAGCGATGAGACGACACAAGGGGGATGCTATTATCCAAGATCACGCATGTGCGGTGCTGCTGGGTGTGACAAGCAATAGCAGCGTGAAAGCACGGGCAATAATTGCTCTGGAGGCCAAGGAGATCATCTCAGAGATCATGGATGGGCATGCAAGTGCGCAGCATATCGTCCAAACCGGATCAAGCTGTCTCGGATTGCTGGCAGATCAACAGACCCATTCCGATGCGTTTTCATGCCGTTTCTGGGTGGATGATCAGGCTGAGAATCGGATGCGTCTCGATCTCGAAGCATGTCAGACCAAGATCAACTACCTGTTGGAGCAGCATGAGCGCGTAATCGCGGCGGTTGTTGCCTCTGAAGCGGACGCCGATGACATCGTTTCTGCCATGATGCCGCACCTCGACACTGTTGAAGACGTGTTGAATGCAAGCCTGCCGCTTCTCGCTGGCCTCGGAGACAAGGCGCACCGGGCAACCGAGCAGACGAGGCTTCTGCAGGGGCAGCTTGCCGACTCCTCCCAGCTTGCTAGCAAAGAGCTGCATGCGAACAAACTCGCGTTAGAAACCCTTCAAAAAGAGCATGATCTTCTTGCGGAAGGTACCGCGCAGCTGACTAACCAACTGACTGTCCTGCGGGACGAGCATGCAGCCCTCGGCATGGCCCAACAGGAGACATCCCACAAATATACCACATTACTGGAGGAAATCCAGACCCAAAAGACAGAAAATCAGTCTGTTGAGGAAAAACTTTCGACCTTGCAGGCGTCTCTGACTGAGCGCACAAATGAACTGCAAGCCCAGACGTCACACGCAGCACAAGTGACTGCGGAGCGGGACCAATTCGAGGGTAAGGTCACCGAACTAACAAGGCTGATCGAGCAGCTGCGCGCGGGGGAAGGCAGGTGGCGGCTGATATTCCGTCAAACTTACAAAAAGGATGGTGCGGTTCGGTCCAAAGACGAATGGCTCCTAGTGAATGAGAACGACCCAACTTCGGAAGATTACTCAATCCTACGCTCTGCCGACGCGCTTGATTCATTCAGAGACAAATCTGGGGCATTCGAGTTTCAGATGCGCTGGCCTCAAGGAGGACCGAAGAGCTTGAACCACTGGCGTCAGCACAGCAATCCTCTCCTGCGCGCTTCAAAAGGCTGGGGTGTGGATGGCCTCGAGGAGATTACGATTGCTCACAGTGATCACGATTGGGGTGGTCTTGAGCTGACTGAGAAGCCGTGTGCGTGTCTCATGAACGGCAGCACTCGGCAAAAAGGAGATGAGTGGTTTTACCCTATTGGCTACTCGATGAATGCAACTGATTCAATGCCCACGTGGTCTTTGGATCCAGCAATCTCAGTCACTGAGCTTTGGGTCAAGGAGCCACCGCCGTCGGATCAGTTGGAAGTGCTGAGGAAGCAGCTAGAGGCGGAGAGGGGCGGAGGAGTGCATGGGAGGACAGGACAGGGAGTGCACGTGCACGTAGAGCGGCCAGGTTCAGAGCACAGGAGGCAGCGAGCTCATGGTAAGCAAAAGAGTGCCCAGGAGAAACTTGACGAGTTCATTCGGCCGGATCCTATCCTGCCGCCCAAACAAATCGCTTTCTGCAGCAACTCGTGGAACATTGCCGTGCGACCCGAATCGTTGGTCGTGGAGTCCGCACAACAGAAGCTCGACGAAATTCGCAAGGCAGCAGTAGCCGACGAGTCTGTCGACGAGGACGAACAGAAGTTAATGGTCGACGCTCAACGGGAGCTTGACGCAATCAAGCAGAACGCATTGCCTGAGAACGGGCCGATCATCGAAGGGATCACGGAGGTTCTTAAGGAGGTATGTAGATCCGGAGTCAGTGTAGCAGATGCAGATGTCCATATACTGATTATGAGTATGCTCTAAATGCAGATTTTCAAGGAAAATCCACACATGTCCCTGCACATCACGGGAGGCGAATCGGTTTCCATTGGAGAACCCGGAATAGGTGCGTTGTTCAATCTGCCAAACGGTGCCACGGTAACGGATCCAGAAGTCATGAAAGTTCTGAACTTTCTGAAAGTTCTGAACTCCAAGGAAGAGTCAGCTACTGCCATGGTTGGAGCTTCTGCAGACGGTGCAGCACCAGGCTCAAGCTGGGCGTGTGTAGGTATGGCAAAGCCCAGCACGGGTACGGAAATCAATAACGAACAGCTTGCAGCAGCCCTCGAGGGTGGGCAGAGTGTGTTCACTGAAGATGAGTTAGGCGCTTTCGCAGTCTCGAATTTGACCTACGACAGCTACATCAGAGTAAAAGACGACTACTTCCAGCCAACTGGAGGGGGGAAGCTCTCGCTCGCCACAAAAGATTCGACGAATGAAAAAACGTTTGGGCAATGCTTTCCCGGCGTTCAAGTGCCCCCACCCGACACGTTCTATCCGCATGCTCGGGCGATGGCGGTGATGAGTGCGCTCAAGGTGGCGGGCTGCCCTTGTCAGATCTCGTGCTCAGGGGAAAGACTTCCATCTTCAGATTCTGGCGCCAGCCAATCGATCACGTTTACGATCAAGACGGACGTGCAGCATGAGTGTCTTTGCAAAGACGTTCAGGGGTGCGAGTGTCTGTGTGTGGTTTCTGCGTTGCGAGAGGAGGTGGCAGTGCTCAAAAGGCTGCTGGAGACCTCTAAATCCAACGCCGAAGAGTTGATCATGCTGCAGTCTGAGTTGGAGACACTTAAGGGCAGTTTCAGCGCGATGGAGGCGGAGAAAGCGGAGTGGGAATCGATGCGGGCGCGGGATTCTGCACTATGGGCCGCAGAAAAGGCGCGCGAACATGAACGCCGGCACCAAATTCAATCTCAAGGAGAGGAAATCTTGAAAGAGGCTACGGGTCTTCTGGATGCTATGAAGGATTCGCAAATCGAATTTAAAGACGCTGGGAAAAGCGCCGTGCAGAAAGCCATGCGTGAACGTTGGGAGACAGCTGACACGCGCAGAATTGTCGATGCAATGATGGAGTCTCCTCATTGTGCTGATACCCAAGAGATTGGGTGCGCCACATTGTGGTCACTCTTTCAAGGAGATATGCGGGCTGAGATTATGTACAGAATCACAAATGGTCCTGGAGTAAAGGCCGTAATAGCTGCGATGAAATTGATGGCAGACTCGGTTGCGGTGCAAGAGTGTGGGTGTGCGATCCTATGCGCTCTCGCCATCGACAACGAGGAGGTCGTGGTCAAAATTTACGACGAGGGTGGCGTTGACGTCACAGCAGAAGCTCTCAAAAGGCAGTGGAGCTCAGCTATGGTTGTTCAGCATGGACTGGGCTTCCTGAGGGCAGCCGCATCGCTGGTGGAATACCGCCATGCTATGGCGGAGCAGATAGCCTTGGTTGGAATTATTGAAGGCATGCACGCCTTCCGGGGCAAGGTTCTGGTTGCAGAATACGGCCTGTCGCTATTAGGCTTTCTGCTCACAGCCCACCGGGGAAATGCGGCAAAATTCGTGCAGGGTACTCAAGCGCCGGAAGCAGTGCTTGCGAGCATGAACAGTCATCCCCAAAACCCTGCAGTGCAGGCGTGCGGATGCGATGCACTCCACGAGCTGACAAGCCACGGCAAAAGCATCATGGATTTCGAGCTTCAAACCGAGGCAATTCGACTGTTGTTGCTTGCTGTTGATACGCATAAGAGCAACGACATCTTGATACCCAAGGCGATCGTCGAACTAATACATTTGACGCACACAGAGCATAATGCTGTACACGTGTCCTCGGGTGGCGGTATCGAGCGAATCGTATCGATAATGGGCGCCCAAAATGATCTAATCCAGCGTGCCCCGAGCTTGCCTCGCACTCCTAGTGCTGCACAGCTGGTGGAGAGGTCGAACACGTCAGCACCTGATCTCATCGTTCACTGCTGCCAACTGTTGAAGCAGGTTGCATGCCAAACGACCTACGTGCTCTTAGCGAGAGAAGGGGCGATTTCAGCTGTGATCAAGAGCATGATCACCTGCGAAGATAATGCATCAGTACAGATCGAAGGCACGTGCTGCCTGACGGCAGTTGCAGGACTTGCAGCAAATAGCATCCGTATCGTCGAGGGCAATGCCGTGGCCGTAGTTTCTGGCGCCGTCGCAGCGTCTCACGACAATCTAGACTTGCAGGATGCCGTGTTCGAGCTTCTCGACGCCCTGGCAGACCAGGCTGAGAATGTGCAAACAATCATTGACGAAGGTGGCGTAGAGTGCATCCTCGACCGTGTAAAAGACGCGCCTCAGAACGAAGACGAGCGCGAACGACACGCAGAAGTCCTCACCGTCCTCGCGAGCCTCGTGATCAAACTGGCGGCGCAGCATGAGCACTGCGACGCTATGGCATCCCTTGGCGCCATAACAGTGTTGCTCCAGGGCATCCGAATCCATCAGACACGTCCATCGGGGGCGCAATCTTTAGAGGAGGCCCTCAAGGCTCTCATGACGCTGGCCGCAAGTTCCGCATGCCAGCGCCATATTGGCGCAGCCGGAGGCGTTGGACTGGTGTTTGAGGTCTTTGGATCCTCGCCGCACGCAGCAGTGGCTGGCGTCCTGCAAAATGGAATGGGACTGTTGTGGAATCTAGCCTATGACTCAGAAAATCTTGCCCTTATCTCTTCTCACGGGGGCTTGGAGTGGGTCCTCAACATTATGCGAAAGCACATTGAAGACCCCAAGCTGTTGGAGCGCGGCTGCAGTGCGCTGTGGAACTTCGCCTGCACAGACGAAAATCAGGCGAAAATTGCGAACATGGGCGGAATCAGCATCATCGTCAAAAGCATGCGTCACTGGCTCAATCACCGTGGCGTCCAGGAGAATGGGCGAGGGGCCCTGAAGCGATTGACAAAGAGCGTGCTCTCGCGCGTCTTGGAGTTTGAGTGTGTCGTGGAAGACACTGGCACCTCAGCTAAAAGCTTCTCCCACAATCAACGGAGCACTAAATTGGGCCATCTCCACTCGTCGGGTCTCGATGCGTCTAACCTGGACTCCTTCCAGTGGAAGGGCGTGCCTGCCAATCAAAGGGCTGCATCACCCGCCAAGGTGCGGCCAGGCCCTTGCCTGGGCAACACAGGAAGTGCAGGGCCGTCGTCGCCCGTGGAGGAGGAGGTCGAGAATGATCGTTCCGACGTCATCTGCTTCTTCTGTACATGCCGCAGCAGTCGTCGCGTCGAGGTGCTGTTCCAGGATTTCCGCGTGTCTTTCTTTGACTTCAGCTACCAGCTGAGCACGCTCTTCGGCTTACAAGGCAGCGACGGGGCAGTATTTGTGTATACGTGGATGGGCGTTCCGACCGCAGTGACAGACCACGAGTCTTTTCACACGTGCAAAGAACGCATTGAAGACTTCTACTGCGGACACGGTGACCAAGCGTTGAGCATCTCAGTCTACCGGCACGACGAGCTTGCCTCGGTGATGGATGCGGTGACCACGGCTGTTGTCGGCGTCCAGACGCCTCCCGAGTTCTTGCCCCGCGCTCGCGCCCACGATAGCGACAGTGACGACGATCAGGGCTCGTCGAGTCATGAAGATGCCGGGCAGTACGATCAAAACCAAACAGGCGTCTTGAACAACGACTCCGTTCCTTCTGCGCCTGCCCAGGGCGAAGACCCCTCAAAGGAAGACGGCGAACAGACAGCAGCGGACGAGGGTGCCCTGCGCAGGTTGCTGGGCAGTATCAAGTTGCGACACAGTGTGCAGGTGCGAGAGAAAATTGTGCGTCAATGCCTGTCTCCATGTCTGTGTCTGTCTTCGTCGCGTGCTGACATTTAAGGTTTGTGGCAGGGGTCGGACACGCTGGGCGAGTCTCTCTTCCCCTACTACGCCGACTCAAACGCTGAAAATCTCGAGAAGGAAGCCGAGGAGTTCGTGTCAAGTCACAATATCCCGTCAAGCCACATTCAGGCAATAGTGCAGGCAGCTTTGGCGAAGAGGGACAAGGCGCTGGCTGCAGCCGCTGAGGAGCAGGCGAGTAAGAGCCGCAAGAAAAAAGGCTCACGCAAAACTTGACGGGAACAAGCATCACGTGCTTGTCAGTGGAGTGGCAGGGGATGGAGCAGCAGGGCAGAGCGTCGAATACAGACGCAAGGAGTGAAACGTGTGAGAGAGCGTAAGTGTGGCCCGGATTTCTAACCAGACATGTCATTTCCACAACACATTTATTCACAAATTGATCACACGTTAAAAAAATAAAATTGCTGAAATTGAGGCTATGCACAACGTGGCGCGCTGAGATGAGGGGCCGGGCCTAGCTCCACAGTGACGGGGCCAGAGTACGTTTGAGATACGAGGTGACGGTGCCCACGAACTCCGCGGGACGCTCTTCCATGGGACAGTGCCCGCAGGCGTCCACCTCTACGTACTCGGCCTGCCCCGCCAACATGCCGCTAACAAAACGGCTGTTGGTGCAGGGGATGGTCCGGTCTGAGGCGCCATGGATGAAGAGGAGCGGTTTCGCCGCGTGGCCGAGCGCCGTGGCCGTGGAGAGCGCCGGCGGCGCGGACCCGAAGCTGCTAGCGTACACATTCTTGAGCATCTCATACAGGGACCTGCCCGCCGTCATGCGGAAGCGCACGAAATTGAGAAGGCCGGCATCCCAACCCTTTACCCAGCTGGCCCTGCGGTATCCTGCCACGATTTCCGGCAGCATGTTGCCCCGGTCGTGGTAAGTGCTGCCGAGGGCCTGCGACCAGAAGTCCGGGGTGTAGACGAGCTTGCGCAGCATGAGCGCAAACACGGGCATGAGCACCCTCACCAGCCCCTGCACGGCATACTTGAGGACCACGCCCACCACTCCGCCAGCAGCCTTGACCACGGACAACCACAAACTGCGCTGCGGTGGGGAGGCCGGCGCTGCCGCGCCCGTTGCCCCAGCCTGGACAGCTGCTCCCGAGTGCACCACCAGCGGCGCAACAAGCACAGCAGCCGCCACAGGGGACCGCAACCCGCTCCCGCTGACGAGGTATTTTGCCGCGACGAGGCCCCCCAGAGAGTGGCCCATGACAACTAGCGGCTTGCCCTCGCCCTGGTCAAGCCCGAGGGCCGCCACCATTTGCGAGACCATCTGCTGCGGGCAGAAATCCTTGACGAGCGAGGGCCGAGAGGTCAAGCCAAACCCTGGCATGTCCACTGCGATCACGCGCGCCTGCAGCGAATCGGCCAGGGGCTGCAGGACGAGGCGGTATGACGCACACGACGCGCCAAAGCCGTGCAGGCAGAGCAGCGTCATGACTGCCTCGCCCGAGGAGGGCACTGCCTCCAGGTAATGCGCAGTGACCGCGCCCGCCGGTACGAACTTGCTGTCGGAGTAGGCCGCCTGGGACTCGGAGCGCAGGTAGGGCCGGATGCGCAGCTCGCTCAGAAACACCGAAGTCGCGAGGGACCCCAGCACAAACGACGCTAGGCTGCACCCGACGACTCGAAGCAATGATGTTGCCACACTTGTGGCGTCCAGCACCAGCGGCAGCGCGGCAGCAGCCGCGCCTGATGCCACTGCACAGATCCGTTCGCGGCGACTAGCCGCAGGGTACTGGAGGCTCGAGTCGGCTGGCACAGGCCCGTCTGGGGTTGCCGTCATCGTCACGGCGGTCGCACCCCAACTGAAGCGCGTGTTACGCGCAGCACGAGCAATCACCCTCAGGTGGTGCAGCGTCCCCTGCGTTTGCAGCAGCCCTGCAGGGCCGGGGAATGATGAGTGGTGCAGCGGCAACGCCCCCCCCGCCCCATCTCCTGGTCGGCCAAGCAGCTGCCCCTGCTCGTCGTCCCCCGGGCGGCTGCTACGGCGACGCGAAATCGCCCGGTGCTCCAGCATTTGAGCCGAAATCTCTAGCCGGCGGTGCATCAGATCCTGCGCAGACACGGAACGCCCGGGCGTCGAGCAGCGAGCACCGTTCGGCGCGCCGAGCAGAAAGGCCCGCCCCGTGACAAACGCCGGGTCGCCGTCCCCCCCGCGCAGACCCTGCGACGACTGCGACGGCACCGCAGTCTGCGCGGGCGACGGAAGCTCGCGTGGCGGCGGCGCGGGCTGCCCCAAGGGCGCAGGACTGCGCTCGCGTGGTGTGCCGGGCAGCGACCTGGAGATGGAGCCGTAGGCGAGGGTGCTGAAAGCGCGCACCTCAACCGCAGTAATGGGCCCAAAGTCGCCGCACACAGTCCCCAGGCTCGCGACCAGCAAAACAGCTCGCCATCGGGGCTTGCTTTTCGACATCCCTTTTCCTGCGTGTTGACGCACGCGGGCCGCTGCGCGTCGTTGCCTCTGGCCGCCTCGCTGCGCGCTTGCCACGGCCTCGATCAAGAATGCGCCTTGATCGAGGCGTGCCGGTCCATTGCTGCTGCCCCGGGCGCGAGCTCGGGAGAGGAGCTGAGATGCGGTAAGTCGCCGCGAAAGGCCTTGGATGGGGGAAACGTGTCACTTTCCATCTACACCCCAAAATGCGTGGTAAAAATCAAAATAGTGCTTTTTCAACAGGAGAGTGGCCCCCTTTTTTGCTTGTGGTAAAGTCTGAAACGATGCATGTTCAGGGCGCACGTCTGAAACGATGCATTTTTCAGAGGCAGTGTGCACTTTCATTTCATCCGGCATTTTCATCATCCGGCATTCCGGCAGGTTCGCGAGCAGAGTTGCGAGAGTGTGGAACGAACGCATGGTGGCATTGCGGCTAGCGATTGCGATCGCGCTGCGGTTGCTGGCCGCCGCACAGGCTGATATCGATTTTGACGACGACTGGGAGCTGCCGCCAGTGTCGGTCGCTGTCGACGCGGCCGCTGCGCAGCCCACGCGCGGTCCGTCTCCCTCCTCGACAGGGGAGCTGCGGTTCGCGGCGGCGGCGGGGGGAGCGGCGGAGGGAGCGGACACGCTCGAGGGCGGCGCGCAGCCTCTGCTGTGGGCGTTGTGTGCGATTGGAATCCTTATCGTCGGGCTCGCGGGTGCCGCGCGCATCCGCGGCGCGCCCCCAGCGGCCTCTGGGCTGCCACACGCAAGCCGCTCCGGGCCCCGCCTTGTCCCACAGGACGAGCAGGCCGATGACGCCTGCGACGAGCAGGGCCACGACAGCAGCCGCCCGTTACACAATACAACCAGACGTCCGGTGCCGGTGCCGGACGAGAAGGCCGATGACGCCTGCGACGAGCGGGGCAATGCCAGCAGCAGCCCGTCAACCAATGCACCCAGGCGTCCGGAGCCGGCGCGCCAGTCTCCCTCGACCAACGTGGGCGCAATCCCCGCCTCACCGGGTGGCGCCGGGAATACCGAGCGTGGGAACCGGGCTGCTTCGCTGCAGGCCCGTGGCGCCTGTGCCAGCGCGGACGGCCAGGATGATGATGATGATGATGTCCAAATCACCCATGTATCCCACGCCAATGAGGGCAGGCATCCCTCACCCGAGCAGGCGGCTTCACAGCAGGCGTGCTGTGTGTGCGGCGGCACTCGAGAATTGGACATGCTCGAGTGCTTTCGGTGTGATCTGGCCGCACACTCTTGCTGCTACTATCAACGGGGCTCCACAGCCGAAGGAGACGCCATCGCCGCGGGTGACCAGTGGGAGTGCAACGACTGCGCACCCCAGTGGCGACCGCGCGCTGAACGCGAAATGCCGGCCTCCGCGCTTCATCCCGTCGAGTGGGCGCAAAGGGCTGCCGCGACGGGCGTGCCTGGCGGGTATCTCCCAGCAGCCGCTCCCCGCCACCCTGTGGTGGCAGGGGGGGGTGGATGGGGCGGTAGCAGTGTCGCACAGCCTCGCCAGCCGAGCGACGCTCCTCCGCCGCCAGGTAGCTGCGAAAAGCAGCGTGCAGGTTGCACAGGCTTGAAAGCTGCGGGCGGCGCCCGGGAGAACTCCCTTCCGAGCGACGAGACGGCTTCCACATCGTCCTTGACCTCCTTCCCCCCCTCCTCCGCCTCGTCCTCCCCGCCCCCTGCTGAGGACTATGGTGCCCCCTCGCCTCCGGGTGGTGCTCAGGGGCTGGGTAAGCGCAAAAGGTCGACGCCGAAGAGGTATGAGCACGCGGCACCCGCAACCCTGACCCCTGGCCAGCTGGAACCCTGAGCCTCAAGCCCTCCATCCCCCGACCCTATACTCTATTCCACACCCACACACGGTACACTCTGCCCTAAACCCTAATCCCGCAGGTTCGCTGAGGATGACGAGTTACGTACCCGGAGCTACTTTTGGAGAAGCCAGCGCTCACATTCTGCCGCCGGGGCGCGCGAGACAGGAGGACTTGAGGGGAGGAGGAGGAGGGAGGAGGAGGAGGAGGAGGAGGAAAGTTCATTCAGGGGCTAACGCCGTGAGGAGGAAGAGGAGGAAGGTTTACTCAAAGCTGACGCAGTGAACGAGGAGGACCAGGAGGAAGAGGAGGAGGAGGAAAGGTGAGGACGAGGAAGGAGAGGAGGAGGAGGAAGAGGAAAAGGAGGAGGAAGGTTTTTTCAAAGATGCCGCAGTGAACTGAGGGGGAGGAGGAGGGGAGGAGGATGAGGAGGAGGAGGAGGAGGAGGAGGAAAGTTTATTCAAGGCTGACGCAGTGAACGAGGAGGACTCCGAGCGCGACCGCGCTACCCAGGAGGAGGAGGAGGAGGGGTTTTATTGACTGCCTATAACAAGTGACAGAAGGGGGAGGGGGAGGAGGAAAGGTTCAGTGGTGAGGATTTAGGATTTAGGATTTAGGGTTTAGAGTTGCGTACAAGACCAAAGTGTTCAGGATGGCCTGTCGTGATCGACTTTGAGAGGGAGAGAGAGAGAGAGAGAGAGAGAGAGAGAGAGAGAGAGAGAGAGAGAGAGAGAGAGAGAGAGAGAGAGAG
>Ga0115006_10001221_pt1 | contig 15689 bp, 14 predicted proteins | sample ArcOceMetagenome_3_FD_88943 | JGI IMG/M metagenome (GOLD analysis project Ga0115006, IMG submission 88943) | Marine eukaryotic phytoplankton communities from Arctic Ocean - Arctic Ocean- Svalbard ARC20M Metagenome | ecosystem: Environmental > Aquatic > Marine > Oceanic | place: Arctic Ocean...
CAAATGCGGCTTTTGATAATTTACCTGCAGGTACGTTAGACAGTTTATTAGCTGATACAGCAACACTAAGACAAATATTATTATATCATGTGTTTGGTGGTAACGTTCTATCAGACTCGGCAATAAATATTGCAAGGTCAATGGAAAATACTGTCCCTATGAAGCATGATGTCTCAGCTGCGTTATCGTTTGTAGATAATATGTTATTTGTTAACGGAGCGAATGTAAGTGCTGCTAACATTACTGCCGAAAATGGTGTAATTCATGTTATTGATAATGTTATTTTACCGCCTGCAATGACCGAACCTACTATGAATATTGCTGAAATTGCGGTATCTATGCCAGAAACATTCTCTACCTTGGTTGCGGCGCTAACAGCTGCCGATCTGGTTGATACAGTATCTGACGAAACAGCTGTTTTCACAGTATTTGCCCCAACAAATGATGCTTTTGCCGATATTGATGCAGACATATTAGATGCATTACTTGCTGATACTGAGGCATTATCTGCTGTATTACTAACACATGTAGTTGGTGAAGCTAGCTTAAGTAGTGTGGATGCATACAGCCAAAATGGTAAATCGTTAAATACTGCTTCTGGTGAAATGATTGATGTAAAAGTTGATGCAGAAACAGGTGCGTTAATGATTGGTGGTGCTACAGTGGTAATCAAAGACGTCCAAGCAACCAATGGTACAATTCACGTAATTGATACAGTTATTATGTAAAGTCTTTACAAAACTTAATTACTAATTACATAAATCTAATTTAATAATTATAAAATAGAATTTATTAGCCTCTGCTTGCAGAGGCTTTCTTTGTTATATAACTGATCAATTTATCATTTTGATCCGTATAAATAAGTAACAAATTAATGGTGAAATTATCATGCAACAACCTAATTTAAACTTACCTGTATTTCCACTACCCGTCTTTCTTTTACCTAAAGGGGTTACAAAGTTACGTATTTTTGAAAAACGGTATTTAAAAATGGTGAGTTTAGCATCATCAGGTCAGGGATTTGTTATTTGGCTAAAAGGTAAAGCTATCAAACAAACTGAAGATAATATGCAGTGGGGCAGCTGGGTTGAAATTATTAATTTTGATCAAGGAGACGATGGTGTATTAGAGATAGATGTAATGTGTAAATCTTTAGTGATGATTAAAAATATGACTAATGATAGTGATGATCTTAACTTTGGTGATGTTACATGTACAAAACATTGGTCTGAGATACCTGCTGATATAAAAAATGCTGAGCTTGCTAAATCTTTAGCTAATGTTTTTGAAGAAAATACTAACTTAAATGAACTTTATCCAAATAAAATTCTTAGTGATTCACATTGGGTTTTAGCTAGATGGTTAGAAATACTTCCCATTGAACTTAATGTAAAAAATGCTTTTGTGGTGAGTTATTCTTTTAAAGAAGCTAAAGAATTTGTCGAATCAGTTATATTTGAAAAGTAATGTATATTTATTTTCAAAGAAGGTGATCTAAATCACTCAATTAACGTAATAATATTTAAATGTTTATAAATAGTTGGAAAAGCGATGCAGAGTAACTTGCTAAGCAAAGCGACAAATGCTAAATCTAGCTGTATGTCAAATAAAATAAATCACCCACAGCTGTGCGGTTGGCTCGAGTCAGTTGCAGAAACACGCGATAAACAAGCATTTACACATTTGTTTAAATTCTTTTCACCCAAAATATTACGAATTGCTCGGGGTAAATTTCCGAATGAAGCGCAAGCAAACGAGGTTGTTCAAGACACCATGACCAACGTTTGGAAAAAAGCGCATTTATTTAATCAAGATAAAGGCGCTGCTACAACATGGGTTTACACGGTAATGCGTAACGTTACTTTTGATATGTTAAGAAAAATTCAAGGTAACAAAGAAGATAATATTAGTGAAGATATCTGGCCGATAGCTGAAAGTTTAAGCTGTGAAACCGAACCTTTTGCCGACCACTTAGAAGATAAAAAATTATTGAGTGTTATTGCAGAGTTACCGATTGCACAACAAGAAGTTATTAAGGGTTTTTATCTTAGAGAAATGTCACAAGAACAACTTGCTAAGCATCTTAACTTACCGCTTGGAACAGTTAAGTCGAGACTTAGGTTAGCACTTGCCAAACTAAAGCTACAGTTAGGAGAAAAAAATGATTAGTCATCATCCATCATTTGAGTTAATTCAAGCATTCGTTAATGGCGAATTACCCGCTTCATTATCTGCAGGAATAGCAATACATGCCGATATGTGTCCTAAGTGTCAACATACTATAGCCCAATGTACTGAGCAGTTAGCGGAAGCAAGTTTTGAAGAAGAATATTTAGACCGTTTTATTGTCGATGATGTTGATGCTCTCAGCACTATAGACAATCTAGATTTTGATCACATGATTGATGACATTGTCTCATCTCCAACCATTGATGTATTGCCAGTTAAATCTGAGAAAGTTATAGAGTTTAGAGATGTCAGCTATACTTTGCCGAGAGCTTTAAATAGTATGAAATTGGGTAATAAATCTAATGTGGGTAAATTGACCCGTTCTAGACTTCATTTAAATGAAGGTGATATTCATTCTAGCCTCTTGCACATTGAACCAGGTGGTGGAGTACCAAAACATACTCATAAGGGATTTGAGTTAACTGTTTTATTAGACGGCTCATTTCATGATGAATCTGGTGAATACGTCAAAGGTGATTTTATAATGCTCGACGGCTCTCATCAACATCATCCTATTTCTACTGATGGCTGTTTATGTTATACAGTTGCTAATGATGCGCTTCATTTTACTCAAGGCATAAATAAGTTACTAAATCCAATTGGGTCCTTTATTTATTAGTATGTTATATCACTTAGCGCGCTACTTTTTGAGTATTACTGAAAAAATTGAAAGGAATTATTATGATTTATTCAGTCAATAAAAAAGATTTAACCATTGGTATAAGTGCCTGTCTTATAGGTGAGAAAGTACGATTTGATGCGAGTAATAAGCCTTCTAATTTTTGTATAAAAGAATTTTCTGAGTATGTTACTTACAAAACGTACTGCCCAGAAGTCGCTATTGGTTTGCCTATACCACGGGCCACGATTCGCCAAATTAAGCGTGGAGATATGATACATGTATCACAAAAAGATGGTAGTGGTGATGTTACGGAGGCGCTTAGAGCTTATGGCAAAAAAGTAGCTTTAATGACAAAATCATTAAGTGGTTACGTTTTTTGTGCTAAAAGCCCTAGTTGCGGTATGGAAAGGGTAAAGGTATACAGCCCTGAGGGAAATTCATTACCATCAAAGGGTATTGGTGCGTTTGCTAGAGAAATTATGGCAGCTAATCCTTTATTACCTTGTGAAGAAAATGGTCGCCTCAATGACCCATTAATAAGAGAAAACTTTGTAGCAAGAGTATTTGCTTATAAACATTGGCAAACTATTGAAGCGTCTGGTTTAACCAAACATAAGCTTACTACGTTTCATAGCCATTATAAGTATACTGTAATGAGTCATGACCTTGTTGCTTACAAAAAACTAGGTCAGTTACTTGCTCAATCTGATATATCTCTAGAAAAAAAGGCAGAGCAATATATATTGGGGTTAATGACAGCATTAAAGATTATAGCTACGCGGAAAAAGCATGCTAATACCTTGTCACATATACAAGGCTATTTCTCTAAACACTTACAGACAATCGAAAAACAAGAATTATGTGAGCAAATTAATGCTTATAGGGAAGGCTTAACACCTTTGATTGCTCCTTTAACTTTAATTAAGCATTATTTACTTCGCTACCCGAAAGACTATTTAAAACAACAAGCTTACTTATCTCCTTATCCTGAACAATTAAAATTAAGATACGCATATTAATAAAATATTAATGATTATAGCTTGTATATATTTTAGTGATTATATAACTTTAGAAAGGAACGAATTTGTTACTTTGGTTTCGAAATGATCTTCGTACACATGATAACCCGGCTTTACATTATTTTTTGCAACAGTGTGATTCGCAAAAAATTGGTAAAGCCATTTTTTTTATGTGCGAAAAACAATGGCGTGAACATGATTGGTCAGCTATTAAAATAGACTTTATTAAAAGACATGCTAATGCACTAGTAGAAGAGTTAGCAACCTTAAATATTAAACTTGAAATTATTATAGTAGATGATTTTTTTGAGCAAGAAAAATATTTACACAATTATACAAAACAACATCAAATAAATGAAGTTGTAGCAAATAGTGAGGTTGAACTTAACGAGCAAAAACGTGATGCTCGTCTTACTGAGCAAGGTTTACGACTCACTTTGTTTGAAGCAGATGTTATTGTTCCAAAAGGGAATATACTAAACCTATCAGGTGAGATGTATAAAGTTTTCACTCCATTTAAGCGAGCATGGTTAACTTATATTAATGAGTCAGGTTTTGAATACCTAGGTAAGGCTTGTGATAAAAATAACAGTATAAATGACATACACCCAAATAAGATTTCAGGTAGCTGGCCTTTGGCTAGTTACTTTGAACATCAAGTAGTACCACGTTTTTTTAATGACAAAATTAAGACTTATCACTCTCATCGAGATATTCCAAGTATTAAGGGGACTTCAGGACTTTCTCCTTACTTAGCTGCTGGTTTAATAAGCCCTCGCTATATATTACGTTTATTATTGAATCAATATCCTGATTTGATACAAGCCTCAGATAGTGAAGAGTTTTCTTGGTTAAATGAAATAATATGGCGAGAATTCTATAGACACCTTATATTTCATCATCAGCGTTTGTGTAAGCATCAAAGTTATAAAACATCTTACAATGATATTGTTTGGCAAAATAATGATAAGTTATTCAATGCTTGGTGTCAGGGTAAAACAGGCTATCCCCTTGTCGACGCCGCAATGAGGCAACTAAACCAGACAGGTTGGATGCATAATCGTTTGCGAATGGTTGTTGCTAGTTTTTTAACAAAACATTTATTAATTGATTGGCGCTTGGGTGAAAGATATTTCATGCAACACCTTATTGATGGTGACTTAGCCTCTAATAATGGAGGCTGGCAATGGGCAGCAAGTACAGGTTGTGATGCCCAACCTTATTTTAGAATTTTTAATCCCATTAGACAAAGCGAGCGCTTTGATCCCAATGGTGACTTCATTCGTAAATATATACCAGAACTCAAGCGAGTAACTGGTAAAGATATTCATTTTCCTCACCAATACATTAGCAAAAATAAGCTTGATATTTACTGGTCTGCAATTGTTGACCACAAAGAAGCACGAGTGAAGGCTTTAGCCTTTTACAAAATTTAATTCTGATTACATTGTTATCAATTAAATAACGATAGCCATTGAGGTACTTATAATGGAAAATATTGCATTAAAAGAAGTTGTAAACACTTATCCTGTTTGGTTGAGTAATTTTATTTTTGTGTATCAAAAATTATCTACTGACAACTTAGGTTTATTGAAGGATTTATATCATCAGGATATAATTTTTATAGACCCAATGCATAAAGTTGAAGGATTTGAAAATTTATTTCAATATTTTAAAAACCTTTACCAAAACCTTACAGCATGTGACTTTGTTATTGACGATGTTGTTTGGGAAGATTCTAAAGCTTCTATATTTTGGACTATGTCATATTTGCATCCGAAATTGAATAAAGGTAAACGTGTTCAAGTGCGAGGTACGTCCCATATAAAGGGACAAGGTGGTAAGGTGATATATCATAGAGATTACCTAGACTTAGGTGCAATGCTTTACGAACAGCTACCTATTTTTGGAAAGTTAACAAAGTGGATAAAAACCAAGGCAGCTAATTAATGGCTATTAGGACAGTTTTAATTACAGGTGCTACTTCTGGTATTGGATTGGCTCTATTTGAAAAGTATGCTAAGCACGGCGATAATGTCATTGCTTGTGGTCGTAATCAAGAATCATTAGACAGCCTATCTTCTCGAGCCCATAAAACTTTGTCCTTCGATATTACTAAGCCAAGGCAGGTAATGACTGCCGCACAAGATATTAATGAATTAGATATTTTAATTCTCAATGCAGGTGATTGTCGCTACATTGATGATGTATTGAATTTTGATGGACCCTCATTTACCCATACTGTTTCAACTAATTTAGCTTCGTTAGGGGCATTGTTACAATATTTCTTACCTAAAGTTAAAAAAGGTGGTCAACTTGTTTTTGTAAGTTCTAGTGTTACTATTCTTCCTTTTCAAAGGAGTGAAGCCTATGGTGCATCAAAAGCAGGTATGGATTATCTTGCAAATAGTATTAGATTAGATTTATTAAAACACAATATTGATGTAACACTGGTTCATCCTGGATTTGTTAGTACTCCTTTAACAGATAAAAATGACTTTAAAATGCCTTTTCTACTCACGACTGATGATGCTGCTACAAGAATGATTCATGGTATTGATAAGCGTAAAAAATATTTACATTTCCCTAAAAGGTTAACTTACATTATGCGATTACTTTCCTGGTTACCCTCGTCAATATGGCAGTCATTTATAAGTAGGAATTAGAATACATGAAAAAAATTGCAATTATTGGTTCAGGTATATCAGGCCTGACGGCAGCCTATTTATTATCAAAAAAACATGAAGTTACTGTTTTTGAAAGAAATGATTACATTGGTGGTCACACTGCTACGGTAGATATTGAAAAATCAGGCGAGCTTCATGCAATTGATACAGGTTTTATCGTTTTTAACGATAAAACTTATCCTCATTTTTTAGCATTACTTAACGAAATTGGTATAGGTAAAGTGCCAACAGAAATGAGTTTTTCAGTTCATAATTGTGATACTGGATTAGAATATAATGGCCATAATCTAAATACTTTGTTCGCACAACGACGTAATCTATTTAGACCTAAATTTTGGCGTTTAGTTAAAAATATTTTACGATTTAACAAACTATGTAAGAAAATTTACCAAGAAGACATTTATTCTGATGGCTTAACATTGGGACAATTCCTTGAAGAGCATCAATTTAGTGACTTTTTTGCTGAACATTATATCCTCCCTATGGGTGCAGCTATCTGGTCGAGTTCACTGGCTCAAATGGAAGACTTTGAATTTAAATTTTTTGTGAAGTTTTTCAATAATCATGGTTTATTAAATATCGCTGATAGGCCTCAATGGTATGTTATACCTGGTGGATCTAGAAGCTATTTATCGCCGCTTTGTGAATCGTTTAAAGATAGAATTCATACCAACATACACATTGATAGTATTACTCGAAATGATAATAATGTGCAATTACACTTTAACGATTCAACGATTAAAATTTTTGATGACGTTATTATTGCTTGCCACTCAGATCAAGCGTTAGCACTTTTAGGTGATGCTAGCGAAGATGAAAAAGCGGTTTTATCAGCAATGCCTTATAGTGAAAACTCAGTTATATTACATACCGATAAACGCTTATTACCGGTTCGAGAAAAAGCTTGGGCAAGCTGGAATTATCAATTAAGTAATGATCGCAGCAAAGCGGCTAGCGTTACATATAATATGAATATTCTCCAAGGTATAGAAAGTGACACAACTTTTTGCGTAACACTCAACCAAAAACAAGATATTGATGCAAATTCTATTTTAAGAGAGTTTACCTATCATCATCCTATTTTTTCTTCCTCGTCAATCCAAGCACAGCAGTTAAGACATAAAATATGTGGTGTTAAAAACACCCATTTTGCAGGAGCCTATTGGCATAATGGTTTCCATGAAGATGGTGTTAAAAGTGCTGTAGAAGTTGCTAGACGATTTGATTGTTCGTTATCGTCATAACATGAATATGCCTAAACCTTTTAGTAATTGCCATATTTACTTGGGAAAAGTAATGCATAGGCGTTTTGCTCCAAAAAAGCATAGTTTTTGTTATCAACTCTATATGCTAGCCCTTGATGTTGATGAAGTAGAGAATTCAGATATTGGTGTTGGGATTTTTGGCTACTCTTGGTTCTACCCTTTGCGCTTCGTTGAAAAAGATTACGTCGTAGGTGAACCTGGTTTTTTAAATGTTCGTATTAAAAATAAAATTAGTACTTTAGGCGGTCGTAACGACATACACCGAATCGTTATGTTAGTGCAAGTCAGATGTTTTGGCATCTATTTTAGCCCCGCTAATTTTTATTTTTGTTATGACCAGTACAATAATTGCACCCAAATGTTAGCAGAAGTCAGTAATACACCATGGAATGAAAGGCATTACTATCTAATTGATTTACTGCAAAGTAACGCGAATAAAACTAGCAAAAAAATGTTTCAGGTGTCTCCCTTTATGGACCTAAACATGACATACTTTTGGCGTGTCATTCCACCATCATCTGAAAATACCAAATTGATGATTAATATTCAAAATAAGTGTATAGAAGAAAAGAGCCAATGTATTGAAAAGGTATTCGATGCCAATTTAGTTATGCGTCAAAAACCTTTTACCAAAACTAGCCTATTTAGAATTTGGTGTCAGTTACCCATAATGACAATTAAAGTAGTATTTTCAATATACTGGCAAGCATTAAAATTATTTATTAAACGTGTACCATTTATAGGCTATCAAAAAGTAGGTTAGCGTTGACATCAGTTAATAATAAGAAAAAAAAATACCATTTAAAGTTAGGGGAAAATCATGGAACAAGTCGAGAGTACTAGCGTAGCAAAACAAGCAAATTGGTTAGACAAGCGCTGCCGCAGTTTAGTACTTGGTGTTTTTTCAAAGTTTACGTATGGTCAGATAGAGGTTATTGAAGGTTGTGAACATTTTTATTTCCCAGAAAACAATTGTGATGATGAAATTGTAGGTAAAATTCAAATCCATGATGTTAGTGTTTATCGTGATTTTGTTAAAGGTGGTAGTATAGGCGCTGCAGAAGCTTTTATTGAAGGGAAGTGGAGTAGCCCCAATCTAACCAACGTTATTCGATTATTAGCCAAAGCACAGCAGCAAACAGATAGTATTGAATCAAACAGGTCATGGGTAAATAAATTCAAGAATGCCATAAGTCACTGGCAAAATAGAAATACTCAATCGGGTTCTAAACGAAATATACTTGCCCATTATGATCTTGGAAATGAGCTATATACTCGATTCTTAGATCCAGAAATGATGTACTCTTCGGCTATATACCCCTCAGAAACAGCAAATCTAGATGAAGCGCAGCAATATAAATTAGATACTATCTGTCGGCGTTTGTCTTTATCCAAAGATGATCACTTACTAGAAATTGGTACCGGTTGGGGCGGTCTAGCTATTCATGCTGCAAAAAACTACGGGTGTAAAGTAACTACAACAACTATTTCTGATGCGCAGTTTGATTATGCTCAATCTCGTATTGAAAAATTGGGGTTAACTGAAAAAATAACACTACTAAAAAAAGACTACAGAGAATTGTCAGGTAGTTTTGATAAAGTGGTGTCAATTGAAATGATTGAAGCCGTAGGTTACGATTTTTTACCTAGTTTTTTTAAACAGTGTAATGATTGTTTAAAACCAGGTGGCAAACTCTTAATTCAATCTATAACTATTGCCGATCAACGCTTTACTCACTATAAAAATAATGTTGATTTTATTCAGCGTTACATTTTTCCTGGTGGCTTTTTACCGTCTATTAATGTACTAGCACAACATTTAACTGAACATAGCGAACTCGTCATTGAGTCGCTTGATGATATTGGTTTAGATTACGCCAAAACATTATCTCATTGGCGTGATAATTTTCTTGCATCCTGGTCAACCATCTCAACTTTAGGTTACGATGAAACTTTCAAACGTTTATGGCTTTATTACCTTGCTTACTGTGAAGGTGCATTCTTGGAACGCTCCACAAGTACCGTTCATTTAGTTGCTCGAAAATAAAGTAAGTCATCGCAGCAATTATGTAGTGCCTGTTAAAGGATGACTTGTGCGCGTTGTACGAATAATGACTGGCTAATTTTGTTTGATTTATCATTTAGTAATAGCTTGGTAGCCATGTTCTCTTTTATTAAGCTGAGTTTATATGTGAATGAATTACTTATTAAATTCAGTAAATCATTTATTAACCCTCGGGTATGTACTGATTGATATTTTCAGCATTTAAAATTATTCAAGTACATCGGAATCACCACGTAATTGATTACAGTCATTATGATTAACTTACTTGTGTTAAACAATATTATGGTGATCACTCATCACTGATTAGCCTTCTTAGCTTTTTCAGTTATTTAGTCATTGATTAAACTTTAAAAAAAGCGTATCAGAAATGGGCACGCTCTTTTATGTGCTTTTGATATTTATTTAATACGGAAGAGTCAGTTAGAGCAGTAGTTTATGTTATATTTTTAAATAGATGGACTCGATGTATTACCTTTTTGATCTTATTTTATTTGATCTTATTTTATTTGATCTTTTTCTATTTGATTTTTTAGTTGTTTGTTTCTTTTTCTTTTGGTCTATGAATGACGCTTTTAAAAGTTCTTTATGAAAAGGCTGCTCAGTAACCACAGGAATAACTTGTCCGATATTATTTTCAATATTAGTTAACTGCCTAACGTCATTTTCTGTAGCAAATGAAATAGCTGTACCCGTTTTTCCAGCGCGAGCAGTGCGCCCTATACGGTGTATGTAGTTTCTTGGATCTTCTGGAAGGTTATAGTTAATAACCAATGAAATATTATCAACATCTATTCCACGAGCAGCAACATCGGTTGCAACTAACACTCGTAAATTTGACTTTTTAAAGTTTTGTAATGCTTCTTCTCTAACGGCTTGTGTTTTACCACTGTGAAGACTGGCTGCAGTTATTGAGGCTTTTTCTAAGGCTTTAACAATAATATTAGCGCCGTACTTTGTTTTACAAAAGATAAGTACTTTTTTGTATTCAGGCGTTGTCAGGATAGTAAATAACAAAGGCAATTTATGTGATTTATGAAGGTAATACACACTTTGATTAACCAAGTCAATAGTCACCGTTTTAGCAGCTATTTGAACTTTTTTAGGTGCTGTTAATATTACTTTTGCAAGTGTTTCTATTTCAGCTGGCATAGTCGCTGAAAATAAGAGTGTTTGTCTGCTCTTTGGTAGCTTAGATATAATGTTTTGAACATCGCTAAAAAATCCCATATCAAGCATATTATCTGCTTCGTCTAGTACAAATACTTCTAAGGCCTCAAAATTGATATCACCCGTCTCAATTAAGTCTAATAACCTCCCAGGGGTGGCCACTAAAATATCAACTCCTAGAGCAATAGCGTCAACTTGGGGTTGTCTAGCTACACCACCATAAACAACTTTATTTTTAAGCCCTAAACCTTCAGCGTAATCGTTAATGTTATGCATTATTTGCGAGGCAAGTTCTCGTGTAGGTGTTAATATCAGTGATCGAGTACATTTTGCCTTGATATTAATTTTATCTCGCCCAAACTTATTGATCATAGGCAATGAAAAGGCTGCAGTTTTTCCTGTTCCTGTTTGCGCAATACCGAGAAGATCATACCCATTAATAAGTGCAGGTATACATTTTTGTTGGATTGGTGTCGGCTGTTTATAGCCTTTAAGACTAACGCGATCAATAATTGACTGTAAAAGTGAAAATGCTTTAAATTCTGACATACTGGCTCGATATTTTTAATCAATAACTCACTATTCTAACAGAATGCTTTAGTATCTTTAAGGTGTATGCAAAGTAACTATTCACATAAGCGTTAAGAAAATACTTAATAAAAAATAGAATGGTAATCCAATGTGTCGCCTCTTTTTGTTTATATTTTATTAACATTTTTGTTTTAATTTTGAGGTCACAAGCTGATTAAGGGATCCGATAACTTAAATTATGATAATTGAATAGTTAACCTAAAAACTGGATAAGGATTAGACTAATTGCCTACCTTGCGAACTGATCTTTAAACTAAAAACGATTTGAAAGCAACACAAGATGGGCACATGAACAAGTTAATAGATATATTTTGTGATACCGATAAATTTTGTCATCAATTTTTACCAGTATAGGAAGCTGAGTGAGTTGCTAATGGGACTAAAAAACGAAGACGCTAATCAGAGATGACTACGAGTGAATGCATGACTATCGTTAATACTTTTCATCAATCAAATCACAGGGATTTCAGGAGCTTTTATATTAGTTTAGTACAACAATATTGGCGAGAGGATTTCACAACCTCATTAAGTTATACGCGTTTTTTACATAAAATGTCTGGGTTAATTGTCCCTATGTGTGCTTACTTCCAAAAGTTAAAGGAAAGCCCACGGGTATTAAATTCGTTGATTCTACAAGCCTAAAAGTTTGTCAAAATATTAATATTCCAAGTAATCGAGTCTTTGAAGGTGTTGCCAAATACGTGAAAGGAACCATGGGTTAGTTTTTGGTTTCAAGTTACATTTATTGATTAGTCACTTAGGTAAAATTATTGCCTTGTAGATAACTCCGTGTGATACCAACGATAGAATACCTATTCCAGAATTATGTAAAACCTGTTTGGAAAGCTTTATGCAGACAAAGTGTATATCTGGAAAAAGCACATGAAAAGTTAGCCGAGTATAACGTGGATTTAATGACTAACGTTCGTAAAAATATGAAGGCTAAGGCAATGTTAGTATTTGGTAGAGCCATGTTATCAAAAAGATAAATTATTGAAACGATAAATGATTAGCTGAAAAATATTTCACAAGTTGAGCATAGTCGACATCGCAGTGAGGCTGGTTTTATATTGAATATCATTTCAAGCATAGTAGCTTATTACTTAAAAAAACAAAAAAAACAAAAAAAACAAAAAAACAAAAAAACAAAAAAATTAAACTATAAACGAGTGAATTTGGATTAATAGTAGCATAGAAAAGTGCTACCCTTAAGCAGATATTAGGTTAGCTAACGAGTGTATACAAAGGTTACTTAACATTAAAATTTTTACTTAGGCTTACCTAATTTTTAGGTTAAGTAAATTATATTCTCTCTATTTAAGCAAATCTATTACAAGTGTTAATACTCAGTTGTATCCTAATTATGTAAGTCGTTTAGTGTGTTAGCTATTATCTTTGTGTAACTTTAATAGCCATAAAAATTTATTTTTTATTTAAATCGGAGTTAGGGAGAGGCATAGTAAAAATATAAACAGTAAACTTAAGTAAGTGGTAAAGTTAGTCATAAATTAGTCAGTTTTCCAGAAAAAAGTTAGCTAATGATGTAAGTTCAATAATTACCATTTAATAAAACAGGTCATTTAATATAACTACGTAAGTTGACAGGCAAAATAAAGTGCCACAAAAAGAAATTAACCTAAAAAGTATCGAGAAAAAAACTCAAAGTTAAACGTGGTTAGTTTTTTAAACTTCCTATTATTTACTCGTTTTAGTAAATATTTGGGCTTGAATACTAAATTAATGTTGTAGGTTATCGCTGATAAACTGTTTTGGGTAAGTTTTTCGCTAACAAGGTGATTTTCAAATATGTCTAATAACAAGAAAATATAGTATGCATGACTTATTTTGTGTATGTTATAGCTAGTTTAAAAAATTTTCATAGTAGTCGTTAACTCACATAAGGTTATAAAGGAATATGAGAAGAACTTCATCAATTTTAAAAAAACACAGAAATAAAGAACATGTTTACTTACCCGCTGATGCTCGCGATAATCAGTATATTTTAGCTGAAATACCACTAACTGATAAACTGCTCGAGTTAGTTGGTGTTGAGGTTGATAAATCTTCTAGCAAGCCTTATCAAAAATTTTATCAAGCGTTGTCACATAAAGTTTTTAACATTGTTGAAGCGCATGACTTAACACATGTTAATTTTGTTGCTAACAATCGTTTAGTACGAGTTCGTTATAGTGGCGAACAGCAGGTATTACACACAGAACAACAATCATTTTTCTTTTATTGTCCAGAACATAATAGTACGTTTAAAGGCTATTATGATGGTGCTATTAGGGCAAAGAAGATAAAAATACTGTTTTTAGCAACAGGTAAAGACTTACGTGTTAATTCAGGTAAGTTCCATAACGGTGTTTATAAAGCGGTACAAGAAATAGCTCATAAAGTAGGGTTGTCTGAGGGAGATATTAAACTTAGAGATCACCAGCATTTAACGTTTGATATTTTTGCTAAAGACAAAGGGGGTACCAATACATTAAGTCATACCTTTAGAGAGCTTGCTGATCGTTACGAGAGTCAAGGTCAGGCGATTAATGCCAAACATACCTCAATTACTTATGTTGTTGCTAGTATCCCTATGGCAAGACGTTTACTAAAGGGGGCAAATATTGACTATTTGTCAGAAACACCCTTTACCCACCTTTATCAAAAAATTGAAAAAGCGTTTAATATATCTTGCGAGGCTAACCAAATAGACCAAGGAGCATTAATTGCTAATGGTTTATCGCCATTTGTTCGTTATGATGAAAACGAAGTGTCTACTGCTAAAGGTGAGCTCATTTCAATAGGAGTCAACCCCGATAACCCTGAAAGTCGTTTTTGTGTGCACTGGCAAGGGGATTCTTTAGTTGATACTCTGCGTTTTGTGTTTTTTGCCGACAAGAGTGATGAAACACATCATAATTACGGTAAATTTGTTAATCAAGCCATTGCTGCTGTGAGAAAGTTCTCTGATGAAGTTGATTGGAAAAAAGAAAGTGATGACATCATCGTTCGCGTACACCAACATATTATGATGAACGTCTAACATTATTAGTACGTAATTTACTAAGATTTAAATAAAAAACCAGTCAGTAGTGACTGGTTTTTTGAAAGTAGGTGCTACCGTTTATTCGTTATGCCGTGTTTTCTAAATGTGTTTGCTCATTAATCAAACTTAACGTGACTGAGGAAATACGTTGTCAAAATATAACTTATTGAAAGTTAATTTTATTTATATTGAAGCTGTAATTAATTGTAAATCAGCTTAAATTAATAAACTGAGATTGAAAAAGTTCTGTTATTCTTTTTATATGGTTAAATATCTCTTTGACGGTATTAAATTGACTACATTAAAATTATGTAGTTTATTTTTTAGGTTTCTTTCGGCGAATGTAAAGTGTACGATTTAATTTAGCGACAACATGTCCTTGTTGATCTTTAACGTAAACAGGTATTACTGGCAAATATTTATCACCATTATCAGTTTTATTAATAATTTCATCAATCAAGTTTTGAGTGAGTTGAAAGTCTGCAATAACTTTACCTCTGCCTGGTTTAATAAAATCAATATCAGCGGACTTATCCCAAACGACATAACCTTTTCCTAAATTAGATAGTATCATTAACATATAAAAAGGATCTGTCATGGCAAATAATGAGCCACCAAAATGACTTCCTACTGCATTTTTGTTCCAGGGCCTTAGCGTCAACTCTGCGCGTGCAAATTTAAAATCTTTAGACATTTTAGTAACACGAATACCTGCAAAAAACATCGGTGGCCAAATATTCATAATGAAGCGAAATGCCCAAGATTTTTTAAAAAACCAATTCAAAATAACAATCTCGTCGTACCAGTTAGAGTGTTATTAATACTAAACTAATTTAATTTAAAATCTACTTCATTTTATTGAAAAGTATAATGTTGACTTTATAAAAGTATTTCTAATGTTTGTTATGTAAACCCACATAACTTTTCTCTGGAGAGAGCTTGACTCCTTACGGTAACATTTTTATTTTAATTTACTGTTTAAATTAGTTTTATTTTTTTTA